>Ga0209239_1000018_pt1 | contig 99316 bp, 79 predicted proteins | sample GraSoi013_2_20cm_FD_185824 | JGI IMG/M metagenome (GOLD analysis project Ga0209239, IMG submission 185824) | Grasslands soil microbial communities from the Angelo Coastal Reserve, California, USA - Sample 10_02_2013_2_20cm (SPAdes) (version 2) | ecosystem: Environmental > Terrestrial > Soil >...
CTTCGACTCTCTCGGGCTTCCTCGGCTGTTCGCTGGTCTTGCGTAACCCTCTGAACCGCCCGATGCGGACCCGCATGTCGGGTGGTGTGGCAGGGGAGAGCGGGCGACCGCTCCCCCTATGCCGTTTTTTGGCTGAGTCGCCTCCGTGGAAAATCTTCTCCAACCAAATGTTCAGCAGCCCTCATACCCCCTATCAATTTGCATGAATATCAAAGGAGAAGACTTACAAAATTTGCAATTCATAAGTACTTGATTCTAAAGGGCGCGGGTTGGGCTGTTTTTCGCAAGCAAAGGCCGAAAGGCTGCCTGGAAAAACAAAAGCGGGAGCAAGCTCCCGCACCCCATATATAGTTATCTACGGAATAAACTATAACACAAAGTACAAGAAAGTCAAGAAAAACCTTTTTCGGAAACTTTGTCCGGGTTCTGGTGGTTACTTTGTTGTAAGGGAGCCACGGACCTTGGCGTAACCCGGCTTGATTACGGAGTAGATGAAATCGCAACGGCGGTCGTAGGGAAGAAAGGCGCTCTTCATCGCGTTGATGGTGATCTTCTCAAAATCCTCCAAGGACAGACCAAAGGTATCCCGAGCCGCTTCAAATTCCTGGGTCATGGTCGTGTCGCTCATCAAGCGGTTGTCGGTGTTGAGAGTGACGCGGAATTTCTCCTGATAGAAAATCTTGAAGGGATGCTCGGAAAGGCTGCGGGCGGCCCCGGTATGGACGTTGCTGATCAAACAAATCTCCAGCGGAATCCTTTTGTCGAGAACGTATTGCGCGAGGTCGCCCAATCTCACGGCCTTACCGTCCGAGACGGCAATGTCATCGATCAACCGCGTCCCGTGCCCGATGCGGTGCGCTCCGCAGTATTGAATGGCCTGCCAAATCGATTCTTTTCCAAACCCCTCGCCGGCATGAATGGTGATGTTGAAATTCTGCCGCTGAATATAGTGGAAAGCTTCCACGTGCTTCTTGGGAGGAAACCCGCCCTCCTCGCCGGCCAGATCGAATCCCACGACTCCGCGCTCGCGAAAGTCAACGGCGAGCTCGGCCATTTCCAGGGAGACATCCATATTGCGCATCGCGCAGACGATCAAGCCGGAAGAAATTCCAAAGTCCTTTCGGCCGCGCTCCAGACCCCTGAGCGCCGCGGAGACGACCTGTTGGTGGCTTAATCCTTGGCGAGTGTGAAAAATTGGGGCAAAGCGAGTCTCAAAATAGACCACGCCGTCGCGGCTTAGGTCTTCCGCTTGTTCATAAGCTACTCGTTCGAGCGCCTCCTCGCTTTGCATCACGGCGATGGTGTGCGCAAAGCCTTCCAAGTATTTCGGCAGGCTTCCTTGGTTTGCCCCTTGGTGGAACCAACCTGCCAAGCCTTCCGGATCCTTGGCGGGAAGCTGGCCGTATTTCGCGCTTCGAGCCAACTCAATTACCGTTCTCGGCCTCAGGACGCCGTCCAAGTGTTCGTGCAAGAGAACCTTGGGGAGGCGCTTCAATACTCCGCGATCGAGCTTCATCAGTGCCCCTCGTACCCTACATGTTTAGCGACAATAAGGGTGATGTCGTCGTGCTGCTCGTGGGGACTGAAGCGCTGGACTTCGTCGACGATCACCCTTATTGTCGCTAAACATGAGGCGTCACAGTGGCGCTGGAGAGCCTCGATGAGGCGCTGTTCGCCGAATTGCTCGTCGGCGGAATTATAGGATTCGGTGATGCCGTCGGTGTAGAGGGCGAGGGTGTCGCCTGGGTTGAGCTGACATTCTCCGATTTCGCAATCCCAATCCTTGAAGATTCCCAGGACGGTGGCGGTGGCATCGAGCCGCTCCACGGTGTTGTCGCTGTGGAGGAGCAGAGCGGGGAGATGGCCGCAATTGGCGTAGCGCAAGCGGCTGGAGGTGTCGTCATATTCGGCGAAGAAGAGAGTTGCGAAAGCGCCGTCCGGCGTGTTGTCGCAAAAAAGCTGGTTCACCGAACATAAGAGGCGCTGCGGCTGATCGAGAGCGAGGGCGCACTGGCTGCGGAGATTGGCTTGCAGATTGGCCATCAGAAGGGCGGCGGCAATTCCTTTTCCTGAGATATCGCCGATGACGAAGCCGAGGCGGCCGCCGCCAAGATTGAGGAAGTCATAGTAGTCACCGCCGACTTTGCGAGCCTGGATGCAAAGGCCCGCGTACTCAAGCGTTTTGAGCGGAGGCAGAGTCTGCGGGAAGAGACGGGCCTGGACCTGCTTGGCGATTTCGATTTCTTGCGCGGCACGGCGTTCGGATTCCATTTTCTCGGCGAGGGCGCGGCGCTGGGCTTCGACGGCGTGGGTCACTTCGTCAAAGCTCACCAGTGAAAAGGAATTGCCATCAAGATCCCTGAAACGGGTAAAGACGCCGCCCCAGATAGGAGCGTGCTCCGCGCCGGGCGCCGAGGGCTCCGCTGAATGCGGGGCGCGCACGTGGACCTCGTACTTCAGGCGTTTCAGCCGCGGCGCGAACTGGAAGCGAACTCCGCGTTTGCTCCATTCGCGGTACTTGGCAATCACATCCTCGGTGACGAAGGTGACCGGCATCGGCCGGCCAATGAGTTTGTATTGTTCCGAGCCGGTCTCCGGTGCGACGAGGGTAAGGTTCGCCGTGCCATCGGGGGGAGCCACGGTTACGAAGCGGCGATCGGGCTGAATGCGGGCGTCAAAAATCAATTGGAAGCCGAGTTGATCGAGGTAAAAGCGCAGACTCTGCTCCAGATCGCGGACGAAAATCGTAACCGACTGGAGGCGCAGGTAGGGATCCTGGCGATCCAGACGAACAACGGAGCCGTCAGCCCATTCGGGAGGAGAATTGCCCATGGGCGAGATTATAAGGCGGAACCACGCGTTTCCTGGTATGGCGAAGCGACTGTTTTTCACGGCAAACATGAAGAGTGGATTCCTCGGGCAAACTTCGCCCTCGAAATGACAAATGCAGAGGGTTAGTCTTCGGACCAGCCGAGTGCCGTGAGAGCTTGATGGAGACGAGCGAGGGGCAGGCCGACGACGTTGAAGTAGCAGCCTTCGATGCGAGGGATGTAGCGTCCGGCACGGCCCTGGATGCCATAGGCGCCGGCTTTATCGTGAGGCTCGCCGGTCGCGAGATACCGATTGATCTCATCCGCCGATAGCATGGCGAAGTGAACCAGCGTGGATTCGACGAAGGTGAGCCGCTCAGCGTCGGGAAGGCGGATGAGGGCGACACCGGTGAGGACGGCGTGGGTGCGGCCAGAAAGGCGTTCCAACATGTGGCGAGCGTCATCGGAAGAGCGCGGCTTGCCGAAGATGCGGCCTTCGAGGGTGACTTCAGTGTCGGCGCCGATGACGATGGCCGGGCCCGTGGCGCGCGCGGCAACGAGTTCGGCTTTCGCGACGGCCAGGCGTTCAACGAGGACGTGGGCAGATTCGCCCGAGTAGGGCGTTTCGTCAACGGCGGAGGACATCACAGTGAATGAGAGACCAGCGTCGCGCAGGATTTCGGCACGGCGAGTGGAGGCGGAAGCGAGAATGAGCTTCATCTTGAATTCAGGAATTTCCGGAGGGAAAGAATACTATAGCGCGAGCGGAGTAACAGCCTGTGCTTTGGTCCAGCCGAAGAGACGGGCGACTTGCCCCTCGAGTCATGAGAACGGCAGCGCCTTGGACGCGTAAGGCTGCTTGCAAGCTTCACAAATGACAGCGTACTGCTGATTCAGATATCTGCAATTCGGACAAGACCACATGCCGTCGGGCTTGGCGTAGCCGTGGCCGAGCAAGAAGCGCGCGCAAAAAGCAAGAACCGCGACCCAGGTTACAGCCGAAACGTAGAACCAAACTTGAGCGTTCTCTTTGACGCCCTTCGGAGTGGCCCCAAGAGCCACAGCAAAAAAAGTAACAAGGAAGGTACGAGAAAATAGCCAACGACGGTCAGCGTTCCCCAAAGCCACGCCTTGCCACCCCGCGCGCGGGCAAGCGCGACGATTCCACTCGTCGCTGCGATCAACAAGATGATCTCAAACATGGGGGCCTCCGTTTTAAATGACGACCGATTCCTGGTATTCGCCGAAGACGCGGCGGAGGGCGTCGGAGATTTCGCCAACGGTGGCGTAGGCTTCGACGGCGGCGAGGATGGCAGGGAGGAGGTTTTCCGTGGTGGTGGCACGGCGTTGGAGTTCGGCGAGGGCCGATTGGGCGCGCGCGGAATCGCGCTTAGCGCGGAGAGCGTTCAGGCGGGCGATTTGGGAGCGCTCGATTTCGGCGTCGATGCGAAGAATGGGAATGGCGCGATCATCGTTTTCACCGGCTGAGGGCGCGACGAAATCGTTTACGCCGACAACGATTTGCTCTTTGTTCTCGACGGCGCGCTGGAATTCATAGGCAGCTTTTTGGATTTCGCCCTGGACGAAACCAGCTTCAATGGCGCGCAACATTCCGCCCAGGGATTCCACTTTCTTGATGTATTCCCGAGCGCCACTCTCAATTTCATTAGTAAGGGATTCGATGGCGTAGGAGCCGGCGACGGGGTCGACGGTGTTGGCTACGCCGGTTTCGTTGGCGAGGATTTGCTGAGTGCGGAGGGCGATGAGCGCGGCATCTTCGGTGGGAAGAGCGAGCGCTTCGTCAAGAGAATTGGTGTGCAAGGATTGGCAGCCGCCGAGAACGGCAGCGAGAGCTTGAATGGCAACACGGACGATGTTGTTTTCCGGCTGCTGCGCGGTGAGAGAAGAGCCGGCGGTTTGCGCATGGAAGCGCAGCATCAAGGAGCGCGGATCTTTTGCGCCGAAGCGTTCCACCATGATTTTCGCCCAGAGGCGGCGGGCGGCGCGGTACTTGGCAATTTCTTCAAGAAGATCGTTGTGGGCGTTGAAAAAGAAAGAAAGCTGCGGGGCGAATTCATCGACGCGGAGCCCGGCGTCGAGCGCGGCTTGGACATAAGCGATGCCATCGGCGAGGGTGAAGGCGACTTCCTGAACGGCGGTGGAGCCGGCTTCGCGGATGTGATAGCCGGAAATGGAGATGGTGTTCCACTTGGGAAGATGGTCGCGGCACCACGAAAAAATGTCGGTGACGATGCGCATGGCGGGGCGCACGGGATAGATGTACGTGCCGCGGGCGATGTATTCCTTCAGGATGTCATTCTGCACAGTGCCGGAAAGTTTTTGCGGGCTGGCGCCCTGGCGCTTTGCAACGGCGACGTAGAGACAGAGGAGAATTGCGGCGGTGGCGTTGATGGTCATGGAAGTGGAGACTTTTTCGAGCGGGATGCCGTCGAAAAGCGTTTCCATGTCTTCGAGAGAATCGATGGCGACGCCAACTTTGCCGACTTCGCCGAGGGCGAGAGAATGATCGGAATCCATGCCGATTTGCGTGGGGAGATCGAAGGCGACGGAGAGACCGACCTGGCCCTTGCTCAGGAGATAGCGATAGCGCTGATTGGATTCGACGGCGGAGCCGAAGCCGGCGTACTGGCGCATGGTCCAGAGGCGGCCGCGGTACATGGTGGGATAGATGCCGCGAGTGAAAGGAAATTCGCCGGGATAGCCGAGAGCGGATTCGGGATCCCAGCTGGCGAGATTCTCTTCGGTGTAGAGGCGATCAACGGGGAGACCGGAGAGCGTGGTGAATCGCTCTTTTCGTTCGGCGGGAGTTGCGGACTTGGTCTTGGTGTCAGACATGGAAGCCGGAAAATCGAAAATGGAACTTCGGAAAGAGTTTTGTACAAGGCGCGTGCACAGGCGGAGAAACCACGGTCATAACCTGCGAGCCCTGCGGAACGAAGTCACCGCGAAAAACAGAAACAGCAGAGCGACCGCGACGGCGAGACCGATGAGCGAGCGTGCAACGTCGCGGGTCCAGGCGCGCAACGCGGCGTTGAGCCAGCCAAGCGCGAGGACAGCAAAGACCGCGGCAATGGCTTCGTGAAAAAGCTGGCGGAGGGCACGCCAGAGGCGGCGGAAACCGCCTTGCTGCTGTGGCGCGGTGGTTGCGCTGGCTGCCGTCGACATAAGAGCATCTTAACGCAAAACCGGGCGGACATCAGAAAACGAGGCAGGTACGGGCCTCATTCGAGGCTGGAGAACCTGAACCGAGGTACTGTGAACGGATTAGAGACAACGGAGTGAAGCGCACTTGTATCCAACAATATGTGGGCCTAAAATGGCGGAAGTAGTACGGGAGAAACCCCTTGCAACTCGACGATCACCTGAAAAACTTGCTCCGTGAACTGGGACACGCGATCAATGATACGGTGTCCGACTCCGACCGCATCACGGGTGCGATTGCCGGAGTGCGCGCGCACGGGTACGATATCGTGCTGAAGCTGGACGCGACCATCGGGCTGGCGAAGCGCGACGCAGCTGCGGCAGAAGCCGCGGCGAAGCTGACGACGCAGGACCGCCGGTTCCTGGAGTCTCTGCGAATTCAGGTGGATCAAGAACCATTCTCCGAAGACAATGACAAGAAGCCAGCCCCGCGGCTGGCCATGACGCCCCAGGACGTGCGGTTTTTGAAGTCGCTGCGGATTGCCACGGATGACGTCGAATGAAGAGTTTCGCCAAAACTGCCGGGCTCGGACTGCCGCTGATGCTTGCCGCTTCGGGCGTCTTTTCAGCGCCCGCTAATGCCCAGGATCCTATAACCGTACCGATCGTGGTGGCGGAAACCGCAGCGCCGATCATCATCAACGCGGTGAAGCCAAAGCCCAAGAATACCGGGCTCGATAAGTTTGAAGGTTTCGTGATGAACGCGAATAGCGCGCAGATAACCGTACGCGCAAAAGGGAACGATTTGACAATCAGGACGTTCCCACTCACGCAAGCCGCGTCCGAGAAAATGCAGAAAATTATCGACAATGGCGGCTACCAGTACGGCGACAAAGTTACGATTTATTACGAGCCGGCCACGTCGAGCGCGATCAAGTTTAAAGGGAAGCCCTCGAAGCCCATTTGATTCGCGGAGCGGCAACATGCTTCGCTTGCCTGCGGTTGCCGGACGTTTCTATCCCTCCCATCCCGCGGAACTCACAGCGCTCATTCACAAATACACGGCCACGAATTCAGGCGAGCCACGTACTCCGGTCAGGGCGTGCCTTGTGCCGCATGCGGGTTATGTTTATTCAGGACACGTGGCCGGGGCCGTGCTTGCGCGGATTGCGCTGCCCAGAAAAATTATCATTCTTGGCGTGCGTCATTATCCGCGAGGTGAGCCGGCGGCGATACTTTCAAGCGGTGCCTGGCGTACGCCGCTGGGAGACGCGCGGATTGACGGGGCGCTGGCGGAAGCGTTGAAAAAAGGCTGCCCGCTGTTGCGCGAAGACAGCGTGGCGCACAACGCCGAGCATTCGCTGGAAGTGCAGTTGCCGTTTCTTCAGATGCTGGCGCCAGACTTCACATTTGTTCCCGTGGCCCTGGGAACCGTGCAATTCGAAGACCTAGTGAGTGTGGGAGAAGCGATCGCACGGCTGCTCGAAAGCTCGAGAGAGAACGTATTGCTATTGACGACTTCGGACTTGAATCATTACGAGGATGACGCCACTACACGAGTCAAGGACCGTAAAGCCATCGAAGAGTTGCTGGCGCTGGAGCCGCGCGGACTTTACGACACCTGCCGCAACCATGGGATTTCCATGTGCGGTTTGGGACCGGCGGTGGCGATGCTAACGGCGCTGAATGCACTGGGCGCGAAAAAATCCGAGTTGGTGAAGTACGCGACGTCCGCGGATGTGTCCGGCGATCGCGACACGGTCGTAGGGTATGCAGGGGTGATTTTTTCGTGATTGGCTTGAATCAGGACTTGCTGCCGCGCAAAGAAAAACGGCTCCCATTGCAGGAGCCGTTTTTGCGATCAGTTCCGATTCGATTAATGCGGCCGGCCGGAGCCGGAAGACGGGTGCGAGGCCGGAGCCGAAGAAGAGGGAGCTGGCGAGGACGAGGACCGTCCCGATGCACCTGCACCTGCTGAGCTAGAAGAGGACGACCCGCCGCCCCAACTGCCGCCTCGACCACTTCCGCTGGAGCTCCCGCCCCGATCGCCGCCCGAATAACGCGGGGCAGGTGGCGGTGCGATGTTGCGTGGGGGCGAGGTGGAACTCGCGCTGCGCGACGGCGGAGCGGTTACAGTGCGCGGTGGCGTGACACCGCTAGATGTCACAGTGGGAGCCCCGGTCCGTCCATTTTCGACGTGGATTCCGTTGGTCTTCATGGTGGACGAAGCCGCCGAAGAGGATGCCGATGAAGAATTCGTATTCACAAAGCGGCGTTCGACAGGATGGAAGGCAATCGTGGAATGGCCGCCGGGTGAGCCGGCACGAATTCCAGATTGGCCTTCAACGAAAGTTCTCGAAACGCGGATCGGCGGCGCTGTAACTGCAAGGTTACCGCTCAATGCGTCGCGCGGCGGCGATTTCAATGTTTCCCATTTTTGCCCAGGCGCGACAGGCAGGAGCTGCGAGCTCACGCCTTTCATTCCAACACCAGAGAAAACGCCGCGCTCCAAGTTCAAAGGGGTCTTTCCCTTTTGATCGAGCGGATGCATGGGCACGACACCGATCTTGCCACTTTGGCGGACGAAGACACCCGTCACCGGATGGTAGATGGGGCGCGGCGGATGAACTCTCGGAGGAAACCGCCTTATTGGCCCGACTGGATACCCGGTGTATCCATAAAGAATCGGGGGAGAATAGAACCAGCCGCCGCAAGAGGTATCGAAGAGCCATCCTCCGTAGTGATAGGGCGCCCACCCCCACGGCTGAAAACTGACCCAGGTCCAGCCAAACGCGGGATCCATGATCCATTGCCCGTTGGTGAAGGGCGACCAGCCAAGGCCCGCGCCGAACGGCCGCCAGCCATATCCGTATGCACCACAGTTGGAAAAGGCGCCATAGGTATAGAGATCAGCGAACCCGGGCGCATAGTAAGGCGAACCCGTGTATTGCAACGCCGCGCTTGTGGCGTTGGAAACGCTATCGATGCGACCGGAAACCCAGCGGTCAAAATCATCTTCATTTGGAAGGCGGCCGACGGTCAGGGAAAAATCGTCGCCTGCCTTGATGGAGAGGGACTGGCCTTTTTCAAGCTGCGTCAACTGTTTGTTGTGCAAAACGGAAACGCGCCCCTGATAGGTTTCGACCGTGCTGCCGTCGTCGTAGTTGTCCACACGGAATGTGCTGCCGTGGTCGGACTGCACGGTGAAGTCGCCGCCGGTGACGCTGAAGTAGTCGCCGCTCGCAGGATTCACACGGAACGAAGCACTGCCCTGCCGAAGAACTAGGCGCGTTGTTCGCGCCGAGTCATCGAGCGAAAGGTCGTAAAACTCCAGGACCGTGTTCTCCTTAAGGAAAGCCATGGCGCCGTTCTCGAATTCCACTTCCGCGCGGCCATTATCGGTGGCAAGTACGTAGCCCTGGCGGATCGGCAGATTCAGACTGGCGGTCTCCCAGGTTGCACTGGAATCCGAGAGAGGGTCACCGTGTGTCTGCCGGGCGAAGCGAACGTCGCCTTGAACGAGGCTCAGGCGGATGATGCGGGCATGGCTGGAATCCGCCGCGGCAGGATGAGCGCCTATGAATAGTGAACTTAAGAGAATAACTAAGAGGAAAAGAACCAGTTTGCGGGAAGCCATATTCACCCCCTCACGGGGACGCGACCTTCAATCATTAGACGATTGAAAGAAAGGGCAGGTTACGCGTGATGTGCCCGGAACCATCGTCTCGCCTGGGGATGACGACGTCAAGGGGGGAGTCTTGGAAGCGTAACAAACGATTTTAGGTTCAGTTTGAAACGTTGTTGAGGCACAAATCTTAATCAGAATTTTTTCGCCGTAGTTTCTTGACACCCCGGAAGCGAAACGCTAGCTTCAAAAGGGGGCAGTCTTTCCCGGATCTTGGTCCTGCGGTTCGCGGTCCCTTTCCAAGAAAAAGGTGTCTGCAAGAGGGGGATTTATGCGAGGCATTCCTAGAATTCTAGCTGCGGCATTGGTGATGGCGGGAATACTGATGAGTACGCGCGCATACGCACAAGGCGGCGCGACGGGAGCGATCAGCGGCGTAGTAGTGGACACGAGTGGCGGGTCGGTGGCCGAGGCCGAAGTCCAGATTATCGATACCCGCACGGAATCGCTGGCACGCAAGATTTCGACGAACGCGGACGGATCGTTCGTCGTGCCGCTGCTGCCGCCGGGGACGTACATCGTGGTGGTGAACAAGTCCGGGTTCGCGGAAGCCAAAGCTTCCGGCATCGAGGTGCGCGTCACGGAGACGACGAAAGTGACCATGACCCTGAAGCCGGGCGCAGTGAGCGAGAAAGTGGAGATCTCCGCGCAGATCACCAGCGTCGAGACGACCAACGCGACGACCGGGCAATCCCTTGGGACCGAAACCGTGCGGGAGCTGCCACTGGCCACGCAGAACTATCAGCAATTGTTGACGCTTTCGACGGGCGCGCAAAGCGAACTGAATGCTTCCGCGCAACTCGGGCGCGGCAACGTCCGCGTCATCGTGAACGGGCAGCGCGAGGACAACAACAACTACTTGATCGAAGGCATCAGCGCGACCGACTACAACGTGGCACAGTCCACCAATGTTCCTTTGCCCAACCCGGACGTGATCCAGGAATTCAAGGTTCAAACCTCGCTTTATGACGCGAGCCAGGGAAGAAACGGCGGAGGAAACGTCAACGCGATTCTAAAATCTGGATCCAGGGAATTTCACGGTGATGCCTACGAGTATTTCCGCAACGACGTTCTGAACGCAAACGAGTATTTCTTGAATGCCGCCGGCCAGAAGCGCCCTCCGGTGAAGCAGAATATTTTCGGCGCCAGCCTGGGCGGTCCCGTCGGCAAGGAAAAATACGGCTTCTTCTTCGTGAACTATCAGGGAACCCGGCAGCGCAGCGCCCTCTCGCCCGGCACGCAGATCAACAACTCGGCACTTCCCGTGCTTCCCGCGGACCGCTCTGCGGCTTCGATTGCGGGCGCGTTCAGCACTTCGGATTTTCCACTTACCGCAGCAGACATCGATCCTGTGGTGCTCGCCCTCTTGAATTTCAAGAGCAACCAATTCGGGAGCAGCCCCGGTGGATTCCTCATCCCCACGATCCCCGGCACGCCCGGAGGCACAGGTTCCTTCATCATCAGCAAGCCGGGAAAATACTCTGACGACCAATTCACCACGAACTGGGATCGCGAATTTCGGGGCGGCCAGGACAAAATCTCCACCCGCTTCTTCTTCTCCAATTCGGAATCTTTGCTCCCCTTTGGCGCCGGCGGGCTGCAGGCTTCCCTTGGCGGCACCCTCTCGAGCAGTATCAGCGCCACCGACCTCAACTTCCCGTATGACCTTCCTCTGAAGGGCCGGTTCTTGACCGCCAGCGAAACGCATCTCTTTTCACCCAGGCTGGTCAACGAATTTCGCTTCGGCTATGTGCGCATCGGCTATAGTCTCGTCAACATACCGCCGGTCACCGCCAGCGATTTGGGCATCATCCGGCCAACCAACGCCGTAACCTCATCGATCTACAAGTTCAGCATCTTCGGTGCCGGCTTCCAGTTGGGTCCCACGCCCCCTGCGGACCAGTTCCAGACGCAGAATAATTACAGCATCGTGGACACCGCGAGTTGGGTCAAGGGAGTTCACGTATTCCGCTTCGGTGGTGAATACACGCGCGTCAATCTCGACAAGCTCTTCCCGCAGGTCTTCAACGGCCAGCTCTTTTTCTTCAACACCTCGGGAGGGGCCAACGCGTTCCAGAAATTCCTGATCGGCGCTCCTGATGGCAGTTTCGGGGGCGGCGGCGTGTTCGATCACGAGTATCGAACCAATGACTTCGCCTTCTTTGGCCAGGATGATTGGAAGGTCCGCAAGGACTTGACTCTTAACCTCGGCCTGCGTGTCGAGATGCTCGGCGCTTTCAAAGACAATAAATGCCATATTGGAAATTTCGATCCCAACCTTGGCGAACAGGGACAATACCCTTTTATTTACGGCGGTTGCGTCAAGGGACTGAATACGGCCGGATTGATCCCCACGGGCAGTGATTCGACTTATAACAACAACTATACGACAGGTCTCGGACCCCGACTCGGTTTCGCATGGGATTTGTTCGGCCATCACAACACTACACTTCGCGGTGGTTATGGCATCTACTTCGTCCGCGAAGATGTAGGTACGGCTGACCAGCTTTCCTTCCAGGCGCCTTTCTTGCCCGTGGCGTTCTCACCTGGCTTACCGGGCTGCCTTGCAACGTTCTTTTCCCAGGTCAATGTTCCGGCGAAATGTATTCCGACGGGCTTCACGTCCAATCCGAACGGTTTGCCGCAAAGCGGGACGTTGGACCCCAACTTCATTCCCTGCCTGGGCGTCTTCGATTCGTTTCCGGGAGGCAGTACGAGTGGGTCTCCAAACTACGTCTGCAGCGCCACGGGCCTCGGTTCGATTCCCTCGCAGTTTCTGTTCGGCCTTGTCGTGCCGCGCAAATTCGTCGCGCCCAATACGCAGCAGTGGAACTTGACGGTGCAGCGCGCGCTCGGCCATGACTGGGTCCTCGAAGTCGGCTACGTGGGCACCCACGCCGTCCACTTGCGCGAAACACGCACAAACGTGGAGGCTCGCATCGCAACGCCGGCGGACCCCGTCGTGCTGACCGGTACAGGTGGCGTGAAGTCCACGATCACAACGACTACGTTTTTGAATGGCCCGGCGCGGTCGAATCTGAATAGTATTAACGGCTATAACGGCATGCAGATCTTTGCCGACGACGCCTATTCGCATTACCACTCGCTTCAAACGACAGTGTCGCGCCGCTGGTCCGCCGGTTACTTCCAGGCGGCCTACACTTGGTCGAAATCCACCGACGCCACGTCCAGCGGCAACACCGCTCTCAATACGGCGTTCAACGATGAATCGGATCTGAAAAACTCTCGTGGCCTCTCGGACTTCGATCGCAAGCATCGTCTCTCAGTCAGCTACCGTTATGACTTGCCCTTCTTCAAGGAGGCTACAGGTACCAAAGGCATTCTCCTCAGGGACTGGACCGTCAGCGGAATTACCATCTTCCAGTCGGGCGCGCCATTTTCGGTCATCGATTCTTCCGCGGGAACTGCATTCGTCGGTGGCGGGCTGGCATCCGGCACTGCCGGGGCCAGCCTCGCGCCCGGTGGCTCGATCGCCGCCGGTCTTACGAGCGCAGATATTCATACCCGCGTGAATAATGGCTACCTCAACCCGGTGAACTTCGTGCCCGCGCCGCTCGTGGATGCCGCTGCCTGCAATAGTGACCCGACCTCCAACTTCTGCACATCGCTGTTCGGAGATCTTGGACGCAACATCTACCGCGGACCGCACCAGCAGAACTGGGATTTTTCACTCATCAAGAACTTCAATTTGACGGAGCGACAGTCCATGCGCTTTACGACGGATTTTTTTAACATCTGGAATCATGCCAACTTTGCGAACCCCGGCAATGGCACGGCCACGGACGTGGAGATTCCAGGTTCTTTTGGCAGGATTTTCTCGACCGTTGGGACGCCGAGGCTGATTCAATTTTCGCTACGTTACGCGTTCTAGTTCGTCAGATTTCAAGTATCGCAGGGGCACTCGCCGCGGCAAGTGCCCTGGCTTTGTCCGTCAGGAGGCCTAAATAGGCGGCTGCTGGAACAGGCTTGGATCTCCCCAAAGGCCGCTGCTTCCCGCGAAGTGATAAGATTTCCGCCCGGACCAAGCCATGACACGAATCGCATCACGCGTTTCTCAATTGAATGGTGAAGGCGCGCTGGCCGTGTATTCGCGCGCCAAAGAGCTTGAGAGACAGGGCCGGTCGATCATTCATCTGGAACTGGGCGAGCCGGATTTTCATCCGGCGGCGCCGGTAGTCGATGCGCTGCGGAGCGCGGTGGCAGCGGGGCGCGACCGGTATTGCTCCACACGCGGTGTTTCGGCTTTGCGCGAGGCCATTGCGGACTATTTGAAGCGCACGCGCAGTGTCGATGCGACTGCGGAGCAGGTGATTGTGGCGCCGGGATGCAAGATGGCGCTCTCGCTGGCGATGATGGCGTTGATCGAGCCTGGCGACGAAGTGCTTTACCCCGATCCGAGTTTTCCGATTTATCCGTCGTTTGCCCGCGGGCTGGGGGCGACGGCAGTCTCTTATGGATTGGAAGAGAAAAACAAGTTTCAGCCCGACGTGGATGAGATCGCGCGAAAAATCACGCCGCGAACGACCGTGCTGATCTTCAATTCTCCGAACAACCCGACGGGAACAGTTTTCAGCGACGAGGTTTTGCGGAGACTCGCCGGGCTGGCCACGAAGCACGATCTTTGGGTTGTCGCGGACGAAATTTACGCGCGCATTCTTTTCAGCGGGGAATACGAATCCATCCGGTCGCTTCCCGGCATGGCGGAGCGCACGGTGATCATTGACGGATTCTCAAAGAGCTTTGCCATGACTGGGTGGAGGCTGGGGTATGCCGTGGCGCCGGTGGAAGTGATCGATGCCATGGACCTGCTGGTGCTGAACACCTTCACGTGCGCGGCGGAATTCACGCAGGTTGCGGCCATCGAAGCGCTGCGCGATTCTACAAATGCCGTCGAGGCGATGGTTGCGGAATACCGCAAACGACGGGATCTGTTCGTTGCCGGGCTCAATCAAATCACCGGGTTTCGCTGCCAGGTTCCGGACGGGGCTTTCTATGCGTGGGTGAGTATCGAGGATACGGGACTCTCGGCGGAAGAAGTGCAGAAGCTCTTGTTGGAAGAGGCGGGCGTGGCGGGAATCGCCGGGGCGGCGTTTGGCTTGGGCGGGAAAAACTATCTGCGGTTCTCGCTTGTCAGCGCCAGGAACCTGCTTGAAGAAGCCCTGGAACGCATGCTGCGCGTTTCGGTTCGCTGGCGCGCCGCGGTTTCGCGCTAGTTGTTGTTTTTGATTTGGAGCGAGCACCCAGGAACTGATGTGCGATTGCGAAGAATGAAACGTTTGATCCTTTCTTGCCCCGTTCTGCTGATAATGCTCGCGGGGACCGGTTTAGTGCACGCGCAGGCGAGGCCGCTGCCCAGCGCAGACTTGCAGAATATTTACGATCGCCTGCTGAAGCAGATCGACCGGATCCCTATTTACGATAATCATTCGCACACAACGTTTCCGGATGACTCCGACATGGACGCCATGGCTTCGCCGCCGGACGAAAGCATCGTGATGCGTCTCCGCGACAGCAATCCGGAATTTGCAACTGCGGCAAAGGCGCTCTTCGGCTATCCCTATGATGATTTCAAACCCGAACACGCGAAGTGGCTTATCGACAAGAAAAAGGCGGCGGAAGCGGCAGGCAGAACGGCCTACTGGGACAGTATTCTCGACAAAATGAATATCGAGACCTGCCTGGCAAATCGCGTGGCGCTGGCTCCGTATCTCGATCCCAAGCGGTTTCACTGGGTGTTTTTCGTCGATTCGTTTCTGTTCCCTTTCGACAACCACAATCTGATCGCCAAAAACGGCGATATGGCTGTGTACATCCCGCTGCAGGAAAGAGTGCTTCAGCGTTACATGAAGCAGGAAAACGTGAATGGGCTGCCCGCCAATCTGGCCGGATATGAAGCGTTCATTCGTCAAATGCTTGCCGACAATCAGAAAAAGGGCGGCGTGGCTATGAAATTTGAAGCTGCTTACTTTCGCAGCCTGTACTTCCGCGACCCTCCGCGCGAAAAGGCAGAAGCGGTTTATGGGCAGTTCCGCGCCGGTGGCGTGCCTTCCGAAGAAGACTACCGCACGTTTCAGGATTACGTTTTTCGTGTGCTGATCGATCAAGCGGGAAAACTGAAACTTCCCGTCCATTTTCATAGTGCCGTGGGGATTGGCGATTATTTCAGCCTGCGCAACGGCAATCCATTGAATCTGGAGAACGTGCTGCGCGACCCGCGGTACAGCAACGTGAAATTCGTTCTGATTCACGGAGGTTATCCATACACGCTGGACATGATTTGGCTGACGGCGGCGAAGAACGTGTACACGGATTCGTCGCTCATGGGTTATTACGTTTATCCGTCAGAACTGAAGAACATTCTCAAACAGTGGATTTCGCTGTTCCCCGAGAAGATTATGTTTGGATCGGACGCCTTTCCATTCAATGATGCCGTTGGCGCGGAAGAGACGTTTTGGCTGGCGGCACGCTCGGCCCGCACGGCTGTGGCCGCAGCACTGGCCGAACTCGTCGCCGAAGGCGCGTTCACCGAGGAAAAAGCGCTCGAGATGGCACATTTGTACCTGCATGACAACGCTGCGAAGCTCTATGGAGACATGAAATGACCACTTTCGCGAAATCGAAGCACATTGCCTGGAAAAACGTGGAACGCGAGCAATTGAATCCGCTCATCGATCGCGAAATGGTGGTCGGCGACAAGATCATGCTGGCGCGCGTGCTGATGAAGAAAGGCGCGCACGTGCCTTTGCATCACCACCACAACGAACAGGTTACGTACATCCTCGAAGGCGCGCTGAAGTTTGTCATTGATGGCAAGGAAATCGTGGTCCGCGCCGGCGAAGTCCTGTGCATCCCGCCTCACATGCCGCACGAAGCCTGGGCCATTGAGGATACCGTCGACCTCGATGTCTTTGATCCTCCGCGCGAAGACTGGCTCAATAAGACCGACGACTATCTGAGGCACGGTCGCTAATTTTTCCAAGGAGGGCGGCCCTGGAATCTTGCCGGTACTTTCGAATGAACCAACAACAGGGTTGCCAACCGTTTCATTTTTGTCCCCTTTCCGCGAAAGAACATGGACAAAGGGCCATGCGGTTGTTTACCGTAGCTGCGTGGCTGAATCCGCGCGTGGGGTTAGCCCTCGAAGGGGAGTGTCATGAAGAGGTTATTGCTGGCAGCATTGCTGCTTGTGAGCGGGAGTGTGGCGCGAGCGCAGATGAGCGCGCCCACTTTTAAGATCGACAGGGGGAATGCTGCTCAAGATTTCTCGGCGACTTCCGCAGGGAAGGCGACGCTCCTCAGTGACCTTGCCGCAGCCGACACGCTTTCCACGCCGGCCATCAAACTGGCGAACCCGTTCGTCGCGCAGGTTGTCGCGACGGCTCTAGCCCTGCCGCTTGGTAACGCCGAGCCGGCTTCGCCGTCACCACAGCCGAAGTTTCTTTACGGAAGCCGCGGCGACTATCGCTGGGAATTGGGTCTCGGCGCCAGCTTGTTGAGATTTCAATCGTCGGTCTACAGCGCGAGCGCTGTCGGCATCAACACTTCCGTAGTCTACTTTACAAACGAGTGGTTCGGGATCGAGGGCAATCTCAGCGCCGTTTATGCCCCAACGATTTACGTCAACGAGCACGTGAAGATTGCCACTTACGGCGGGGGCCCAAAGATCACTTGGCGGAAGCAACAGTGGGAACCCTGGCTGCACGGAATTTTCGGCGGCGCACACGCACAGCCGCAGGCCTCAGGATCCAGCCGCAATTCTTATGTCATCAAGGTTGGCGGCGGAGCCGATTACCGCTGGAATCCGCGCATCTCTTTCCGTGCGGAGGGCGACTACGTGCGCACCGGTTTTTTCAGCCAGTCGCAGAATAACTTCCAGATCGCGGGCGGATTCGTTTTCCACTTCTAGAGAGCCCCCGCGGCTTTCTCAAGAATCGCTTGGCAATTTAGGCTGCGTCCGGCTACCAGATTTTGCAGGCTTGCTCGCGCACCATGGCCTCGCCCTTCTTGCAGCCGAAGGCCTCCGCAAACTCCGCCATATTCGAAAGCGGTCCGTTGCCGCGGAATCTTGGCAGGGGGTGCGGATTGGTGTTGGCCAGCAACCGTGCATATTCAATGCGCTCGTTGGAGCCCCAGACTTGCGCCCATCCGAGGAAAAAGCGCTGCTCGGGAGTGAAGCCGTCTTTGTCCGGTGGCCGCGGCTTGCCCTGAAGTGACTTTTCGTAGGCTGCATAGGCGATGGTCAGCCCGCCCAGGTCGGCGATGCTCTCGCCCAAGACCAACTTGCCATTTTCATGCAAGTCGCCATCAACGACGTAGCTGTCGAATTGATCGGAGACGCAGGCGGCCCGCGCCTTGAAATTCTTCAAGTCTTCCGGGCTCCACCAGTCTTTCAAATTGCCTTTCCTGTCGAATTTGCTGCCGTGGTCGTCGAAACCATGCGTGATTTCGTGTCCGATGACCGCTCCCATGCCGCCATAATTCACTGCGTCATCGGCGTTGGGATCATAGAAAGGTGGTTGCATGATGCCTGCGGGGAAGACGATTTCATTCATGCTGCTGTTGTTGTAGGCGTTCACGGTCGGCGGCGTCATTCCCCATTCGGTTCGGTCCACGGGCTTGCCGATCTTGTTCAGACGACGCGCGAAATCAAATTCCGCCCCGCGCACCTGATTTTCGGAGTAGGACCGGCGGTCGATTTTCAGAGAGGAATAATCGCGCCATTTGTCAGTGTAGCCGATTTTCACCGCGAAAGCTTCGAGCTTTGCGGTAGCTTGCTTGCGTGTCTCCGGTCCCATCCACGGAAGTGTTTGCAGGTCATCGCGCAGCGCGGCGATCAGGTTGTGCACCATTTCGAGAGCGCGGGCCTTCGCTTCAGGCGGAAAATATTTCTGCACGTAGACCTGGCCGAGGGCCTCGCCTAGCACGCGATCCGTTGCTTGCACGCAGCGCTTCCAGCGGGGCTGGATTTCCTTGGCGCCGGTCAGCGTCTTGCCTCGAAAATCAAAATCTTCGTCAACGAACTTTTCGGGGAGTCCGGGAGCTACAGCATTCACCAGGTGCCAACGCAAGTAGTTTTTCCACTCGGCGATGGGAGTTGCCGTTAACCGCGTGTCCAGGGCCTTGAAAAAGTCCGGCTGGCCGACGTTGATCTCCTTCAGCTCCGGATGCCCAGCGGCCTTGAAATAAGCTTCCCAGGAAAAATTCGGAGTGATCGTCTTCAGGTCCGCCAGCATCATCTTGTGATACGTCTTGTCGGGGTCACGAAGGTCAGTATTTTTCATCGAGGCGGTGGCCAGTGCGGTTTCGATCTTCAGAATAGTGGCAGCCTCCGCTGCCGATTGGTCCGCGGAATCTCCAAGCAATTCCAACATCTTCGCGACATGCTTTGTGTAAGCCTCGCGAAGCTGCTTGGATTTGTCGTCTTCCTTCAGGTAGTATTCGCGCTCCGGCAGTCCGAGACCGCCTTGAAACGCTGCACCAATCACCTGAGTGCTGTCTTTGGCGTCCTGCGTCGAATTGAAGCGAAAGAGCGCGCCGATGCCTTGGCTGTGCAAGTACTCGGTTACAGCTTGGAGGTCGGCCACAGTCTTGATTGAGGCGATGCGGGCTAGATCGGGTTCGATCGGTTTTGTTCCCGCCGCTTCAATGGTGGCCGTGTCCATGCAGCTCGCATAGAAATCGCCGATCTTCTGCTCGTTGGAACCAGGTGCGGCTTTAGCGCTCGCAGCGGCTTCCAGAATCTGGCGCAGGTTCTGCTGGTTCTTGTCCGCAAGCTGTGTGAACGAACCCCAGCTCGAATACTCCGGCGGAATCGGGTTGGATTTCATCCAACCTCCCATTGCGAACTGATAGAAATCGTCACAAGGCTTGCAGGTCTTGTCCAGATTTGCGGTATCGAAGCCCCACGAATTTGGCTTGTCCGCCGCTCCTGTGGGCGTGCGGAACCCGGCACCGGCGAAACCAACGGCCAGAATTCCAATAACCGCAACGCTGCAGCCACCGAGGAAAAATCGTTTTGACATCCTCTGCCCCTGTCTTAGAGAAATTTGAAAGCACGGCCGGTCACACCCGTGGATAACCCGGCCGTCAGGCGAACTGAGAGTGAGACGGAAGAAGTACTAGCGAGGTTTCCCGACACTCGGAATTGCGATTCTTTAGAAAGGCGCGATCAAGAACTAGTGCAGGACCGTTCCATAGAAGACGCCTTTTCCTCCACGCAAGTCCCGGCCGTAGGACAGAACGATGGTCAGACTTCCCAGGACGCGGACTTTACATTGCGCGCCAGCATCCCAGAGCCAGCGCCGCGAGCCGAAGAGACTGGACGAATCGGCAACAGTGCCGCTATCGAGAAAGGGGCCGAGCTTCACGGTGAAGAAACCGTTTTGATAAAGGTTCTTGTCCATTTCCCAGTTGGCTACAAAAAATCGCCGCCCGAGCGGAGCGGCCCCTTTGCGGTTATCGAAAGTTCCGGCATGGCCGCGAAGCCAAAGGTCGTTGTCGCGCTCGATGCCCAATTCGAACAGCTCATCGAGAGTGGCTTTGCCGGCAATCGCACCGGCGCGGATCTGCGTTTGCATTTCAAAGTCGTCGCCTTTTGCGCGTGGAAACCACTGCGCGAGAAGTACGCCTCGAACCGTAGCAAACGGCCCGAGGCCATTGGCGAACTCGCGGCCCGCCTTCACTTCTGCCGAGGAATCCAGCGTGAAGCGGCGCTCGGGAGCGCGGATAAGAGTACGTTTAGCACGGAGCCAACCGGCAAGGGACATGGTGTCGGTGAAGAATTCTTGCGCGGGAGAGCTCATTGCGACCAAATTCCGAAAGTTGCGATTCGCGATTTCCGCGCCGGCGCTCCATCTAAAGTGGCCGTTCACGATGGAATGCACTTCCGCTCCAACAGCGACGCGGCGCATGTTTAAGTCCGTCAGTGGCGTAGCTGTGCCAAGGAAAGTTTGCGATAAATTCCAATTTTCGTTGCGTGCATCGGTATAAACACGCAACCGCAAGCTGGGGTCACCGTAAAGCGGAAAGGAAAGTGCGAGGGAGAGCCGACGTTTTTCCGAATCCCATCGCGCGAGCGAGGTCAGATTCACGGCGTCGTGGCCGAGATTGTAAAACTCGGAATAAAGAGTGGCGTAAGGCAAACCGCTCAAGAGCGAAACAACGCCTTCGGTTTTCGAGTCGCCCCAACCATTTTTCTCCATTAAGTGCAGAGTTGCGTCGTAGTTTCCGGAGTCTGCTGGTGAGAGCTCCATCCGCCGGCTGGAAAAAATTCCTAGATTGTCCAAGCGCGCCTGGGTTGTGAGCAGAGCGTCGGCCGTCAGAACTTGCGGAGCATTGAACGCTACCGCGCGGTCGCGTAAAGATTCCTTGAGCCTCAAGGAAGGTTTGAACGCGACACTTCCTAGGCGGGGCTTGTCTTCCGGATTCCAATACTTCAAGGCGGCTTCGATATTGCCTTCCAGGAAATAGATCGTCGCGAGGAATTCGCTCGAATAAGGATCCAGCGGATTTAGCTTAAGCGTTGCATGAAGGTGTCTTTTTGCCGTTCGAAAATCTTTTTGCTTGTACGCGACGCCCGCCAGCTCAACCAAAAACCGGGAATCGCCAGGCGCCTTTCGAAAACCCGCGTCAAACGCGAGTTTGGCCTCGTCCCATTTTTCCAAGTGAGCCAAAGCGAGTCCGGCGAGAAAATCGAAATCCGGCGATTGATCCGCGGGGCCTCGCGCCAGCTTTGCGGCTTCTTCCCAATGTCCAGCGTCAAACGCGCTTTGCGCAGCGGGAAGACGAGCTTGATCGGAGGCGGAATCCTGCGCGAACGCCGGAAAACGCAGCGCCAATACTGCAGCTAAAAAAAAGATCACGAAGCCTTTTCGGGAAGAGCCAGCAGCATCCAGTTGCGGTTTGGCCGCCATTGCTTTTCGAAATCCTCGCGTGCGATACGGAGAAGTTTCCCGCGTGCGGGATCGTTGATAAAGACGGCCCCGTTTTGCCAATCGATGCCCGTCACCACCACGTAGTGTAGCGGGGTTTTAGAGCTCCCAGGCTGAAGAGCAGCGATCAGTGGACGTCCCTGCTTGAGTTGTTCGAGGAGATCTTTCCAATCTCCATTAAGGGGAAACACGCGAAAGCCTGATTCCTTGAGATAGCTTTCCATATCGGAAGCTTGGATTCCGCGGAGTTTGCGCGAATAAAGCTGTTTCTGGATTGCCGCCGTGTCGGCGCGCTGCGAGTCAATCACAGTGCCATGAGCGTTCCAATATTGCAGGAGCATGGAAATAGAGGCGGACCCGCAGCCATCTTGAGTCTGTCTTACGTACGGAACGTCCAGCCAGATTCCGGCTCTTTCCTGGGGCCCCGTTCGAGCCGACGGTCCCAGGAAGAAAAGCAGAAACAGACCGAGTACGATCCGGCTTATTAGAATGATGAATGACTCCAAATTGCGAGTATTAGCGGAGCGCGAGCGCCAGAACAACGATGGCGAGCGCGATCAGGATAATCCACAGCAGATCGCGGTCCGAAATGCGTCCCGCGGCAAAATCACTTTGCGCTTGGCGAGACCGCTCGGCCAGTTTGGCAAGGTCTTCATCGCTGAGTTGGCCGATGGCTTTATCGACTTTTTGATAGTCGAGGTTTGCGGATTTCAGCGCTTTATGCGCCTGGTCGGAAGAAAGAAGCGATCGAACGGCTTCTTCGTTGGATTGGCGCGTCTGGGCGGGCCGCGCGGCGTCTTTGGTCAGGTCGCTCAGAGAAACGACATGCTGCTTGTCTTGGGCCCTCGCCGGCGTTACCGCTACACCAAACAGAAGGGCAATCGCCAGCATCGACACACACACCTTCACGCGAAAATGCATTCTTCCTCCTATTTTTGGCTGGGAAGAATAGTTTACGAATTGCATTGCGGCGTGACAAGAAACTTCTAATGGATGGCCCTCGGAGTCATTCGTCTAAACTGTGCGGTGGTTATCTTGCCGGCAATGGCTGCTTGTACTTCGTCGCGTCGACAGACTTCCACTCACCCTTAATGATTCCCGCCCGAATCTGTGCGGCACTCTTCCCCTTGCCCAACTGTTCGAAGGTGTATAGGTCTTCATAAATACAGGTGCCACATCCAGCCCCGTGCCTGCTGGCAAAGCAGTCCAGAAGGCTCTTATGGCCCTGGCTGCGGTCGCAATGGCAGTAACAGGGCTGCTGATAGAGGGCTTTTTTGACTTTTGCCGCAACCGCGTAAGCATTTTGCACGACGGGATCAGTGAAGATCTGGGGATCTAAAGTCGCAGGAAGATCACCTTGGGGGGCGCGCTCGTGAAATGCTGGAACCGACTCACTGACCGCGGGCTGTTGAGAATCCGTGCCTTGAGGCGATTGGGATTCGGCCCGTTGGGGGACCAACACGAGCCCGAGCGCACAGCCGAAGAGGAACGCAGTCCCTAGAAACCTTCGAATCACAGCCATTCTTGCTACTCCTTTTTGTTCACAGTGTTCCTGGTTCGTCTCTCGAATGGCCTCAATGGACGAGCGCGGGTGCGATCGGAGCATGCCTCGCAGGTGAAGATGGCGTAGCTCCCTTCAATCGCAGATGCTTCGCGCGAAGATGACGATGCACGCGGCGGCCCCAGACCCTTACAAACGAAAAATTCAACGCGCCGCCGATGGCTGAGCTCGCGAGAGGAATCAATCGTCCAGCCCACTTTTCCGCCGCCTCGGCGCCAATCTTCGCGGCGAAACGCTCCGCAATACGCGGGACAAGTTTTTCGAGAATCTGTTTCTCGGCCAAGTCCTTGCCGTAATCAATGCCGGAAGCCGCTGCTGCTGCTTTCCACATTTCAATTCGTTGGTCCTGGCCGCGAGCATCGAATCCGTAGAGCAAAGAGAGGCGCTGGATGAGCCGCAATGTGATCACCGTCAGCAGGCTGGCGTCCGGCAAGAATGTGATCATGCCGCCGAGGCCGAGGCCCGCTCCTTCCGCAAGCGCCAGCCGTTCGGCGTCGCGAATCAGTGCCGCGGCAATGGCGTCCAGTTGCTCGGCGGGAACGTCCTTCATTCGCGCAAAGTCCGGAACCCACAAGCCGTGCTTGTCGGCAAGGTTACGGCGGAAGTCTTCCGGATCAATTTCGATCGAACGCAGTCCGCGGAGAACGCCAAAGCGCAGAAAGCGCTTTAAGGTGCGTCCCGCCAGCGAGCCTTTAGCTGTATTGTGTAACCCTGCCATGCCTATAAGCATCCTAAGGCGGTTAGAACCGTCTGGCAACCATGGCGTTGCATGGGTTGCGATGATGGGGCCGGGCATCTCTCCCAAGGGGGAGTTACCCGGAACGCGGCAGGAAAACAGTAGTCCTACTTGACGCGGCGAAACTTTTGGGTAAACTGCATTTTTCTCTATGGCGACGATGCCACAATTCGTTCCTTCCGAAGTCGTGCACGATCTCGACTTCCCGCAGCGTGAGGCGGCGTTTTTCTACGGCCTGTTCCTGCGCGGCCACTCGCCGGACAAGCTGCGGCGGGACATCGAAGTCCCCGCGGTGGTTCTCGCGAAGTGGCACCGCGAAGCGGAACGCGACCCGCAGCTTCGCGATATTTTCGCGCGCATGGTGGATTACCGGCGTCACGTCCTGGCCATCTTCGATTCCCTTGTGGGTTCAGACACTCAACCGCAGCGCGTTCAGTAATTCTCCTGCCTGTACTTTCGTTCAGGTCAAAAACTGTCAGGCAACCAAAGCGTCTTTCGGGCGATCTAACCGATTCCGGGGGACAAGTCTATCAAAATGAAGGAGATTGCGCTGATTGACGGGGAGCTTGTCCGGGGTTAGAATCTCAACGTCCTAGAGCTTGAGGTGTCTTCATGTCAAGGGTAGTACGCACCCTAGTCGCTTGCATTTTTTCGATTGCCATTTCCGTTCCTACGGTTTTTGCCCAGCAGGTGCAAGATGCTAATGCGCCCCCTGCACCCCAAAAGTTGGATAAAGAAACAAAACGGAAAATGAGGAGGACGCTGAAAGAGCTAGACAGCGCCTACCGGCAGTGGCTGACCGAGGACGTCACCTACATCATTTCTCCGGATGAACGCAATGCCTTCCTGCAATTGGATACCAACGAAGAGCGCGAACAATTCATCGAGCAATTCTGGCTGCGCCGCAGCAGCAATCCGGACCTGCCGGAGAACGATTTTAAAGAAGAGCACTACCGCCGCATCGCCTACGCCAACGAACATTATGCCTCCGGGATTCCGGGATGGAAGACTGACCGCGGCCGCATGTACATCATGTGGGGACCGCCGGACGAGATTGAATCGCACCCGACGGGCGGCACGTACGACCGGCCAATGGAAGAAGGCGGCGGCTCCACCAGCACATATCCGTGGGAAACATGGCGCTGGCGCTATTTGGAAGGCATCGGCGAAAACATTATTTTAGAATTCGTGGATCCGAGCGGCTCCGGCGAATATCACATGACAATGGATCCGTCGGAGAAGGACGCCCTCCTGCACGTGCCCGGTGCGGGCTTGAGCTTAATGGAATCCATGGGCATGGCGTCGAAGGCCGATCGTTTCACGCGTTCCGACGGCACCAACCTGCCGACTACCATGGGTGGTCAACCAGCCAGCATGAACGAATTCAACCGCCTGGAACTCTACGCTAAGGTGAATAAACCACCCGAGGTGAAATTCAAGGATCTCGAAGCGGTGGTGACCTCCCGCATCGTCCGCGATCAGGTGCACTTCAATTGGCGGACCGATTACCTGAAAGTGACGAATGACACGGTTTTGGTGCCCGTGACGATTCAGATTCCCAATAGTCAGCTTTCTTTCCAGTCTAAGGACGGGATTCACTCCGCGACGATGAATATTTTCATGCGTGTGAGCACGCTTACCGGGCGAGTCGTGCAAACGCAGGAAGATCCTGTCTCAAAGGATTTTCCCGATTCCCTTTTTCAGCAGTCGTTGAAGCTCCAGTCGATCTACCAAAAGGCCATTCCACTTCGCCCGGGCTTGTATCGCCTGGATATGGTGATCAAGGACGTGCAGAGCGGAAACATCGGGGTAGTGAACACGCGGCTGCAAGTGCCGAGGTACGAGGATGACAAGCTGGAAGCCAGTTCCCTGATTCTTGCCGATCAGATCGAACATGTTCCAGCGAAGCAAATCGGCGCTGGACAGTTCGTGCTCGGTTCTTCGAAAGTCCGGCCGCGCCTTGAAGGTGACTTCACCACGGCCGACAGACTTGGCATTTACATGCAGGTTTATAATCTGAAGCCAGACGACAAGACGCACAAATCCAGTGCGACGTTCCAATACACCGTCAAAAAAGGCAAAGATCAGGTCATGCAGTTTAAAGAAACTTCGGAAGAAATGAAGCAGACAGGCGACCAGGTTACCATCGAGCGTCTCCTTCCTCTCGCGACACTACCGCCGGGGAAGTACAGTTTGGAAGTGAATGCAACGGACACGCTCTCGAACCAAACCATTTCGCGCTCTGCAGAGTTTACGGTGAAAGCGCCGGCGGAAACAAAAACCGCGGCGAATGCTACACCGGGGAGGTAAAGAAACGTGAAACAGGAAAGGCTCCGAACCCTGGGGGCCCTGGTCCTGACCGCCATGGTTTCGTCCTTTGTGGCGACTCCGGCGGCCGCGCAAGCGAAGCCTGTCCCGGGCAAGCTTGCAGGAGTGGTGCGCGACGCTGCGGGCACACCGCAGTTGGGCGCGAGCGTGGAGTTGATTTCCGAAGCAGTAGGAGTGGCAGCTACCCGCAGCTTTTTGACGAATACGCAAGGCATGTTCCGGGGCGACAAGCTCGCTCCCGGTTTTTACACCGTCCGCGTCACTCTCGCCGGTTTTCTTCCAACACTTGAAAAACACGTTCGGGTCACTTCGAATCTGACGACCCTGGTTCGCATTGAATTGGAATCCATGTTTGCGTCGCTGGATCAATTGCGGCGCATGCCTGCGAGCAACACCGCCGAAGTTGATGATTGGAAATGGGTGTTGCGGTCCGCTTCAGGGATGCGGCCCGTTCTGGAGTGGGTGGATCGCGACACCTTGAGCGCTTCAACGGTTACCGGGGAAGTGGCAGGACCCCGCGCGCCCAAGATGCGAATGGAATTTACGGACGGGGCGCGGCGCCCCAGTTCGGCTTCGAGCATTGCCTCTGCACCCGCCACGGCCGTGGCTTACGACCAGAAATTGGGCGGCACAAGCAGAATGATTTTGGCCGGCCAGGTGAACTATGACAATGACGCCCCTGCCGGCGGTATTGCCACGGTGTGGCTGCCCACAGGAACCCTGGGCGCGGGTCCGCATACGGCGCTGGTCCTTCGTGAAGCTAAGCTGGGACCTGTCGGGCCAACTTTCCGCGGCGTCCGTCTTGATCAGGGCGATGCCCTGTCGCTCGGTGATCGCACTGTCCTGAGTTACGGTGGGGAATATGTTTTAGTGGGACTCGGGGCCGCAGCTTCTTCACTCCGTCCGCGGGCAGAATTGAACGTGCGCCTAACTGATGATTGGAGCACGGCGTTGGTTTTCGCGTCCATGCCCAACGGGTCTGGGCCGCTGGAGGCGAATGACGCACAACCAGGTGGCGCCCTCGCTGCTGCGGTCAATGAACTGGATGCCTTCCCCACGCTGCTTTGGCACCAAGGTCGTCCAGTTTTGCAGAACGGTTTGCATGAAGAAATTTCAGCCGAACGAAAAATTAGCACCCGCGGCAGGCTGCAGGTCGCAGGCTTCCACGACGACAACCGGCACGTGGCCGTCTTTGGAAAGGGGAGCGACCTTCCCACGGAGGATTATTTTCAGGATTTCTTTTCAACGGGTTTTGCTTATGACGGTGGATCCTCGAGTAGCTGGGGAACGCGCCTTGCATTTCGCGAAAGGCTCGATGGCGACCTGGAATTGACCGCCATTTATTCATTCGGCGGAGCTCTCACGCCTTCGGACGATGCTGATGGATTGCTTCGCGATTCGCTTCGGACGGCGCAGCGGCACTCTTTTGGAGCCGGAATTTCCGCGAAAGTGCCTCACATCGGCACGAAGGTTCAAGCGGGATATAAATGGGTGAACGGCGTCACCGTTTCCTCCGTGGATGGCTACGGCGAATCTGTCTTCCGGATGGATCCCTACCTACATTTGGTTTTCCGGCAGCCGCTTCCCAAGTTTGCCTTAGGACGGTGGGAAGCCATCGCTGATTGCAACAATCTACTGGCGCAGGGGTATGTCTCCACCAATAGCAGGGATGGCCACGTTGTTCTGGTACCGGCGTTTCGGACATTTCGAGGTGGGCTTAGCGTCCAGTTCTAGGAGTTTTTGTGTTCTAGAAAGTTGTATTTGTCCTTCCAGAAACAGGATGATGTCGGATAGCCTGCCCTGCCCTTGCAGTAACCTGTTGAATATAAAGGTGTTCCTCGGGTGAATCGCTACCAAAGAATGGACATTGGGTTGCACTTGGTTTCTTGTGGCGGGGTATAGTCCTGTCCGGTTAGATTTATGAGGCAAAACCTCCGAGCGAGCCTTGGGGCGGTCGTGCTGGCGCTAGCCACGCTGGCTGCGGTGATCTTTGCCCTCATTAATTTCGACCAGCGCAGCCGGTTTGAAGTCGTGTACGACGGCGTGGCCTGGCTGGATACCGACCATGGAGTTCAAGCCAGCCAGGTTTCACCCAATTCTCCGGCAACCCGAGCCGGGATCCGTCCGGGTGATTTCCTCCTGACAATCAATAGCGCTCGTGTCACCAGAGCTGCAGAGGTCGCCAGGCGGCTGGACCGTGCCGGGCTGTGGACACAGGCACACTACAAGCTTTCCCGCGGTGGCGCGGAATTCGAGACGCCGCTACTCACGGCGCCCGCCGAGAAGCCTCTTGCCACCGAAAACTATCTGCGAATCGTGGGCCTGCTTTATCTGTTCATCGGCTTGTTCATTTTCATCCGCCGGTGGAACGCTCCTCGCGCGGTGCACTTTTATGTGTTTTGCCTGGTTTCCTTTGTTCTCTGGTCTTTCCATTTCAGCGGAAAGCTGGACGCTTTTGACTGGGAAGTTTACTGGTCGGAGATTGTGGCTCGCCTTCTTGTGCCGGCATTGCTGCTCCATTTTGCGCTGGTATTTCCGGGGCGCTCCGAATCAACCATTCGGTCGTCGTCCAAGGTGTTTGCCGTCTACGCCCTTCCTGTCGCTCTGCTCCTCGTTCATGTGAGCACGGCGCTCAACGCCTTCGGCTTTGTGCCTTGGCTTGCTCCCTACATATTGTTCATCAAATTGGAATTCGGCTATCTCGCCCTTTGCTTCCTGACGGCGGGACTCGTTTTTTACCGAAGCTACCGCGAAGCGCCATCGGGTGTAATGCGTCAGCAGTTGAAATGGCTTACCGGTGGAACTCTTGCCGGCAGCTTGCCCGCTTCAGTGCTCTACATCCTTCCCTTGGTCATGGGCGTGACCTTGCGCCCGTGGATGCAACTCTCGGTATTAGGCCTCGTGCTGATCCCCGTGTGTTTCGGTTACGCGATCATTCGCTATCGCTTGATGGACGTGGACATCATCTTCAAGCGCGGCTTGGCTTACACGGCGGCAACCGCCGGCGTTGCAGCGGTTTACTTCGCCTTGATCGCTTTGGTTGCGCTGGTGGCCCATACTCCCACGAACGGGACCGCCGGCGGTATGATCGCCATTGTCATTGCCGCGTTTTTGTTCCAGCCGTTCCGCGCCGGGATTCAAGCGCGCTTGGATCGCTTCTTTTACCGCGATCGCCTCGACTACCGCCGCACGCTGATCGAATTTGGGCGCACGCTGACGAACGAAGTCCGTATCGACCCCATGCTTGGCTCGGTTATGGATCGCATTTCGCAAACGCTGTTGGTCGATCGTCTCGCTATTTTTGTGGAAAACGCCGTGCAACCCAGGCAGATGCGCATTGCCCGTTCGATGGGCGTCCGGCTTTCCGAGTCTTTGGATCTCAGTTTCCTCGAGCCGGCCCGGCCCGAGTTTGCCCGCGGGGCGCTCTTTTTCGAGTCGCCCCGTGCCGCGCGAGACGTGAGTGATTCCGTCCGCCGCACGCTCGAACAGCTCGACCTCAACTACTTTGTTCCCTGCCGCATCCGCGAACATACCGTTGCTGTTCTCGGCCTTGGCAAGACGGTCGACGGGGATTTTCTGTCCAGTGATGACGTAGAGCTGGTCGAAACGATTGCCGGCTACGTCGCCGTCGCCCTCGATAACGCGCAGCTTTACAGCTCGCTCGAACAAAAGGCTCTCGAAATCGCCCGCCTCAAGGACTTCAGCGAAAATATCGTTGAATCCCTGAATATCGGGGTGCTTTCCGTCGACCTGGACGGCATCGTCGAATCCTGGAACACGCGCATGGAGCAGCTTTTTGGAGTGTCGCGACAGGAGTCTGTTGGACGGCAACTCAGCTCGCTATTGCCGGAAGAACTGGCGCGCGAAATCGCCGCGCGCGGTGACCAGGAACAGATAACCGGCATCTATAAACAGAGACTCCAACATCAAGGAAAGTCGCTGACCTTGAACGTTTCCATCACACCCTTGGTGAGCAAATCGAATGAGCGCATCGGCCGTCTCCTGCTCTTTGATGACGTCACCCAGCGGGAGCGCATGGAAGAGCAGATGTCGCAAACGGAGAAGCTGACTTCGCTTGGACTTCTCGCGGCTGGTGTCGCGCACGAAGTGAACACACCGCTCGCGGTCATTTCCAACTACATTCAAATGCTTGCGAAACAGATGCCGGAGGGCGACGCGCGCCAGTCGATTATTGAAAAAATCGTCAAGCAGACCTTCCGCGCCAGCGAAATCGTCAACAATCTGCTCAATTTTTCGCGCACCGGCGCTCCGGAAGCCGCGGACATAGATGTAAACCGCGTCGTTGAAGAGACGTTGTCTCTCGTAACCCACCCGCTTAAGGCCTCGCACATCCAGGTGGTGAAGCAACTCGGCGAAACGCTGCCGGCCGTCCGCGGATCAGCCAACAAGTTGCAGCAGGTCTTCTTGAACCTGTTCTTGAACGCACGTGATGCCATGCCTAGCGGAGGAATGCTCGAAGTCCGGACCGCGGCGCATAACGGCAGCGTCGAAATCGAAGTCGCGGACACAGGCGGAGGGATCGCCCGCGAGGACATTCATCGCATCTTTGATCCTTTCTTCACGACCAAAGCCAGTGGCCGCGGCACCGGCCTCGGTCTGTCGGTAAGTTACGGCATTATTAAGGAGCATGCCGGAAAGATTGATGTGCGCTCAACGCCCGGCAAGGGCACCTCGTTCCACGTCGAATTCCCCGCGGTCAAGAAAGCGGTCCATGTCTAAGGGCTCTATCCTTGTCGTTGACGACGAATCGGAAATTCGCGAGGGCCTCGAACTTCTGTTGAGGGGAGAAGGCTATGGCGTGTCCAGCGCGGAAACGGGTGAATCCGGCCTCGAGAAGCTGGAGCAGCATCCTTATGATCTTCTCCTGCTGGACGTCAGCCTGCCGGACCGCAATGGTCTCGACATGCTCAAGGAGATTCACCGCCGCGATCCACAGCTCTCTGTCGTCCTAATCACCGCCTACGGTTCAATCGAAATGGCTCGCGCAGCTTTCAAGAATGGCGCGATGGACTACATCACCAAGCCGTGGTCCAACGACGAATTGCTGGCTCAGGTAGCGCAGGCGGTGGAATCACGCAGGCTTCGCGACGAAAACGTCCAGCTCAAACGCGCGCTTAAGCAACGCTTCAATTTTCCAAACATCGTCGGCAAGAGCGACAAAATGCAGGCGCTTCTGGACCTCGTTGCTCAAGTCGCGCCTTCGCGCTCCACGATTCTCATCAGTGGAGAAAGTGGCACGGGGAAGGAACTCATCGCCAAGGCAATTCACTCTGCCTCCACGCGCGCGGACAAAGCCTTTGTGCCCATAAATACGGGATCCATCCCCGTCGATCTCCTGGAGTCCCAGCTCTTCGGCCATGTGAAGGGCGCCTTCACGAGCGCCATCGCGTCCAAGAAGGGCCTCTTCGAAGTTGCCGACCAGGGCACCATTTTCTTCGATGAAATCGCCACCATCAGTCCCGAGACGCAGGCCAAGCTTTTGCGCGTGATTCAGGAGCGCGAATTCATGCGCCTTGGCGGTACCGAGCAACTCAAAGTCGACGTGCGCATTGTGGCCGCTTCCAACGTCGAACTCCTCGCGCTGGTACGCGAAGGGCGCTTCCGCGAAGATTTGTTCCATCGCCTTAACGTGATTCATCTGCGGATTCCGCCGCTGCGCGATCGCCGGGAAGACGTGCCGTTGCTTCTGGCGCATTTTATGGAACGGTATTGCCACGAAAACGGCAAACCGCTTCGGCATTTTACGCCCGCGGCAATGAAGCTTCTGATGGATTACGACTGGCCGGGCAATGTGCGCGAACTGGAAAACGTCGTCGAGCGAGCGGTCGTCCTTTCCACGCAGGAGCGTGTTGACGTGGACTTGCTCCCCGAAAGCATTCGGAGCAAGGAAATCGTTCGCGGCGTGAGGCTGCAACTCTCGGAATTCCTGCCGCCGCTCCCGGGCGAACCAGGGTCCCGCGCTTCCCCGGACAATCCGCAGCCGTCTCTGTTCCAAATCATGGACGAGATCGAACGCCGCATTATTATTGACATGCTGGAGCGCACCAGCTGGAACCAGACCGAGGCCGCTGAGCGCTTTATGATTCCCCTGTCCACGCTCAATCAGAAGATTAAGCGGCTCGGAATCGACGTCCGCCGCCGCGGCCGCGGTGACGAGATGTTGTCTGCCTCGGTGGGAAAATAGCAGCGCCCAGCGGGTGAAGAATTCCCTCCCAGCGTCTCTCGCGCGAATTCGTTGGTCCAATCGACTACACTAACTGCGGACCTTTATGACTGAGCCGATCGTTCCGCCGCGTCCATGCGACCTCGCTTTGTTCCGGAATGAATGGTCCGTCTTGCTCGAATGCGCTGCCCCGGCGCACGACCGTGAGCGTATAGCAGACTTGCTCCGGTCCGCGGATTGGGCGCGTTTGCTCATTCTCGCGGAAGCGCACGGCGTATCCGGCCACCTCGCGGCGAGTTTGCGCGATCTCGATGAGGATTTTGTGCCGCCGGAAGTCAGGCAATCGCTTGCCGATCGGCAGCGCGCACAGATTTTTCTTTCCATGCGGCTGACGGCGGAATTGTTTCGCGTTTTGGGCCACTTCACTACGGAGGGTATCGATGCTCTGGTCGTAAAGGGACCGGCTCTGGCCGCGCGGGCGTACGCCGACTCGGCGACGCGCAGCTACGGCGACCTGGACTTGCTCGTCCGCCAGCGGGACATTCACCGCGCCACGGAACTAATGTGCGCCGCGGGTTTCGCTCCTGCAGTTCCGCTGACCGCCATCGACGCCGGGAAAATTCCCGGCCAATATCTTTTTTCCAAGCCGGATTCACAATTGATCGTCGAATTGCATAACGACCGCACGTTGCGCTATTTTCCCCGCCGGCTTCCTCTCGAAGAATTTTTCGCGCGGCAAATCCGTGTGGAACTCGATGGCCGAGAAGTTCCTGCCCTATCAGTGGAAGATGAACTAGTGCTGATCTGTGTCCACGGCGCAAAGCACGTTTGGGAGCGTTTGATGTGGATTGCCGATGTGGCAGGACTGGTGATGCGCCAACCGGGCATTGATTGGGAGCGCGTCGCAAACTTGACGAAAGCAGGTGGCGGCGAGAGAATGCTGCACACGGGATTACTTCTTTCAGCAGACTTGCTCAAGGCACAGCTTCCGGAGAATGTTCGTGCCATCGTGCGGGCAGATGTGTCGGCTGCACGGCTCGCGCATCAGGTGTGCCAGTGGTTGCCCGCCGCCAGTTACGCGTCGCCAAGTTTGTTCCAACGAGCCTTTTTTCGCCTGCGCATGCGCGGCGATTGGCTGACGGCCCCAGCCTATTTATTGCGACTTTCGCTTTCCCCTACGGAAGAAGACTGGAAGATTGGCGTGGACGCGGAAGTAAAGCGGGATGGCTTTCTCGAAGCCTTGCGTCGGCCATTCCGCTTGGCGCGAAAATACGGCCGGAATGGCAAAGGCTGATTTCCTGAAGGATCGAACGGCCTCTTTTGGTCAGACAAATTCTGCTCACCTACGACTGTACTCTTGCGAAAACGTGCCGGCATATGACAAGGCTTGCTGCCACGTTGGGAAACGTTGAGGAAACTCCATCGCCAGCCGGCGAGCAATCTCCTCAAGCGAAGCTCTTCCGTCGATCAGTTCGAGAGTTCTGCGGCGCAGGAGCCCCTCCTCGGAGAGGTGCGGAATGTAGTCTGCCGCCATCCTGTGAAGCTGCTTGATGGACAACACTGCACCAGCCAACTGCGATTGCTCAAATTGGATGACGGAAGCGCCCGATCCTTCGACCGGCCTGATGCACGTAGTCCACCGCCAAAGGTATTCGTTTTCCACCAGTTTTGCGGCAAGGTTTACGCAAACGGTTTGGCCCCTTGCCAAGGCCGCACTCTGTGTCCAGGGAAAGAAGAGAGATCCGTATACTGTTTCGGGGGCATCCGGAGCGTTAGAGAAGCCCACACCCTCGGCCAAATCCGCATCGAACCACACCACAATTCCGTGGCCGGTCCCGGCACGCTCAACCGTCCACTCCAATTCGCCTCGAACATCGGGGTCTTCGACGCTCGTGTAATCCAGCGTGGTCCATAGCCTGTGCGCGGTCAATAGCTCACCGGGGTTCACCCGCACTTTCTGAACGGTGTTCACAGCGAGCTGCCGTGCCGCACTCAGATTTTGCCTGAAAGGATTCCTGTCCCACGGGTCTACCGTTTCGCTATACGGCTTTGGAACCTCCACGATTGCGGCCCACAACGAATCCTTTCGCGGAATCATGGCTCCGCCGGGCGCAAGAAAGCGGCTCCGCGCGTCTATGATGGCAGGGATATGGCGTTGAAAAAGCGGCAGCACGGCCCGGAGATCGGAGAGAATGACATCGGCTCGGCCGGGAAGCATCACACGGTCGGAAAGCTCCTCGAAAAACTCGATCTTGTCAGCGCAACCATTTGCGGCGGCAACCTCACGAGCCACCTGAATGATCTCGCTCGGCTCGATCGCGTAGACCCGAGTGGCTCCAAGCTGGCACGCGAGCACTGCGAAAATACCCGGCCCCGTGCCGATTTCCGCGACGACGGATCCTTTGCGAACGCTCTTTCGCAGCGCTTCGGCGTAAGCCTCCACGCGAACGCGATCCGCAATCATCGAGCCATAGGCGCCCAAGCCGTACATGCGGACCTATCCGTGCACCGAGGTTGTGTTTGCAGGAATGTGCGCAATCACTCGTCTGGCATCGCCTGCAATAGCTTCACAGAGTTTAAAAACTGCTGAGGGTTCAGCCAAAGGGCGCACTCGACGCATAGGAATTTCCGAAACCACACGGGTGAGCAGATCAAACTCCGTTCGCCGCATATTTCGGTCGAGAAGATAATTCACGTAGGTATTGGCCACCAGTGTCATAAACGCCTCTTCACCGGACACCTCTTTCACAACAGGGACGGTAAGGGCCGTGTCGCGACTGTCAAGAATATAGATCGCTCCCAGGGGCAACGGACTTGAGGCGAAACGATGACCGTTCTGGGCGAGAGGCATATAACGTTTGTCCCAGGAAGATGTGATGCGCGGAAGAGCATCCTGCGATCCAAACAAGGTGAAGACGGAGTCCGGCCATAGGTTCAACCGAGGATAGCCCGGCTGAACAAGAACCTGGTCACCCATATGTGCAATCGCAACGATGTCATCGGAAAGCACCGGAACGCCGGCACAAGCAAAGGCCGCAGCCGTCGTTGACTTGCCGGCGCCCGGCGAACCCACCAGCGCGATGGCGCGATCATTGATGGCCACGGCGCTCGCATGGAGACAAACTGTGCCGCGAAGGCGCAACACGAATCCCATGACAGGGCCAAGCAAATAGGTGCAGGCATCTTCCAGTGTATAATCCTCTGGCCAGTCGGCCCTCACGTCGCGGCCATGGCGATCGACGGCGAATCGCGCTCCGTCGCCATAGAAAAAGCCAAAATGCTCACCGTTGGAAGACAGACCAACTTGCAAGTTTGGCTGGCTGGCAGGAGCGCCGTCTGAGCTGCTATAGAAGCCTTCACCAAAGGCGGGAAGTGTTCCGGGGAAAGGCCACGCGTCCTTTAACTGTATCCGGACATCGACCGTTTCTGAATTGCGTCGAACAGGAAGTCCGGGAAGGGCCATGTTGGCCGCAAGTTGCAGCCCGTAAACCACATGAAATGCTGACAAAAGTTCCTCGGGGAGGCCGCCGTCAGTTGGTTTTATTAGCCTGGCCATCGTGCTTGGCCATGATATTGGTCGTCGCCCTAGTCAGCGCTTGAACATCTCCGTAAACACGGAGGATGGGTTTTTGATACGGTTTTTTCTTGCCGTACTCCCGCGAATTCGACGTCACTAGGCCCCCCGAAGAAGTTTATCCCGTTGCCGTCTGCGACCGCAACCAAAAGTTCAAACTGAGTGGTCGAAGGTGAATCCACGCGCTCCAGGGATCCTTTTCCCTAAAAACTTTCGGAACAGATCTCCGCTCCACGTATCGACCGAGCTTACCATCGGCCTCAAACGAATCCACCCACGCGGATTCGGGCCGCTGCAGAATCGCGATCAGTGGATCGCTCAGCAGCGGCGACTTGCGTCGTAGACGCACTGCATCCGGCAGGACACCGCGACCGGCCTCGCGCAGCAACTCTTTGTCGGAACACCATGGCAGTGCAGCCAAGCCTAGCAAGAAATCAACCAAGCGCAAATCAAAAAAGGGATGTCGGACCTCCACAGGAACTCCCGTGACTCCGCAGTCGTATCCTTCAAACAAAACTGGCCACATGGGATCGGTCATCGCTTCATAGGCAACAGGACGAACAGCTTCATTCGGAGCAGTATCCCTGCTCAACATTTTCCACCGCTCGCGCAAGCACAGCCGTTTCTCCAGGTCGGGGTTAAGCCATGCCGGGTAGTAGGGCCCTTGGCTCTTGGAAGCAAACCATCGCTCCCAGCGGGTGCGCACGTACAGCCGCGAAAATCGGCCATCGGCCGCCAGATATCGAATCATATCCACCAGCGCTCGCCAAAACTGCTTCTTCTTGAGCAGTTGCAAGAAATGAACAGAAAGCAAACAGGATAACGCTGGATCGCCTCCAAACCCAGTCAGCGCCACGCGACTACGGACCGCGACCTGGCGCATTTGTGCAAGTCCCCCATCCGAACAGGGTACATGCGAGGGTTCAGGCCACTGATGGTCATGGTGATTCAGATATTTCCACAGGCCCATCTCATCCCTCCCTTGAAATTCGATCGGGATTCTCAAAGCCTGCGCCACAAGACCCGCGAAATGGTGCTCTTCGTGGGGAATCAAACTTTCAAAGACCTCAGTGTATGCCTGCACTCTGGTGTCAGTCGCATCTCCATTTAAGATCCGACGGGCACTAGCGGCCAAGGTAGGCGAATCAAGTCCACCACTCATCAGAATACCCACGCTGTTTGTTCTCAGCCGGTCCGCTACAACGCGATCCAGCAGTTCGTGGAATTGCTCGACGCATTCGGCCGTTCGCGCGTGGTGGATGGGGGCACTCGCGGGCAATACCCAATAGCGGCGGAGAGAGATTGCGTCTTCGTTACAGACAAGGACATGTGCGGGTGGCAGCCTTTGGATATCCGCGAAAGACGTAGCTCCAGGTTTCCTGATCATGTCGAAAAGGAGAAAATCAGAAATGGCAAGGTCGTTCAATCGCGTGGAGACAGCGGGATGCTTGCGGATGCAGTCCAGCGTGTTGCTGAAGACAAGCAGGGGACCGATCGCGGCATAGTAGAAAGGTTTTATTCCGAAATGATCTCGCGCGCAAAACAGTTGCTTGCTCCGCGCGTCCCAGATACCAAACGAAAAATCGCCGCGCAAATGGTCCACGCAAGCCGAGCCCCACGCGGCATATGCGTGCAGGATCAGCTCGGAATCCGAAGCCCCGGGCTGCGATTCGTCTCCGCATCGCTTTAGTTCCTGTAAGAGTTCTGCTCTGGCATCTAGTCTCGCGGCGGCCGTGATCCAGAATCGCTCGTCGAGGCTTGCAGGCTGACACTCGTCCAGGGATTCGTGCGTGGTCCGCAGCATCGCGTGGCCCAGCCCGACAGAACCATTGATCCAAAACTCGCGGAAGTCCGGACCGCGAAAAGATAGAAAATTTACAAGGGAACCGAAAAGCGTCCGGTCAATCGGCGCGCCGTCGCGATGGTAAATGCCGACGATGCCACTCATTCAGCTTGCCTTTCCATTCGAGTGCCCTTGTCCTTACATTTGAAAAGAACACTGACTTTCGGTCAGCTCGAAAAACCGGCGCCCATCCCGCCTAGGCGCACGCCCTAAAGCAAACTCCCTCCGGCGAGTCTCGTATTTCATTGCAAAACGCAGCTTGGCTGAACCTTCATTGTACTGTTAGCACTTTTCTACGGCAATTGTGTGATTTTGTCCGTAGATTTGTGGTGCAAGGAAATTCGATCTCTGAAAGATACGGGAGAACACCGTTCTCCCGCGATTCGACCTTCTTTTGTCTTGCAACTCTGAAGCGCTCTAGGCACAGTACCGGAGAATGATTCTGCGTCTCTCCAGCAATGCGCAGCGCGCGGCGCTTGTTGCCGTTTCTTTCGCTGTCGCGTTTGTCCTTTCTTTCTTCAGCATCCGAAATGCGTTTGCGGTCCACTATGCTGGTTTGCAAACTGCTGAAGCCATTGAACGCGCCACACGCCTCGAGCCCGTCGATCCGCGCAACTGGTATCTCCTCGGCCGCTATTGGCAGTACAACCCCGCAGATCCAGACGTCGCGCGTGCCATTCGTTCCTACCTTTCGGCGCTCTCGTTGAATCCGGCGTCCTGGCAATCGTGGCTGGATCTTGCCGCCTCCTACGAATCGGAAGCCAACTTCTCTGCGGCGCGTGACGCCTATCTGCACGCCAAGAAGGTTTATCCGCTTTCTGCCGAGGTTTCTTGGAGCTACGGAAATTTCCTGTTGCGGCAGGAAGAGCTTGAGACGGCATTCGCGGAAATGCGTCTTGCCGTCCAAGCTGATCCCCGGCGCGCTGCGGAAGCCTTCTCGCGCTCCCTGCACGCCGGTTCCAGCTTCGAGATCGCGCTGGATAGTGTCCTGCCGTCCATCAGCGATGCATATATCGATGTGATTCGGGAGCAATCGGAAGACGGCCACACCCAAAATGCGCTTAAAGTTTGGGACCGGCTCGTCTTCCTGCGCCCCCGCATTTCCTTGCCCGAATCTTTTCCCCTCGTCGGAGCACTGATAGTGGAACGCCGCATCGCGGAAGCCAGCCGAGTCTGGGACCAGGCGGTCCTTTTTGCCGGCCTGGCTGACTTGCAAGGACCCCCGGGCTCGGTTTTGTGGGACGGCGGATTCGAATCAAATGTCAAAAATGGCGGTTTCTCCTGGCTGATTTCCGAAGCATTTCGCGGTGTTCAAATCGACCTCGACACTCAAGAGAAACATTCCGGCAAGCGCTCCTTGCGTTTGATCTTTGAAGGGAACTCCAATATTAATTTCGCCGGCGTTTGCCATAACATCCCCGTGCAGCCTTTCACCGCTTATCGTTTCTCCGCCTGGGTCAGAACCAGAGCACTCACTTCGGATCAGGGAATCCGTTTCCAGCTTCATCCAATCGGAATCCAGGACACTTCCTACGCCGCCACAGCGGAAGTTCACGGAACTACTCCTTGGACACTTGTCCAGTTGCCTTGGTCCTCAGGAAAAGATGTTCAGGAATTGCAAGTTTGCTTGGTCCGTTCTCCCAGTGAGGAAGCCGACAACAAGATTCAAGGAACGGCCTGGGTGGATGACGTCGCCTTGGTTCCGGAGCCCGCGGAGTATCCCAAACCATGAGGTTGCTGCGCTTTGGAATTTGCGCGCTGGCCGTGTTTGCCGTTGCCGCGCACGGAGGTGTCGAGGATTGGGCGCGAGCCGTTTTTGAAACCGGCGCTGGATTGCTCCTTCTCGCCTGGGCTGTGTGGATCTATTTCACGCAAGAAGAAGAGATTATTATTTCTCCTCTTCTCCCTCCGCTCGCAGCTCTTTCTTTGATTGTATTGGGTCAGTTTCTTTTCCATGGCACCGCTTCTTCTTACAGCACGCGGATGGAACTTCTTCTTCTTGTCTCCGACCTCGTCCTGCTCTTTCTTGCCGTCCAAGCTTTCCGCACCCTTCAGGACTGGCGAGGGTTCATTTGGTTCGGGATGTTTTTTGGATTCCTAGTCAGCCTTTTTGGCGTTCTCCAGCACCTTACCTTTAATGGAAAGCTCTATTGGTTTCGCGAGATAGAATACGGCGGGATTCCATTCGGGCCCTACGTGAATCGCAATCACTTCGCAGGCTTCGTGGAATTAATTCTCCCGCTGTCTCTCGTTCCTCTTGTCTTGGGCAGAGTTCGACGGGAACGCTGGCCTGTCGTCGGTCTATTCGCAATTATCCCCATCGGCGCGCTTTTCCTCTCCGCTTCGCGGGGGGGCATCGTCAGTTTTGGCGTCGAGCTGGCCGTGTTGGCTCTGGCAATCATTCAGCGACGCACGAAGGGAAAGCAATTGTTTGCCGGTGCCACCGTTCTACTGCTTGCGTTGATGATGGTTTCCTGGCTCGGCGTCGATCAGGTCCTGCTGCGCTTTTCCTCGTTTCAGTCGCTCGAGGTCACCGCTGGGAAGCGCGCTTCCATGCAGCGGGACACGTGGCAAATCTTCCTCCATCACCCCTTCGCCGGAACGGGACTCGGCACGCTCCAGATCGTCTATCCGCCCTATGAATCGCTCTACGATGGGAGAATCGTCAACCACACACACAACGACTACCTCGAGGCCCTCGCCGAAACTGGAGTTCTCGGAGGACTTTGTTGCGCTTGGTTTCTGGGCGTTTTGTTCAGAGAATCTCTGAAGCGACTACGTCAGTTCCACAACTCCTTTGCCGGAGCTTTACAGCTCTGCGGCCTGGTGGCTTGCGTCGGCTTTCTCGTGCATAGCCTGGTCGATTTCAACTTACATATCCCATCGAACGCTCTTCTGTTCTTTCTTATGGCCCACTTGGCAACCACGGAGATGGCGTCTACGCCTCCGTTGCCCGCTCCCGGACGCCCGCGCCATCGAGATCCCGCAAATCACTGATTGAATTGAGCCTTGTCGCTGTATAATCAACGGCGGGGTCATCTATCTCATGCAGCCAGTCAGACTGGGTGCGTTGGTGTCGTTTTGCGCTTCGGCTGTCCTTCTAGTGTCTCTGGTTCTGCCCCCATCCAGTGGCGCTCAGCAGGCCGTTCTCGAGACGCCTCAACAAGTCAACGACCGTATACATTCGATGTCTGCCGCCGCGCGGGTCATGCCACATGACTATGTCATTGGCAATGGCGACCTGCTGGACCTCGAAATCTTCGATGTAAAAGAGCTCAGCCGGGAAGTGCGCGTCAGCCAGACCGGGTCTATTGGCATTCCCCTTGTCTCTGTTCGCTTGCACGTTGCCGGACTGACGGAAATCCAGGCCGAACAGAAGATTTCAGAAGTCCTCGAATCCGGCGGCCTGGTTTCGCATGCCGAAGTAAGCGTCACAGTCAAAGAGAGAAAGAGCAAGCCCATCACAGTCGTCGGGGCCGTCTCACATCCCATGGTTTACCAAGCCGACCGACCCGTCACCCTTCTGGAAGTCCTGGCGGAAGCGGGAGGCGTTGCCAATGACGCCAGCGACACGGTGATTGTGAATCGACCTTCCCAGGAAGCGTCGTCCGATCCATTGGAGCCTCCAGCAATTGGCCCGGAGGGTTCTGCCCCCGTGGCCGAGCCTTCCGGCACAGCGGTCTCCAAGTCCTCCGCAAACCCCGCTGCGCCGGCTGATCCTCCTGCTTTGTCCAATACCATCACGATTAATCTGAACGAGCTGATGGAAAGCGGCGACGCTGCCAACAATATTATTCTTCAGGCCGGCGACATCGTTACGGTCCCTCACTCCGGAATCGTCTATGTTTTGGGCGCCGTCAGCAGGCCTGGCGGATTCGTTCTTGCCAATGACCGCGGGCAGATGACTACGTTGAAAGTTTTGGCTCTGGCCGGTGGTTTGAACTCCACCGCGAAAAAGGATCATGCCGTTATCGTCCGCAAAGACGCTCAGGGGCAGCAGCATGAAGTTGCTGTCGATCTTAAGAAGGTGATGGCGCGCCACGCGGAGGACGTTCAGCTGCAGCCCAGCGACATTTTGTACGTCCCGGACAGTGCCGCGAGGAAGGCTATGCTGCGCACCGTGGAATTGGGAATTGCTCTGGGGACCGGCATTGCTCTCTATCGGGTCGCGTACCGCTAACAATGGCCGACGAAAACAAACTCGTGCCGCGTGAGAACGGCTCCAACGGCGCCGTCGAGCTTGTCTCCTTGCAGAGTCGCGTTCCCAGCTTTGAACTTTCCCCACGCGAACCCCACCTTTACGACTATCTGCTGATCTTGCGGAAACACCAGTGGTTGATTCTCTCTTTCATGCTTGCCGTCGTCACCATTGTGGCCATCGCCACTTTCCGCATGCAGCCCGTCTACGTTGCCACGGCCCGCATTGAGATTGATCGCGAGAACGCCAACATTCTTCCCTTCCAGGGTGCCGAGTCCTACGAATACATGATGGATCTCGAAAACTACATTGAGACGCAATCCAAGATCCTCACAAGCGAAACACTCGCCCTCCTAACCATTCGTAATAATGCTCTCTCCACGCGACCGGAGTTTTCTTCACCAAACGGACCATCGGAAGCCGTCGCCAGCGGCAGCCTCGCGAACCAGAAGCGTCCTCCCGAGCTCGCTGAATTCTTGGGAAGTCTCAGTGTGAAACGGGTTCCTAACAGCCGCCTGATGGACGTCAGTTTTGAATCTACTGATCCCCAGCTCGCGGCGCGCATCGTAAACGCCCATATAGCTTCCTACATCGAGCAGAATTTCCGGAGTAAGTACGAGGCCACCACTCAGGCTTCCACCTGGCTCGCCGACCAGCTAGGTGAGTTGAAGATCAGGGTGCAGAAGTCCGAGGACGCCCGCATCGCTTACGAACGCCAAAACCAGATTTGGACGCTCGACGACAAGCAGAACATCACTACGCAGCGGCTCTCGGACATCAACAAGCAGTTGACCGACGCGCAGAGCGAACGCATGAAGAAGGAATCGCTCTACCAGTTTGCCAAAGCCGGCAATCTCGACGCCGTACCAGAAGTTCAAAACAACTCGGCACTCGGCGATTTGTTCAAGAAGCGCAGCGACGCCGCCTCCCAGTACACCGACGCTTTGGCCCAATACGGTCCCAATTTCCCCAAGGTGCAGCGCCTCCAGGCTCAAATAAAGGAATTTGATCAGACCATCGAAAAAGAAAAACAGAATATTCTGAACGTCCTCGAGAGCGATTACCACGAAGCGCAGCAGCGTGAAGCGCTGCTCACGCGGGCCCTCGACCAGCAAAAAGCGGACACCAATCAGATGGCGGGAAAACTTGTCGAGTACAACATCCTTAAGCGTGAGGCGGAAGCCAACAAGACTCTCTACGAAGGCCTCATGACCAAGCTGAAGGAAACTGCCATTTCCCAGGGACTGCGCTCTTCCAACATCCGTGTCGTGGACCCCGCTATGATTCCTTCCACACCCGCGCGTCCTGCCAAGACTCGCAACATTGCGCTCGCTTTTCTCGTGGGTTTGGTCGGCGGCATCGGTTTGGCTCTGATGCGCGAGTACCTCGACAACACCGTGAAGTCCCCGGATGATGTTGAAACCCTCTCGCGGCTGCCTTCCCTCGCCGTCGTTCCGCAGTTTGCCAGCTCGAACGGCAGGAGCAAGCGCCACGGCTTCTTTCAAGGCCTCTCGTCCAACGGACATGATGCTCGCATCGAGCTGGTTGCCCAGCACTTGCCCAAATCGCAGATGTCGGAAGCGTTTCGTGCTTTGCGAACTTCCATTCTGCTCTCGCAGGCCGACCATCCGCCTCAAGTCATTCTGGTCACCAGTGCTCTTCCACGCGAAGGCAAGACCACTGCTGCCGCGAATCTCGCCGTCACGCTCGCGCAGTTGGGAGACAGCACAGTGCTGGTGGATGCAGACCTTCGCAAACCCGGCATCGGCCGTCTCCTCAATTTAGCCGCCGGAAAATACGCGGGGTTGAGTTCCTATCTCGCGGGTGTTTCCAGTCTTGATTTGGTGTCCGTCCCGCATCCCGCAATTCCCAATCTCGTTGCCATTCCTACGGGACCTCTTCCTCCGAATCCCGCGGATTTGCTTTCCTCCCACAAGCTCGCAGACGCCATCGCCGAGCTCCGCGCCAAATTCAAATTCATTGTCATCGACTCGCCTCCCATTATGGCCGCTACCGATGCCGTGATTCTTTCCGTGCAGGCCGATGGCGTGCTCCTCGTCGTTCGCAGCGGCGAAACACCCAAGGAAGCCTTCACTCGCACGCGCGACCTGCTAAGCAGCGTCAAGTGTCGCATCCTCGGCGTCGTTCTCAACGCCGTGGATGCCAGCGCGCCGGACTATTACTACTCCTACCGCTATTATCCCTATTCGTATGGATATGGTCCCCAGGAAGCTCTTGACGCTCCGCATGAAAATGAGTCCGATGCCATTGCTCATCGCGTCTCCCGCGATCGCGATGATGACTCCGAGGCCCTTTAAGGAGGCCCTTTGCGTTACCTGATTACCGGTGGAGCTGGCTTCATTGGTTCGCACTTGGCGGAGCACCTTCTCGATCGCGGCGACCGCGTCGTTTTGCTGGACAATCTTTCCACCGGCAGCGTCGAAAACATCCGCCATCTCAAATCCTCCAGCCAAATGCAATATCACCTGGACAGCATCGAAAATCGCCAGTTGCTCGCTGAACTTGTGGATGATGCCGAGGTCATCGTCCATCTGGCCGCCGCGGTCGGCGTCAAGCTCATTGTCGAGAGCCCTGTCAAGACCATCGAGACGAATGTCAACGGCACGCAACGGATCCTTGAAGCCGCCTGCAAAAAAAAGAAACTTGTCCTCACCGCATCCACCTCCGAGGTCTACGGAAAAAATACCGACGTGCCATTCCGCGAGGACGCCGACCTCGTCCTTGGCCCTACAACAAAAGGCCGCTGGAGCTACGCAGCCTCCAAGGCGCTCGATGAGTTTCTCGCGCTCTCCTACTGGAAGGAGAAGAAGTTGCCCGTCATCGTGGCTCGCTTGTTCAATACCGTCGGCCCACGGCAAACCGGCCGCTACGGCATGGTGCTCCCCAACTTCGTCAAGTCTGCCCTGGACAACTCCCCCATCAGCATCTATGGCAGCGGAAAGCAATCCCGCTGCTTCTGCGATGTCCGCGACACTGTGGAAGCTCTCATCCGCCTCATGGACTTGGACTGCTCCGTCGGAGAAGTCGTCAATGTTGGTAACACCGAGGAAATCACCATCGAAGGATTGGCGCACAGGGTGAAAGAGCGCACCGGCAGCTCGTCTCCCGTCGAGTACGTGCCTTACGATCAGGCCTACGAGCCCGGCTTCGAAGACATGATGCGCCGCGTGCCCTCCGTCGAAAAGCTACACGCTCTCACCGGCTTCCGCCCGCAAACTCCATTGAATGAGATTATTGACCGCGTCGCCGCCTTTTTCCAGCAAAAGGCAGAAAGTCTGCAGGCTCACAAGGTGGCTACAACCAGCGCCGACTAACTTCGGCCCCTCGCCCAGGGACCGCCATCTTCTCCTGCCTTTCGCTGCCTCTTGGCATAACCTCTAGTCCACGAATCTCTTCGTACTTTCATCAAACTTTTGGTAAGCTTTTTCGTCTTTACCTCTAGCTTCACGGGGTTATTCCTGTGACCAAAACTGCCACTGCGGCCAATAGCCCCATGAGTTTCGGCGGCTGGCTTGACACCATCCTGCGCGACCTAAAGTACACCTTCCGCATGCTCGCACGCACTCCTGGCTTCACGGCCGTGGCCGTTCTGACTCTGGCCCTCGGCATCGGCGCAAACACCGCCATTTTCACCCTCCTCGACCAGGTTTTGTTGCGTCTCCTGCCTGTCAAGGACCCCCAGCAACTCGTTCTCCTCACCGTGCGCGGGCGCCATTATGGTAACAACTGGGGCGGCAACGCCATTTCCCACCCCATGTTCCGTGATTTTCGCGACCACAACGATGTCTTCTCCGACATGTTTTGCCGCTTCCCGACTTCGGCGAGCCTTTCCATTGGCCAGCAAGCCGAACGCGTCTCCGTGGAACTCGTTTCCGGCACCTACTTCTCCACTCTCGGCGTCGTCCCCGCTATGGGCCGCATCCTCTCTCCCGAAGACGATCAAGTCCCCAGCGGTCATCCCTTCGTTGTTCTCAATTACAACTTCTGGAAGACGCGTTTCGCCGGTGATCCCCAAATCGTCGGTAAGACTCTCACTCTGAATAATTACAAAATGACCGTCGTCGGCGTTGCCCAGGCAGGTTTCGACGGGGTGGAACTCGGCTTCTCTCCGAAAGTCTTCATTCCCATCATGATGGAGCCGCAAATCATCGTCTTCAATCCCGAAGACATGTTGAAGGAGCGCCGCAATCGCTGGGTGAACGCCTTCGGCCGCTTGAAGCCCGGCGTCTCGCAGCACCAGGCCAAGGCCGCTCTCCAGCCCTTCATGCACTCCATGCTGGAGTCGGAGGTGCAGCTCCCGGCATTCAGCCGCGCCTCAAAATACGACCGCGACGAATTTCTCAAATGTTGGATCGACGTTTTGCCCGGCTCCCAGGGCCGTTCGTACACGCGCCGCCAGCTTACCACTCCGCTTTGGGTCTTGATGGCCACCACCGGCGTCGTCTTGCTCATCGCTTGCGCCAACCTTGCCAACCTCATGCTCGTTCGCGGTTCCAGCCGCATCAAGGAAATCGCCGTTCGTTTGGCCATGGGTGCTACGCGCCCGCGCATCATCGGACAACTCTTGATTGAGAGCCTTTCTCTCTCCGCGCTTGGTGGTCTCGCAGGCCTGGCTGTCGCATTCTGGGCCGACCGCGCGCTCATGAAGATTTATCTGCCGTCCGATTCCGGCGGCATGAACATTTCCAGCGCTCCCGATCTCCGCATTCTTCTCTTCAATCTCGCTGTCACCGTTCTCACCGGCGTCATCTTCGGCCTCGTGCCTGCCTTCCAAACCACCAAACCCAACATTGCCGGAACGCTAAAAGACCAGGCCGGAGCCGTCGTGGGCGGCGGTGGCCATCATCGCCTGAGAAAAGGCCTTGTCGTCGCGCAAGTCACTCTTTCGCTTCTGCTCCTGGTAGGCGCAGGTCTTTTTGTTCGCAGCCTTTCTAATCTCCGCGATTTGGGCCCCGGCTTTTCGGCGGAGAAACTCGTTGGCTTTCAAATCGATCCGTCGCTCAACGGCTACACTATCGAACGCATGAAGGTTTTCTATCCGCAACTCTCCGACACTCTCAGCTCCATTCCCGGCGTTAAATCCGTCGGCCTCGCTTCCGTGCGCATCCTCGAAGACAACGAATGGGACAGCGGCATGTCTGTTGAGGGCTTCACTCCCGCCAAGCCCGGTGAGCATGCTCAGCCTTTCATGAACGCCATCGGCCCGAATTATTTTGCCACCCTAGGCGTGCCCATCGTCGCGGGGCGCGACTTCACCATCAACGACAACCACGAAGTCAAGCACGGTCCCGAAGCCTGGAACTGGGTCCCCACCGCCGTCATGATCAACGAGAAGTTTGCCAAGAAATATTTCCCCGGACGAAATCCCATCGGCCTTCACCTCGGTTTCGGCACCGATCCCGGTACGCCCACCGACATGGAAGTCATCGGCGTTGTCAAGGACTTCAAGTACACCAGCCTTCGCGACGAAATTCCCGAGCAGGCTTTTGTTCCGTATCTTGGCGGCCGTTTCCTCGGCGAAATGACCGTCTACCTCCGCACTGACGCCGATCCCAATCAGTTGATGTCCGCAGCCCGTTCGAAAGTCCGCGACATGGATTCCAATCTCCCCATCTTCAACATGCGGACCACAGAAGTTCAGATCAACAACTCCCTATCCAGTGAGCGCATGATCGCCAGCCTCTCTGCCGTCTTTGGCTTTCTCGCCACGCTGCTTGCCGTTATCGGCCTCTACGGTGTCATGGCATACACTGTCGCGCAGCGCACTCGCGAAGTCGGCATTCGCATCGCACTCGGCGCTGCCCGCGGCAACGTCATCTGGCTGGTCATGCGTGAAGTTCTCCTCCTCGTCGCCATCGGCGTCGTTGCCGGAGTCACCGCCTCCCTCGCGCTGACTCGCGTCGTCCAGAGCCAGCTCTTCGGCCTCACTCCGCACGATCCGCTCACGCTGGGCCTGGCCACCGCCGCGCTTGCCATCGTCGCCTGCGCCGCCGGATATGTTCCCGCTCTTCGCGCCAGCCGCCTCGACCCCATGGCCGCACTGCGCTACGAGTAATCCGGCCCTTCCAACGCATAGGAAGGCCCAATCTCGCTTCAAGATTATTGTTCGCGGAGCAAGGTTGCCGAGTCGGCGTGCAGCACGCGCAAGCAGGATCAGCATGCGGCTCAGAGCCGCCGAAAGAATCGAAACGGCCGGGAGGGAAATTCTATTCGTAACGCAACGCCACCATTGGGTCTACTTTGGTGGCTCGCCGCGCCGGAATGAAAGATGCCAGCAGTGCCGCCCCAACGAGGAGCACTGTCACCCCGCCGAAAGTCAGTGGATCAGTGGCAGTGACGCCAAAGAGCAGCGATTCCACGGTGCGCGTCAGGGCCAGCGAACCGGCAATCCCAATCGCCACTCCAACGAAGATGGTGCGCAGTCCCTGGCTCAAGATCATTCTCAGAACGTCGCCGGAACCCGCGCCGAGAGCGACACGCACGCCAATCTCACGCGTGCGGCGGCTAACGGAATACGCCATCACGCCAAACACGCCCGCCGTGGCAAGCAGCAGCGCCACGACTCCGAAGAATCCGGTGAGAATGACGTTGAATCTCCGCGATCCCAGCGAAGCGGAATAGACTTGCGAAAACGTCCGGAACTTCGCTGGAATTTCCGGGTCGAGGTCCTGCAAAATTCCTCGCGCCGAGGACGTGACCAGGCGTGTGTCGGCGTCGCTCAGCATCGTTACGGTGATCGCCGCGCGCGGCCGCTGGAACAAATTCACATAGGCGGTTGGACGCGGCGGCGCGTCGAGGCCGTAATCGTGAATGTCGCCTACGATTCCGACAATCGTCAGCAACCGCGGGTCCCCATCCATGTTCCCAAACTCTATCGTGTGGCCGATCGGGTCCTGATTTGGCCACTTATCTCGCGCCAGCGATTCGCTGATCACGGCAACGTGCGGAGCGTCCGTGCCGTCGCGCTCGTCAAAGACTCGTCCTCGAATCAGCGGAATTCCCAGCGCCTGGAAGTATTCGTCTGTGGCGACGCAGAAATCCGCGGTGCCAAGACGCTCTTTTTGCTGTAACAATGCGCCAAAACCATCCGCGGTCTTGGGGAGTTCATTCTGCGTCATGAGCAGAAACATTCCGTTTGGAAGGCCGCCATCCATTGGCAATCCGCTGGTCGCGCCAACTCTGCCCACGCCTGGGATTCGTTTGAGCCGCTCAATCAGGTTTGCAAAGAAAATCGCCTGACTTGCCTTTGCTTTCGGATCTTCCACCCACGGAAGCGAGACGTCCATCGTAACAATTTTGTCTACGCGGAACCCGGGATTCACTTCCAGCACTTTCATTAGGCTGCGCCCGAGCAATCCCGCTCCGACCACGAGAACCAATGTGATGGCGATTTGCGCAGCCACAATTGCCCGGCCCACGCGCTGGCTGCTTTGGGAACCTGCCTGTCCACGCCCGCCTTCTTCAAGGCCCTTGCGCAAGTCCCCTGAAGTCGCCCGTGCTGCCGTGAACGCTCCTAGGCCGGCGGCGACCGCAGTGGAAAGCAGAAATGCGAACACCAGTACTGGAATATTGATCGACACGCTGTCCAGCCGCGGAAGATTTTGCGGCGCCAGCCCAACTAATGCCGCCACGCCCCAGAATGCTCCTATCACGCCAAGACCGCCGCCAACGAGCGAAAGCAAGAAGGCTTCAGTAAGAAACTGACGGATCAGCCGTCCGCGCGCGGCGCCGAGCGCGCTGCGAATGGCCAGCTCACGCTCTCTCACCGACGCTTGCGCCAGCAGCAAATTCGCCACGTTCGCGCACGCCACCAGCAGCAGAAATCCCACCGCGCCGAGCAGGACCAGCAGCGCCGGGCGGGCTTTGCCCGTGATCGAGTCCTGTAGCGGAAGGACAATCCCATCTTTGAGCAGGTAATCGCCTTGCTCGCTCGAGGTATCGTGAATGCGGCGCGCGATCGCGCTGATATCTCGATTCGCTTGCTCGACGGTCACACCGTCGCGGAGTCGCCCGACCGCGTAATAGTTATGTGATGTCCTGCTTGGATTTTCGCCGTCCAAATCAGCCGGCAGCCACAGGTCCACGTCTGCTGGGAAACGAAATCCGTCCGGGAGTACGCCGATAACGGAGTAGACCGCGCCATCAATCTTCAGGTGTGCCTGCGACAGGTCCGGCGACGATCCGAGGTACTGCCTCCAATATCCATAGCTGACAAGAACGGTGCGGGCGGCCCCCTTTTTCGCGTCGCTGGCGCTGAAATCCCGCCCGAGGATCGGCTGAACTCCGAAGATCTTGAGAAAGTCGGGGGAGACGCCCCCCACCATCGTGCGCGACGGCTGCGAAACACCCGAAACGGACACGATGTTTTGATTGTACTTTGCAATCGCCTGGAAGCTGCGGTTTTGATCGCGAAAGTCGTCAAAGTTCGGGTCGGCAAGATGCGACCATCCGCCGTTCGAGTTGACTTCGAAGACGGCCATGATCCGGTTCGCATCGGTGTACGGCAGCGGCCGCAGCAACACGCCGTATACAACGCTGAAGATAGCTGTCGTCGCGCCGATGGCCAGCGCGAGCGTAAAAACCATGACGGCAGTGGAGCCGGGATTTTTTCGGAGTTGGCGGAGGCCATAGCGGCAATCGGAGAGCACGGAGTGGAGCCAGTTGCCAAGCCGTTCTTCGCGAACCTGTTCTTTCACTTGTTCGATCCCGCCAAGTTCGATCCGCGCGGCGCGTCGCGCTTCCGCCGTCGGCATGCCCGCACGAATGTTTTCCTCGGTCAGCAGTTCGAGGTGCGCATGAACTTCCTCGTCGAGGTCCATTTCTACGCGGGGGGATGAAAAAAGATTTCGCACAAACCCTCGGGCTTTCACAAAGAGCCGCATGCTGAAGACCTCTCTACGATGCTTCCAAAGCTTGGGCGATAGCCCAGGAGATACGGCCCCATCGCTTGGTCTCGGTTTCGAGTTGCTTCCTTCCAGGCTTGGTCAAGCGGTAGTATTTCGCGCGGCGGTTGTTCTCGGAGTCTCCCCAAAAAGAGGAAATCCAGCCCTCTTCCTCCATTCGATGCAGGGCGGGAAAGAGCGAACCGGGCTTAACAACAAAAGTGCCACCCGTGATCTGCTGAATTCTGCGCGAGATTCCCAATCCATGCATTTCTCCGGCAAGAAGCGATTTCAAGATCAGCAGGTCCAAAGTCCCCTGCAAAAGAGTTGTCGGTTCAGAGTCCAAGACGTATCTCCTATCGGCACTCTATAGGGATACCTATAGAATGTCAATAGGAAACGAGCGGCTCCGGGCGGAAAGCGCAGTGCAAAGAAATCGAAGGATAGCTATTCACTACGCAGCACGATCATCGGATCGACTTTAGTGGCGCTGCGCGCTGGGATGTAACATGCAAGGACGCCGACGGCGCCCAGCACAAGAGAGATCGCAGCGTAAGTCAGCGGATCACTCTGACGCACGCCATAAAGCAGCCCGGACAGTAGCGGCGTTAGAGCGAGAGCCGTCGCCAGGCCTGTTACCACCCCTACGATTACCGGCAGCCCGCTCTGGCGCAATATCATCCTCCCCACGTCACCCAAATTGGCGCCGACAGCGATGCGAATCGCAATCTCCCGCTTTCGCTGGGCTACTGAATAGGATGTCACGCCGTAAATGCCGATACATGCCAGGAAGAGCGCTAGCGCGGCGAGCGCTCCTGCAAGCACGGTGACGAATCGCGTTTGCGCGCGGGCCTTTTCGATGTAGTCCATCTGCGGGCGCAGATTCGAAACCGGCATCTCCTTGTCAAGCTTCTTCACGGCCAGCTGCACATAGGCGGCAAATGTCTGCATCGGCGCTGTAGTCCGAACGACCAGCGAATACGCCGGCCGCGGTGCCAGCGACACAGGCAAATAGATTTGCCCGCGCCCCTTGCTCGTCAAGGAGTGCGCCTGGATGTGCTTCACCACTCCAACCACGACGACAGGCTCGCGAATGAATTGGAAGGCGCCGGCGGGCGAATCTTCGACGCTCAGCTTTTTGCCAATCGCGTCCTGCCCGGGCCAAATCTGTTCGGCCACCGTGTCGTCCACGATGGCAACGTGCGTGTGGACGGCGTCGTCTGCGTCCTCAAATTCGCGGCCCGTCAGCAGCGTCGCGCCGATGCTCCGGAAATACCCTGGGAGCGTCGACCTGTGGTCCGCCATCACTGTGTTCTGCAGCTGGATAGGGGCGCCTTCGGCCCAATAGTAGCTGTACCAGTTCCCGAGTCCTTCATCCAGCGGGAGATGAGAAACGCCGCCAACAGATTCCGCACCAGGCATCGCCGCAAGATTCATTCGCAAATCCTTTAGAAAATTAGTTACGGACTCCACGGTGCCATAGCGCGACCAGGGAAAAGACAGTTGAAACGTTAAGGCGTTCTCCGCATGAAAGCCCGGATCTACGCGCAGCAGGCTCGTAAACGTTCGAATCATCAAGCCGGTTCCCACCAAAAGAATGCAGCTGAGGCTTACTTCGCTCACAATCAGCGACTGCCGTAGCCATGGTTTTCCCGTCGTTGTGGCTTTTCCGCTTTCCTTCAATATTTCGACCAAATCCCCCCGAGCGACCGACAAAGCGGGCGCCAAGCCAAACATAATGCCCGTCAAGATCGAAAGCATGAGCGTGAATGCCAAGACCCATCCGTCTAATTTAGCGGCCACCAGCAGATAAATCCCCTCCGGCTGAAGGGACAGAATCCACTTCAGAGCCGCCCATCCAATCCCCAGCGCGGCTGTTCCTCCAAGACATCCAAGGAGTATGTTTTCTGTGAGAAATTGACGGACAATGCGCCTTCTCTCCGCGCCCATGGCCGCGCGAAGAGCAGTTTCATGCCTTCTGCCTCCTGAGCGGGACAGCAATAGATTAGCGACATTCGCGCAAGTCACGAGCAGCACCAGCACAACGGCGGCGAACAGGGAAACCAATGCCGGCTGTACCGGCCTTACGTCGTCCTCCTGAAGCGGCAATACGCTCAAGTGCAGCGACTGCTCTGCGTATTCCTTTGCTTCCCTGCGAAGTTGGGAGGCGATGGTTTCCGCTTCACTCTGCGCCTGTGCCACTGTAAAGCCCCGGCGCAGCCTGCCAACCATTCTTATGTAGCCCGTGTCGCGGCTCTGTTTTTCCAGGTCATTCAAAAACGGAATGAAGACCTGCACTTCTGCCATCCTGCTATCGGGAAACAGCAGCTTGAATTCTCGCGGCAGCACGCCAACAACCGTGAAGTCATTTCCGTTCAACCGCGTCGTCTGCCCAACGATGGCCGGATTCGCGCCGAATTGCCGCCGCCATAAGCCGTCAGTCAAGATGAGGAGAGGAGCCGCGCCTCGGCGGTCTTCTCCGGGCGCAAAAAAGCGTCCGAGTTGCTGCTTCTCGGCCAGCAACGGCAGAAAATTCGCGGTCGTCATAGCCAGTCGCACTTGCTCCGGCTCGGCCGTTCCTGTAATCGTGCCGCTGGTTACCCATATTCCGGCAATTTCCTCAAATGCGTGGCTGCGACTGCGTAACTCAATCAGCTCCGGACCGGAAGCTGGCCCGCGCGTCTCATTCCCCCATGTCGACCAGATCATGGCCAGACGCTTTGCATTTGGATAAGGAAGTGGCTGCAGCAAGACGGCGTTCACCACGCTGAAAATTGCGGTGTTGGCGCCAATGCCGAGTGCCAGTGTCAGAATCGCAACGGCCGCAAAGCCCGGAGACTTCCTAAGCATGCGAAGCCCGTAGCGAATGTCCTGCCAGAGTTGCTCAAGCCAAACGCTGATCCACACCTCCCGAGTCTCTTCTTTGACGAGCGTTACGTTACCAAACTTTCGTATAGCCGCGTAACGCGCTTCCTCCGGCGGCATGCCGCGCTCGATGTTGTCCTGCGTCTCCCTCTCAATGTGGTCGCGAATATCCTGGTCGAGTTCTTCCAGCATTCGCTTGCGGCGGCTCATGATTTGCCTCCCTGCTTTGCCGGACGGAGAATGCGCGCAATCGCTCCGGCCAGTTTGTCCCATTTGCCGGTTTCGAGTGTCAGTTGCCGCCGGCCCTTGACGGTAAGACGATAGAACTTGGCCCGGCGATTGTTCTCCGACGTGCCTTCTGCGGACGAAATCCATCTGCGCTTGATGAGGCGGTGCAGCGCTGGATAAAGGGAACCTTGCTCTACCTGCAAGACGTCGTCGGAATTGAATTCGATGGCTTTAGCGATGGCGTGCCCGTGCGCGGGCCCCAGCAGCAGCGTGCGAAGGATCAGCAGGTCCAATGTCCCTTGCAGCAGTTCAATGCGCTCTTTTTCTTCTTTGGTAGTCATTCTAGGGGAGCGTAGTTCGCTTTCAGTAGAATGTCAAGGCGAGCCAACTCCAGAGATGTCCCCCTCAGGCTACCTGACTGATGCTAGAGCAGAACCAACCTCATCCCGGCTCACGGATATTTGACTCACAAAATAAAATCGTGCGGTACAATATCGCCACGATTTCTGGCATTTACCAGGTTCCTTTCAGCAGCCTTGCGGAATTAGTTCCACGTCATTACGCTGCCTTGTAACAAGGGTAGCCGGAATTACGAAAAAGTTTCGGCAGGTAAAATCGTTCGTGAACCAGCAAGACTTCAGTACATCACCCGCGTGGTCTCCGCGCAAATCGGAGCGGCTGCTTCTCCTTCTTTGGATTCTCTCGCTTCCTTTGCTCAATCCCATCGTGCACGGGGACGGCGTCGGGTACTACGCTTACGCTCGCGCGCTTCTTATCCAGCACAATCTGCGATTCGAGGAAGACTGGAGGCACGCGAACCTTTATTTTTCTCAAGCGCGAACTCTCCCCAACGGCCAGTTGCATCAAAACGAGTATACGGAAACCGGGTACGTCGCTAACCTCTTCACCATTGGACCGGCCATCCTTTGGAGTCCGTTCCTGCTGGCAGCGCACTCTTTTGTGCTTGTTGCAAACGCTCTTGGTGCGCATATCGCCGCTAATGGTTTTTCCACCCCTTATCTCCTGGCCATGGCGCTTGGGACCGCGACTTACGGTTTACTCGGCTTGCTTTTTTCCTATTTGCTTGCCAGAAAGTATATCGAAGAGCGCTGGGCCCTCCTTTCCACTGTTGCCATCTGGGGCGCCAGCTCGCTTCCCGTCTATATGTATTTCAATCCTGCCTGGTCCCACGCGCACTCTGCGTTCGCCGTGGCGTTCTTTCTGTGGTATTGGGATCGCACGCGTGATTGCCGAACCACTCTTCAATGGATTCTTCTCGGGTTTCTCGCCGGCTTGATGGTCGATGTCTATTTCCCCAACGGTGTTTTTCTTCTTCTCCCCCTGATCGAGTCCCTACTTGCGTATTGGAGCTCCTGGAAAGAGAAAAACTTTCGCAAAGCAGCGCAGCTCTTTACGGCAAACGCATCCTTCTTGGTTGTCGCGATTGTGGTGTTTATCCCCACACTGATCACGCGCTGGATCATTTTTGGCGGAATATTTCGCTTCGGCACTTACAGCGAACTGGCCTGGGACTGGACCGCGCCCTACTGGCGCTCCATTCTCTTCTCCGCCGAACACGGGCTTTTCACCTGGACTCCGATTCTTGCGCTTTCCGTCGGAGGCCTTTTTTTCGCGCCTCGCGCGGCGAAATCCATCACCTTATATCTCGGCGTTGGCGCAGCCGCCTATTACTACCTGATTTCCAGTTATCCCTATTGGCATGGCACGGCCTCCTTCGGAAACCGGTACTTCATCCCGCTCACACCCGTCTTTATTTTTGGCTTTGCAATGCTGCTCCAGCGATTCGGCATATTGTTTCATTCCGCGAGCCGGGCTTTCGCTATTTCCGCAGCGCTCAGTTTTTTCCTGGTGGTGTGGAATGCCGGTTTCATTTTTCAGTGGGGTGCGCATCTGATCCCAGCGCGGGGCCCGGTCTCTTTTTCGGAAGTTGCCCGCAACCAATTCTTCGTTGTCCCCCGACAGCTCTCCACCCAGCTTCGCGCCTACCTCTTTCGCCGCAAAGCCCTCATGCAGCAGATCGAGGACCGCGATATCCAGCAGCTCCAAAAGAATCCTCCAGCTCCCTGAAACATTTATTGTGAGTACGCAATACGTTCTTTCTCGACTGTTTTCTTTGATACTCTAGCCAAGGGTTCATTTCGCTCTCAGGAGTTTTCGATTCTTCGCATGGCTTCCGTCACGCAATCGAGCGCCGCTCTTCCGCTGCACTCCGGTTTCTCCGCCACCATTCGGATCGAGCCCCCCCGCGGCATCCTCGAGCTGCGTCTCCGCGAAGTCTGGGCCTACCGCGAGCTGCTTTATTTTTTTGTCTGGCGCGACGTCAAGATCCGCTACAAACAAACCGCCATCGGAGTCCTTTGGGTTGTTTTGCAACCGGTGCTTACCATGCTGGCGTTTACATTATTTTTCGGGCGCCTCGCGAAGCTGCCGTCAGAGGGATTGCCTTATCCCGTTTTTTATTTTGCGGCGCTCGTTCCCTGGACTTATTTTTCCTACGCTCTGCAAATGACCACCAACGTCGTCGTGGACAACCAGCGGCTCATCACCAAGGTGTATTTCCCGCGCCTCATTCTTCCCATCTCCGCGGCGCTCTCCGGCCTGGTGGACTTCGCGATCGGCTTTGTCGTGCTGGCTATTTTCACGGTGGGTTACGGAATCCGCCCCACGCTTGCCGTGTTGTGGCTGCCCGCGCTGCTGGCGCTCGCTTTTTTCACGGCGCTGGGCGTAGGCCTGTGGCTATCGGCCCTAAACGCGCTGTACCGCGACGTGCGGTACGTGATTCCGTTTCTGATCCAGTTTTGGATGTTCGCTTCTCCGGTGGCGTATCCGTCGTCGCTCGTTCCGGTGCGTTGGCGGTGGCTGTACGGACTCAACCCCATGGCGGGAGTGATTGATGGTTTCCGCTGGGCCATCACCGGGCGCGGCCAGGCGCCTAGCCTGCTGCTTGCTTCGGCTTTCGCGGTGGCGCTAGTTGTTCTTGGTGGGCTGGTTTTTTTCAATAGGATGGAGACCTCCGTCGCGGATCGGGTTTGAAAGAGGAGAAGTAACGAAACAAAGAGGTAGCGCAGGTACCCCCGGGGTGTTTTGTGCAAAGAGTTCGCAATCGCCTGAATCTAAATGCCTTAGCAAAAGTGTGACTACAAAAGAGTTCGGAAGAATATCAAAACAAAGGGGATAGGCTTTGCGAAGGAGCGAAACTGGAAATGTGAAACTAGAAAGCGGAGGGGCCAGGGAGAGTAAACAACAGTCGAGGACACAGCGTCAAATCCGTACACAATGTTACCATCAAAGTAACGTTATATCAACTAAAATATAAACCTTCTGGAAAGAGCGACTTAGAACGGTGACCCCAATAGCTATCCACGGCATAGAGACTTCCTCGCTCTGTCCCTTCCGTGCGAAATTCTGTGCCTGAACGCCATGAGCCTGCGTACAGTGTACGATAATTGGCACCAGCGAATCTACGAAGCCGATCCTTCTCACGAAGATGCTTCCTCTCCTTGGTACCAGGTGGTTCGTGAATATCTCGGCGAGGTTGCCGGTCTTTGTGTTTTGGAAGTCGCCTGTGGACGCGGCGGGTTTATCCGTCAGATGGCTAATGCCGGTGCACGCGTGACGGGGTGCGATTTCTCTTCTGCGGCGCTGCGCGCCGCCAGGACCAAACTTTTCACTCCGAACTGTCCGCCGCTTGCCACGCTCGTTCAGGGAGACGCCCAGAACTTGCCCTTTGCCGATAGGTCCTTCGACGTGGTGGTTTCCTGCGAGACTATCGAGCACCTGCCCCGGGTACAGGCTGCCGTCGCTGAGATGTACCGCGTCACGCGGCCCGGAGGCAAACTCTTCCTCACCACTCCCAACTATTTCAACTTCATGGGTTTATACGAGGTTTATGCACGCTTCCGCCATCCATCGCGCCAGGACGATCAGCCCTTCGACCGCCGCCAGTGGTTCCCGCAAGTTCACAGGTGGCTTCGCAACGCCGGGTGGTCCATTCTTCGGACTGACGGGACGGTGCATCAATTTCCGTTTTTCCCTGGCCGCAACCCTGTTCGCTGGGAGACCCTGGAAGCAAATCGCGTGATACGCAAGCTGCTCAGCCCCTTCGCGTATACTTACTTCATCGCCGCCGCGAAAACGCAAGGCAGGAACTGAACATGATGGCTACCGCTGTCACTCATGGGCAACGGGCCGCGCCGCTCTCTCTTTCGGGCCGCATTCCGGAGCTGGACGGCCTGCGCGGTCTGGCCATCGGCAGCGTATTGATTTGGCACTATTTTATGGTTCCTACTGTAACCGCTCCTGCCACGCCGCTTTCCTACGCTCTGGTCTTCGGGCGGCTAACTTGGACCGGCGTGGACCTGTTTTTTGTTTTGTCCGGCTTCCTCATCGGAGGAATCCTTCTGGATGCGCGCAAGGCAACCAACTATTTCCAAGTCTTCTACACACGCCGTTTTTTTCGGATCGTCCCTATTTATGCCGCAGTCCTCCTCATAGTTCCGACGTTCCTGTTTTTGGCACAGCGCATGCGTCACGGCCTCTGGCTGACTCCGGAACATCCGCCGTGGTACTTTTTCTGGACTTTCACACAGAATTTCTGGATGGTCCGTGCGATAGACTTTGGCGGCAACGCTTTGGGGGTCACGTGGTCCCTGGCGATCGAAGAGCAGTTTTATCTCACGCTGCCGCTGATCGTCCGGTTCTTCACTGGCCGCAAACTTTGGGCGTGGGTCCTCGGCGGGATTTGCATGGCACCTTTGGCGCGGGCCGCTATCCGGCTGATCTGGCCGCATAATTGGATAGCCGGTTTCGTCCTTATGCCATGCCGCGCAGACGCTCTGCTGCTTGGTGTCCTGGCAGCGATTCTGATTCGAAATGACGCATGGAGAGATCGCATCCGGAGGAATAATCTATTTTTCGCCATTTTGATGCCTATTCTCTTAATCGGTATCGGTTTTCTAGGCTGGAAATCGCCCGCCTTTACAGATTCCATAATGCGGACGTTTGGTTACACTTGGTTGGCTCTTTTTTATGTCAGCGTGCTTCTCTTTTCAGTGACCAGACCGAACAGTCTTGTCAGCCGCGCGCTGAGATTTAAGTGGCTCGGCTGGCTGGGCGGGATCGCCTACGGCACCTATCTTCTTCATAAAGCGATAGTAGGATTCCTTTTTCGCTATTTCTGGGGACACTTCCCGCAGATAACAAACGCTCTTACTTTCTTGACCGCACTCGCTGCGCTCGCCTTGACTCTGGTGGCCGCGCGCCTCTCCTGGCGGTATTTCGAGAGCCCACTGATACGGTTAGGCCACCGTTCCAGTTATACGTTCGCTGAACCATCGGCAAAGGCTGTGGCCCGGCCATCGGCGGAGGCGGCGTATCCATGAGCACCGTGGTGATTCATGGGGAAGGGCTGGGGAAGCGATACCGGCGCGGGTTACAGGTGGACGACGGGTTGCGGCATGCGCTGGAAGATTTCGTGCGGTCGCCGATCGCTTCGCTGCGCAGGAAAAAAGAAGAGACGTTCTGGGCGCTGAAAGATGTGTCGCTGGAAGTTAAAGAAGGGGAAGTTCTTGGATTGATCGGGCGCAACGGGGCGGGAAAGACGACGCTGCTGAAGATTCTGTCACGAATTACACGGCCCACGGAAGGCTGGGCGGAGATTCACGGGCGCGTTGGCTCGCTACTGGAAGTCGGGACAGGGTTTCACCCCGAGCTGACGGGGCGGGAGAACACGTTCCTTTCCGGCGCGATCCTGGGGATGAGCAAAGCGGAGATCGAGCGCAAGTTCGATGAAATCGTGGCGTTCGCGGAGCTGGAGAAATTCATCGATACGCCGGTCAAGCACTACTCTTCCGGCATGTACGTGCGGCTGGCGTTTGCGGTGGCGGCGCACCTAGAGCCGGAGATTCTGCTGGTGGATGAAGTCCTGGCGGTGGGCGACATCAATTTTCAGAAGAAGTGCCTGGGGAAGATGGGGGACGTGGCCCGGGCCGGGCGAACGGTCGTCCTCGTCTCTCATCAGCTCAACCAGATTCGCCGCCTGTGCCATCGCGTCGTGTGGATCGATGACGGATCCGTTCGCGAGGACGGGCCGACACATGAAGTCGTCTCAGCATACGAATCCGCCATGCTTTCAGGAGACCATGCGACAGGGTTGCAACGTAGCAAGGACGCGAGGGCACAATTCCTCCGTTGGGAAATCGCCGAACCTGGTTGTTCGGAATCTCACGTCCTCTCGTCTCTCGGTCCTGTCACTGTCAATTTCGTTGTCGAATTGGCAGAACGCGTAACCAACGGCGAACACGGCGTTGCGCTGTTCGATGCCGAGCGCCAGTTGATGTGGGCCCGCGCCGCCCAGAATCTAAGTCTCGAACCGGGCTCCCATGTCTTCACGCACACTTTCCCATCGCTCCCGCTCCGTCCAGGCGCGTACCAATGGCAGGTCAGTCTCTGGGACGATGGCGAAATGCTGGACCAATGGGATTGCATCCCGGAAATGACCATCGCGACGGAAATCCACCAGCACTATATGGACGAGTGGAACGGTATACTCAATCTACCGTCCGAATTCTCATTGGGGAACAAACGAAAAAGTGACCGCACAGCGGCAAACCGTATTTGACCAAAGCCACTATCTCAAATTGATTGAGGCTCGCGGCGAGACCATCCGCCGCGTGGTCAACGAATTGAAGCCTGCTCTGGAACTCTCGACTGCGCTCGACGCCGGTTGTGGTATCGGCTTCTTTGCCAAGATTCTCCAGGAAGCGGGCCTGAACATCCGCGCCTTCGATGGACGCATGGAGAATGTCGAACAGGCTCGCGCTCGCTTCCCGCAGATTTCCTTCGAGCAGGGGGACGTTGAGAACCCTGAGATTCGCAAATTAGGCGAATTCGATCTTGTCCTATGCTTTGGGCTTCTCTACCACCTGGAGAACCCGCTTCTCGCGATCCGCAACCTTCGCTCACTCACTCGAAAAGTCCTTCTAATGGAAAGTATGTGTTTTCCGGATCAGAAGTCATGGATGCTCCTTCGGGAAGAGCCATCTCTCGACGATCAAGGGCTCAGGGATATTGCCTTCTACGCTTCCGAAGGCTGCCTAGTCAAAATGCTCTACCGGGCAGGCTTCGATGGCGTCTACCGGATAGAATTATTCCCCGATCACGATGATTTTCGGGAAACTGAAGAACACATGCGCCGCCGCACCATACTCTTTGCTTTTCCGCAAAAGGTGAGTCTGGCCGGGCTGATTTTTGTCCCTGAACCGCGCGAGTCCGCCGACCCCTGGCGTAAAACACCACCCGCCCCGGCGAAAATCTCGAAACGCTTGCGCCAATTTCTGGCTAAGCCCGCGGACGAAAAATTGGCCAGTGTCAGCCGTCGCATGAAAACCATCTTTGGTGAAAACCCAAGCATCATGGCGCTGCCCTTTGGTGCCCGCTGGCTACTAGAAGGCAGCGCGTTGGACCAGAGTTTGCTTTCCGGCAATTTTGAAAACGCCGAAACACGATTCGTCGAGCGATTCCTGCAGGCGGGAATGACGGTGTTAGACATCGGTGCCCATCATGGCTTCTACACTCTGCTCGCATCTAAGCTTGTCGGTCCGACCGGGAGAGTGGTTTCCTTTGAGCCCTCCCCTCGCGAACGAGTACGCCTCGAACGGCACGTTCGTCTAAACAAGTGCGGAAACGTTCGAATTGAACAGACCGCGCTGGGCGCGTCCCCTGGGAAAGCGGAATTATTCCTAGTGGAAGGTATGGAAGACTACTGCAATAGCCTTCGACCACCCGCCGTTAATGCCGAAACGCGCAGGGTTCCTGTGAACGTGACTACACTAGACGAATTCTTGTCCTCCACACGTCTTACGGGCGTGCACTTCATAAAATTGGATGTGGAAGGTGCGGAGCTGGAAGTGCTGAAGGGAGCATCCAACCTGCTAAGACAGTCGTCGCGCCCGGTCTTCATGATTGAGGTTTACGACATCCGAACCAAGCCTTGGGGTTATGCCGCTCGCGATATTGTCCGCTTCCTTATGGAACGCACGTTCGAATGGTATAGCCTCGACGAAAGCGGCATGCCAAGACCTGTCGATGCTACTAGTCCCTCGTTTGACGCAAATCTAGTGGCCGTTCCTGCGGAACGGATGCATAGCTTTAGCCAGTCTGTCAAAATACGTTCTTAACGCAACGTATGGCCGAAAAATTTCTAGTTCCGATATCTTTGCCAAGTTGGCTTTACAGGTCAGCGCGGCGCGTGAAGCGGGCCTTCATCCCTCCGGCGCGGCCAGCTTGCAGAGTAAATATTTCGGGAGAGCGCCACGTGGAGTGGACTTTCTTAAGTTCGCAGATGCCATGTGGCCCGGGTGAAGCTATCGAATTCGGCTGCGAAGAAGGCTATATGAGCCTCTTGGCGGCTCAGAAAGGATTTCGTGTCGTTGCCAATGATTTGCAGGAACAGTCATTTGTTTGGCAGCATCCGAATGTTGAATTCCGACGGGGTGACTTTTTGAAGCTGGAGTTTCCGCGAGATCACTTCGACTTGGCCATCAACTGTTCTTCGGTCGAGCACGTGGGCGTGGCAGGCCGCTACGGCATCGAGGTGAATGAGGACGAGGGCGACTTTCGCGTTATGGGCCGTCTGGCGGAAATCCTAAAGACGGACGGACACCTGCTAATGACCGCGCCGTGCGGCAGAGATACTGTCATGGCTCCCTGGTGCCGAGTGTACGGAGCGCAGCGACTTCCAAGGCTGTTTGAGTGTTTCCGCGTAGAGAAAGAAGAGTATTGGACGAAGAACGGGGCGAACCAATGGGTACGCTCTGACCGGGAGAGCGCTCTCAATTATCAGCCGCACAATAATCCCGCCGATCCGTATGGCTGCGCATATGCTTTGGGCTGCTTCTCCTTGCGGAAGCGCTCGGCGGAGGTCGCTTCAGGGGGCCAGTGAGAATGTTGACTTTTTTTACGACGGCGAAACCCTTCCGGGGGCATAGCGCGGTCATCCAGCGTAACGCGCTGCAAAGCTGGAGACTGCTCCATCCTGAGGTCGAGGTGATCTTATTTGGGAACGACGAAGGTGCCGCTGAAGTCTGCGCCGATCTCGGCCTCGGCTATGAGCCGCATGTCGAACGGCACGAATCCGGCATGAAGTACCTGGACTACATGTTCGCCCGTGCGCAACTGATCGCCCGCCACAAGTATCTGTGCTATTCCAATTGCGACATCGTCCTCATGCAGGATTTCTGGCAAGCGTTTGAAAGGACTTTTGCGTGGCGCCAGCGGTTTCTCTTGGTAGGCCAGCGCTGGGATACTGACGTCGCCGAGCCGCTCGATTTTAAGCAAGCCGAGTGGGCCGAAAGCCTTCAGGGATTTGCCAAGAGAGAAGGTTTTCATCAACATACGGATTTCGCGGATTTCTTCGTATTTCCCAAGGGGCTTTACGACAAGGTGCCGCCGCTCGTCGTTGGCCGCAGCGCTTGGGACGCATGGCTGATTTGGAAGGCCATCTCAGAGGGAGTGGCAGTAGTGGATTGCAGTTCTTTTGTCGTGCCAGTCCATCAGAATCATGACTACGGTTACCACCCCGGTGGCAAGCAAGGGACGCATACAGATGCACTGGCAATGAGAAACAGAGAATTGAGCGGCGGCGGCAAGCAGCTGCGAACCATAATTGATTCCACTCATCGGTTTAGAAAGGATGGAAACATCCGATGGGCTCCGCTCCGCCGTCACATTCCCAGGCCTGCGATCCGGAAATATTGGCAGAGCTTATTAGTTCGTTCATTTTCCTGGAGGGCTCGTCTCGGCCTGCAGAAGCAGACGCTGGATCGCCTTCGCCGGGGGAAATGAACTGACAGACTGAACGCTAAGGAGAGAGCAAGAGCATGGGTCTAGCCAGCAGGATCAAAATGACACTTGGATTGACTGAGCCATTTAAGCCTTACGACAAGCCGGTGGACTGGCAAAAGCCCTACGAGACTCTGCGCACGAAGTGGGTTGAAGTTCCCATCACGAATTGGGAAATCCTGAGCACGGAAGAGCTGCTAGCGTTGCCTGACAACGAGCTGCTGGCGAAATGGGAAAAGAGCCGGACCACATTGACGACTGGGGCTCAGTGGGACCATCGCGGGTGGTATCACGCGCTGTATGCCGACAGTATGCATGGCAAGAAAGTGATGGACATTGGAAGCGGATTTGGCGTGGACAGCATCACGTTTGCGCAGCACGGCGCGAGGATGACGTTTGTCGACCTAGTCGAAACGAATTTGAAGGTGTTACAGCGGCTTTGCAAGATTTTGGGACTGAAAGGCGTGCAATTCCAGCATTTTCAAGATTTGAGTTCGCTCCGTGCGCTTGAGGCAGATTACGACGTCATCATGGCCATGGGTTCACTTCACAATGCGCCGGTCGAGGTCATGAAGCCTGAATACCAAGAGCTGCTGCGGCATCTTCGCGTCGGCGGACGCTGGCTGCAACTGGCGTACCCGAAAATCCGGTGGACCAAGGCCGGGCGACCTACGTTCGACAAATGGGGCCAAATGCTGGAACGGTCGCCGTGGGAGGAATGGTACGACGTGCCGAAACTCCTGAGCATGTTTGAGCCGGCCAAATTCGATGTTGTGCTCTACCGCGAATTTCATAATGGCGATTTTAACTGGTTCGACTTGGCCTACCGGGGCCAGTGAATTCAGCCCCTTCAGAAGAAAAATCATGACTTTTACGGAAGTCGAAATCGCGCGGGTCAGGGATTATTGGAATGAGCGTCCCTGCAACATACGGCATTCGACCGCCCCGGTGGGCACGAAGGAATACTTCGACGAAGTAGAGGCGCGGAAATACTTTGTGGAATACCACATACCAGGATTTGCGGAGTTCGCGCGGTGGCGCGGGAAGAAGGTGCTGGAAATTGGGTGCGGTATTGGGACAGACACCATCAATTTTGCCCGCGCGGGAGCGCAGGTCACGACCGTAGACCTTTCGGAAAAGTCCATGGAGCTGGCCCGCAAGCGCGCCGCGGTGTTTGGATTGGAAGACCGCATCCGTTTCTGCGCTGGGGATGCGGAACAGCTCAGCGCTTTTGTGCCGTCGGAGCCGTACGATTTGATTTACTCCTTCGGCGTAATCCACCACACGCCGAATCCGGAGGCGGTGCTGGAGCAGCTTCGGCAGTACGCGGGCCCGGGAACAACTGTCAAGATCATGGTCTATCACCGGCGATCATGGAAAGTTGCGTGGATTTTGGCGACGGAGGACAAGGGCCAGTTCTGGAAACTGCAGGACGTGGTGGCGAAAAACTCCGAAGCGCAAACAGGATGCCCGGTGACATACACCTACACGCGGCGAGAAGGGCGGCAACTTTTGGAACGACACGGCTTCCGCGTGACGGACGCGCGAGCCGAGCACATCTTTCCTTACCGCATCGGGGATTATATGGAGCATCGGTACGTCAAAGAATGGTATTTCCGCTGGATGCCGCGGCCGTTTTTTCGATTACTGGAGCGACGCTTTGGCTGGCACTTGCTGCTGACGGGGCAGGCCCGCTGACGCAAAGGCTCTCTTCAGGGCTAAAGCCCCTGGGCCTCTGCGCTTAACGTCGGAGCTGAAGCTCCGACCTCCTAAGGAGCTCAGGGGCTCTACCAGTAGGTCTGGAGTTCGGCGGCGCGGCCTTCGGAAGTGAAACCCGAGCGCAGGGAGGATGGGTCGCGGAGGCGGAGCGAATCGTCGAAATAGAGAGTACAAGGTAAAGGAGCGTCCCAGCACTGTTTGCCTTCTGCGGGGACGTAGACGGCGAGGCCCGAGAGCGTGTGCTTGAGGACGAGGGCGGGCTTAGGGAGAGGCGCCGGTTGTTGTACGCCGCGAAGAGTTTGGAACGGTTCCTTCCAACCAAGAGAGATCAGACACCAGATTGAAGACAAGAGGAGTGCCGCCAAAACGGGGCGGGAGTGCGAGCGCTGGGCTTGGAAATCCCAGGATACGATTCCCCAGGCGCCAAGAGTGGCGGCGGCGGTCCAAATAGCGAATTGAGCGAAGCGCGGGTCCGGGGAAGCAACCAACCAAAAAAGAATACCAGCGAAAGAAGGGAGCAGGAGCGAGAGCCAGGGACACGCGGGACGAGGTGTGGCTCGGCCGCGGAAGCGATGAATCAGCCCGATGGCCAGGCCGGCGAGCCCGATGGCCAGCGGAACCTGAAACGCGGAACGGTTGCGAAACGTGTGATTGAGCCAAGGACCGACCCACTGAAGACCGCGGGTGTCAAGATAATGAGCGTCGGCGCCGCGGCCTCAGGATTGAACGCCGAGGGCGTACCACCGGGCGGCGGAGAGCGGCACCTTCCAGGGAACCGGGAAAGCAAAAATGGTGGCGGGAAAAAAAGGATAGCCGCTCAGGATAATCGAGCGCGCCAGCCACGGAAGCAAGAGCACGGCTGAGAAAAACGACGCGGCAGCGAGATGAACGCGGCGGTTCTGCGGCGAGACGGCGGTTTGCCAAATCCTGCGGACGACGAGGCACCAAGCGAGAAAAGCGAAAACGGCGGTGGATTCCTTGAACGCGACGGCCAAAGTGAAGAGAGCCGCGGTTAAGACGAGGCGTGTGGGCGGGCGTGTTTGCTGGTCTTGGCGCGGAGTTTGGCAAAAGTCCGCGAAGAGGAAGCCGGCGGCGACGAAGGCGACGATGGCGGCGGGCTCGTCGGTTTGCGAGCCGACGATGCGGGAACGCGTGGTCCAAAAGAGAGCGGGGACCGCGAGGATACTGTGAAACCAGTCGGCAGGAGAGATTGCAACTCCGCGGACAATACGGGCACAGGCAGGCAGCAGGGTGACCCAGAGAGCGGAGAGCAGGAAACCGGTGAAGAGATGGAAGCCTAAGTCCTTCCAAGGTCCTTGCCCGAGCGCGGCAATACAAAGAAAAACGGAACTGTTATAGCCGAGCCTGCCGTGGAGATTGGCAAGGCCGGGAACTATGGGAAAGGTTTGAATCCAGCGAACGGCGGGGGCACCGTAAAGGCCCGTGTCGTAATACTCGCAAGGACCGCAGCAACGAATAGCGAGGAGAAGCGCCAAGGTGGCGCCGAGGAGAAAGAGAGCGCGCGAGTTTTGCCAGGCGGTGAGGAGGCGGCTCAATACAAGGGAGCGGTTTAGCGCGAGGCCGAGAATGCCGAGGGCCAAGAGAACGAGTGTGATGGAAGAAGTGACGGGGGAAACGAGATTCCAAATTTCAAGGACGGCGACGGAAACGGAGAGACCCGTCCAGAAGGTGTCATGGAGCGAGTGGCCTTTGGCGAACAGTGCGAGAACGACGCAACCGATGCCGATAAGTACGAAAGCAACGAAAGCCCATGTGAGGAAAATCTCCAAAGCGGAAAGAAGGAGCATCTAGCGGCGGCCTTTTCGGCATGAGGAGGATTTTGGCCGAGGCACGTGGTCTCCAGCGGCGATAATATCGGCAAGACGCGCGAACACATTTTGGCACAGTGGCTTGGTGTTGCGGACGTTTTTCCCCGCCACACTACGGCGCTAGCCTGGTATTACGTTTTCAATTACTTGCCCGTTGGTAGCCCTCCTTGCGGCGGGCAATATTTTGACTATGCTTGAAGTGTGCTGACAATTTTCACGATCCCCAAGGCGTTCAAAGGGCACATTGGTCTTATCCAGCGCAATGCGATTGAGAGCTGGACGAAGCTGGAGCCGCGTCCGGAAATCATCCTTCTGGGAAACGATGAAGGAACGATGGAGGTGGCGCAGGAGTTTGGCTTACGACACTTGCCGAACGTGGCGACGAACGAACACGGCACGCCGCTGCTGAGCGATATGTTCCGGCAGGCGGAGGCGGCGGCCGGTTCGTCCTGGATGTGCTACGTCAACGCGGACATTATTCTCTTGAACGACTTTTTGCGCGCGGCTGAGATAGTACAGAGAAGATTCCCAAAGTCGCTGATGGTGTCGAAAAGGGTAGACCTCGACGTCAGCGAGAAACTTGATTTCGATTCCAGATGGGAAGAAGGCATTAGACGGCGCAGCAAGGCCAACGACAAAGGGGAAGACCACACCAGCATAGACGTGTTCGCTTTTGCGAAGGGCCTCTACGCGGGTATCCCCGATTTCGCAATCGGGCGGCTGTGGTTTGATCACTGGCTGATCAAAGCGGTGCGGGAGCAAAACCTGCCGGTGGTGGATGCATCTTTGCTCGCGCCGGTGTTCCACCAGAATCATGATTACACTCACGTGGCCGGCGGCAAGGAACAAGTGTGGAACGGTGAGGAACAGGAACGGAATTATCAGCTTTATGGCAGGGTGAAGGACTCGTACACGCTGCTGGATGTGACGCACAAGCTTACGCGGGGCGGGGCATTACGAAGGGCGCGCTTGCGCAAGCCGTTGTTCAAGATTAGGCGATTCGCGTGGGATATTTTAGTGCGGCGAACAGCGGCGTTTCGGAAAGTGCTGGGGCTGCGCAGGGGATTCAGACAGACAGCGAACGATCAGAGCTCCTGAACATCGCTGGTGGATTTTATGGCTTGGCCTTGCCGTTGCTGAAGAGTCTTAAGGAATCCGGAGGAAGGCGGCGTCATGTTTTGGTGGGGTCTGGTCCTGGTTGTTCTCGCGACTCCTTTCCTTCTATATGGATTGTTGCGTTGGGCATCCTCGGACGAAGGTATCGACCGCGAGATCTCAAAGGAACGCTTTCGGGCGGAGCAGGAATTGAGAGGTCTGCGGCGCTCCGGCGGAGGCGATCTCGGTGCAAGTCCCCCCACCGACAAAGTCTGACGTTTCGCTGATTGCAGGCTTCCTGCCGGCACTTTCTCACGTTAAACTTAGGGCCTCTCTCAGGAGGCGCATGGTTTCGACAATATCGGTTATTGGTTTGGGCAAACTCGGCTCGCCTATCGCAGCTTGTTTTGTGGCGCGCGGTTTTCAAGTCATCGCGGTAGATATAGATGCACAGAAAGTGGACGCCATCGGCCGCGGGGTGCCTCCCGTGCACGAGCCCGGACTCGCGGAGCTTCTCCAGGAATCCAAAGGGCGCCTTCTCGCGACGCAGGACACCGAAGCGGCAGTCCGAGATTCCGAGGCCACGTTCATTGTCGTCAGCACTCCCAGCGAAGCGGACGGCGGGTTTTCACTTCGGTATGCCATTCCCACTTGCGAAGCCATCGGCCGCGCGTTGCGCAACAAAGACTCCTATCATCTCGTGGTGCTTACCAGCACGGTGATGCCCGGTTCCACCGGCGGGGAAATCAAGTCCGCGCTCGAACGCGCCAGCGGCAAGCGTTGCGGCCAGGACTTCGGGCTGTGCTACAGTCCCGAATTTATCGCACTCGGGACCGTGATCCGCGATTTCTATTATCCCGATTTTCTTTTGATCGGCGAGTCCGATCCTCGCGCTGGGGACCTTCTTTCGGATGTCTACGCGCGGACTCGCAAGAACTCTCCCACGATAGCGCGCATGAATTTCATTAACGCGGAAATCACCAAGCTGGCGGTCAACACGTACATCACCACCAAAATCAGCTATGCCAATATGCTTGCCCGTCTGTGCGAGAAACTTCCCGAAGCCGATGTCAGCGTGGTTACCTACGCGCTGGGACTCGATTCGCGGATCGGCTCCAAGTATTTGAAGGGCGCGGTCAGCTATGGCGGCCCCTGTTTTCCTCGCGACAATCGCGCCTTTGCCGCGCTGGCCGCGCGCAGCGGCGCCTTCTCCGATCTTGCCGAAGCCACGGATCGTTTCAACCGCGCCCAGATCGCGGCCCTGGCAGGGCTTGTAAAATCCCATCAATCCGGGAGCCTTCCGGTTGGAATCCTTGGCCTTACGTACAAACCAAACACGGATGTAATCGAAGAATCCTTTGGGCTGCTGCTTGCCCTTGAGCTGGCTTCAGCCAATCTCCCGGTCGTGGTCTTCGATCCTTCCGCCGATTTGCCTCGCGCTTTCGCCGCGCATAAATCCGTGCGCGTTGCGGCTTCCGCGGAGGACTGCATCGCGCAATCCGGAATCGTCGTCCTCGCTACTCCCTGGCAGCAGTTCTGCGATCTCGCCAGCTCGGCATGGATGCAGCCGTTCCGCTCGGGCCCGAGTTTTAATGCCACGCGGCGCGTGGTCATCGATTGCTGGCGCGCTCTTCCGCACCTGGAAGGCTCGCAAAACGTTCACTACATCCGCCTGGGGGCGCCATCCCCCGCACCGCATACCGCGACCGCCAGCATTTCAGCGGACTAGACGCGGGATTTCGCCGTGGCGGAACCCGTCCACCAGGCAGGTGGCAGCGGGCATCCCGGGAATTGCTATTGCCATTTCGCTAATACGGTGTAACATGCCGCCACAGAATTATCTAATATAAGAATATAACGCCTGTGCTTACTATATTCACGACTGCAAAACCCTTCCGCGGGCACATCGGGATCATTCAGCGCAACGCGCTGCAATCGTGGAAGGCCCTTCATCCGGCCGTAGAGATCATCCTCTTTGGCGCCGATGAAGGGGCGGCCGATGCCGCGCAAGAATTAGGACTTCACCACGAGCCGCACGTGGAGCGCAACGAGCACGGCACCAAGCGGCTGGACTATTTGTTCGCGCGAGCGCAGCTCATCGCGAAGCATGACGTCCTCTGCTACGTCAATTGCGACATTATCCTGATGCCGGACTTGCGTCGTGCGATCGAGCGTGTCCATGCGATGCACCGGGAATTTCTAATGGTTGGCCGCCGCTGGGATACGAGGATTACAGAACCGCTGGCGTTCGAGCGCCATGAATGGCAAACGGAACTGCGAAGTGCTGCATTGGGGCTGGGCAAGCGGTGCACCTCCGAATGGATCGATTACTTCGCGTTTACACGTGGCCTTTATGGACCGGACATACTCCCGTTTGTGCTGCGCGTCTTCTGGGATAACTGGCTTGTTTGGAAAGCGCTGGATTCGGGGAAGCCAGTCATCGATGCATCGCGCGTGGTGATGGCCGTACACCAAAATCACGATTACAGCTACCATCCACAAGGGAAAGCCGGAGTCTGGAACGGAGAAGAAGCAGGCCGCAACGCGGAGCTTGCGGGTGGTTGGCGCCATCTTCGCACCATCGCCGATGCCACGGAGGTGCTCACGCCGGAGGGGCTGAAGTCTAATGTGCTGCGCCACTGGTCCGCAGTGAGGCGCTACGTGAGGCAAGCGGGACGTGTGCTGCGGAACGACGTTTGGCACACTATTTGGTTCGGGGTTCTAAATCTCATCCGCCCTGTCCGACGGTCCCTCGGTCACAAGTTTTAATCTGCTTGGAGGCCGGAACGACATGTTTGCCGCTTGTTACTACAAAAGAAATATGTTGCATTATTAGCGTGTCGTAATTAGTATCCGCATACCATAAGCAGTAAGTACCGCCGTCCCCCTGTTCCCAAGTATTTCCGTCGCTGGCGCTGGCAGCCGAGTTGCCTGATGCGGTGACACGTCGGCTTCTGCGGCAGCGGGCGCATTCCGCCACGCCGAGCCCGACTCCGGAAGAGTGCTGCGGCAAGGAAGCCGACCGATGAATACCAACACACCTGGAATTTCACAGATCCGAGAGGTCGAGCCCATCCGGCCAACTGCGGAAATGACCATCCATTTGACGCCATTCGACCGGAAAGAGTACCGGGAACTGATTGATGCGCGAGGCGAAACAATACGGCGAATCGTCGCCAAGCTGAAACCCGCGCTGGAGCTTTCATATGCCGCAGACGCAGGCTGCGGCGTGGGATTTTTCTCACAAACTCTTGTGGAGTGTGGCCTGAATGTGCATGGGTTCGACGCGCGTGGAGAAAACGTGGCGGAGGCACGGCGGCGATTCCCGCACATTCCGTTCGAAAAGGGCGATATTGTGGAACGTGCAATCCTGCAACTGGGCGAATTTGATCTGGTTCTGTGCTTCGGGCTTCTTTATCACCTGGAGAATCCGTTGGTCGCGATTCGCAACCTCCGCGTGCTGACCAAGAAGTGCCTCTTGCTGGAAAGCATGTGCCTGCCGGGAGAAAAAGCCTCGATGTTGCTGCGCGAGGAACCTCGCGAGCACGATCAGAGCCTTACAGAGGTGGCTTGCTATCCGAGCGAGGGCGGCTTGGTGAAGATGCTATACCGCGCGGGTTTCGGGATGGTCTATCGCGTAGTGCCCCTGCCAGATCACGAGGATTTTCGCGAGACAGCGGAACACACCCGGCGGCGCACGGTCTTGCTGGCCTCCACCATGTCGATCGATTTGGCGGGATTCCGGCTAATCCCCGAGCCGCATGAAGCAGAAGATCCCTGGTCTAAGAAGCCGGTAACGGCCACACTACCCCAACGAATCGGGCGATTCCTGGCCGCACCTGCGCGAAGGAAGTACATTACGCTGGTGAACCGAGCGCGACGGGTTTTCCCCGGGATGCCTATTCCCTTACGGCTGCCCTTCGGCGCGTGGTGGCTGGCAGAGAAGAGCGCCCTGGATCAAGAATTGATTTATGACGAGTTTGAACGGATGGAAACGGAATTTGTAATGCGATTTCTACGGAGGGACATGACTGTCGTTGATGCCGGGGCGCATCACGGGTTGTATACGTTGCTGGCATCGAAGCGCGTGGGATGGGATGGACACGTTATTGCGATCGAGCCTTCACTGCGGGAGTGTATACGGCTGGAAAAACACCTGAGGATGAACCGTTGTTCGAACACCGAACTGGTGCCTTGCGCGCTGGGAGAGAATCCTGGGGAGGAGGACCTTTATCTCGTGGACGGAGAGCAAGATTGGTGCAACAGCCTGCGGCGGCCAGCTGTCAGCGAACCCATCCACACAGTGCGGGTCCCGGTCCGACGACTGGACGACGTGCTTGCCGAATCAGGCGTGAGCAAAGTTGATTTTGTCAAGCTGGACGTAGAAGGAGCGGAACTCTCCGTTTTATACGGCGCGATGAAATTGCTGCACCGGGAATCGCGACCGGCGATACTGGCGGAGGTGCGGGACACTCGGACGCAGCCATGGGGCTACGCGGCACGAGAAATCCTCCAATTCCTGGTTCGAATGGACTACCGCTGGTTCGCCATTGCCGCAAAGGGAGCGTTGGTGCCGATTTCCTGCGACCAGGCATCGTATGACGCCAATCTGGTTGCCCTTCCCGTGGAGCGCGTGGAGGAGTTTTTCAGTCTTCTCGGGCAGCGGTAGGTGAATGCCCGGCTTTGGCCTTATCTCGAGGCAGTCAAATTGCGGGCGACTGCTGGTACTCTTTTGGTGAGGGAGCGGCCTCTTGTCTTTGATCTCAATCATTTTAGGAAAGCGATGTGTGAAATTGCGCCGCTCTTTCACGGTTTGGGCCCCACGAGGCGAGGATTGGATTCGAACCCATGAAAGTTCTGGTCACGGGCAGTAGCGGACTGATTGGTTCGGAAGCTGCCGAGCATTTCGACCGCCGGGGGCACGAAGTCGTCGGCGTGGACAACAACATGCGCCGGGTGTTCTTCGGTCCGGCGGGCGACACGCTGTGGAATCTGGATCGGCTCAAGGGTGTGACGAAGCGATTCACACACGCGGCGCTGGATATCCGCGACCGGACGGCGATGGAAGAACTCTTTCGAACGCAGCGTTTCGATTTGATTGTCCACTGCGCAGCGCAACCTTCACACGATAAAGCGCGGGAGATTCCGCTTCTTGATTTCGAAGTGAATGCGCTTGGGACAGTGAACCTTCTCGAAGCCACGCGGCAGCATTCACCCGACGCGGTGTTCGTTTTTCTCAGCAGCAACAAGGTTTATGGAGATGCGCCCAATGAGATTCCGCTGAAAGAGTTGGAGAAGCGGTACGATTACGCGCGAGCCGAGGATTTTGAGGGTATCGCCGAGACTTGCCGGATCGACCAAACGCTACATTCGCTTTTTGGCGCTTCGAAAGCAGCGGCGGACCTTGCCGCGCAAGAATATGGGCGTTACTTCGGGATGAAGGTGGGAATCTTTCGCGGTGGCTGCCTGACGGGGCCGTCCCACTCCGGCGTAGAGTTGCACGGTTTTTTGTCCTATTTGGTGAAGGTGGCGCTCAGCGGCGGGAAATATTCCGTTTTTGGCTATGAGGGCAAGCAGGTGCGCGACAACATTCACAGCCATGACGTGGTGCGTGCCATCGAGGAGTATGCGGCAAATCCGCGTCCCGGCGAGGTATACAACCTGGGAGGCGGCCGCGCGAACAGCGTGTCGATGCTGGAAGCCATCGAGCGCATTGAACAGATGACCGGACGCAGGCTGGATTGGCGCTACGTGGATGAGGCGAGGAAAGGCGATCACATCTGCTATATCTCAAACACGGGAAAGTTCCTGAGCCATTATCCGAATTGGAAAATCACACGCGGATTGGAAGTCATTTTCGAAGAGATTATTGCGGCACAACGAGCACAGTTGGCGCGGACCATGGGGAAATAAACCAAGAAGGCACGAATGAAAGCCCCTTTTTTCACCGTCCTGATCGATACCTACAACCACGGTAAATTCGTCGAAGACGCTGTTTCGAGCGTGCTGGCGCAGGATTTTCCGCCTGAGGAACGGGAAATTCTGGTCGTGGACGACGGGTCGACCGATGATACGGAAGAGCGTTTGCGGAAGTTCGGGGAAAAGATCCGCTATTTGCGAAAGAAGAACGGCGGGCAGGCTTCGGCCTTCAATTTCGGTTTCGAGCATGCTCGAGGTGAAGTGATCGCGCTGCTGGATGCGGACGATGTCTGGCTTCCGGCGAAACTGGGGCAAGTCTACGAAGAGTTCGAACACCATCCTGCCGCGGGGATGGTCTACCACCGCCTGTATTTGTGGGATGGCAGGGCACACCTTTCTGAAGACACGTATTTCATACCTGTTTCGGGGCACGTAACGGAAAGCCGGCGCGCGCTTCTGCGATACCCCATGATGGGCACGTCGTGCCTGGCGTTCCGGCGCGAAGCGCTTCAGAAACTATTGCCGGTGCCCGAGTCGTTGCGATTTCAGGCCGATGCCTATCTCACGGCGCTGGTGATATTCGTTGCGCCGGTTGCGGCCTTGCCGATATTTTTGGGGAAGTATCGGTTGCATAGCGCAAACCTGTTTAAGGTGAACGTCGAAAGACCTTCGCGCAGCCAAATCGAAGGCAGGATGGCCACGCGCGAGGCGCTGCTCAGGGAGCTCCAGAATTGGCTGCAAGAATACGGTCAGGATATCAGCTCCAGGAGTATTCGCGCTTACTTGAAGCAGTGGGTAAAAGCTCAGGAGAGCGATGGGTTTGTGCTGAGGGCGCCGGACCGATGGAAATATTTTCGCCATTTGCTTGATTTTCCCCGGACGTACGGCGAGATCATGACGCCGCGGCACCGGGCTTACAGTTATCTGCGTGCACTCGCGGCGCTGTTCCTGGGCTATCATCATCTGTATGTGCTGGATGACGTTCGGATGAAGCGCAAGCGGCTGTTCCATTCTTCCGCAAAGAAGAGCGGGGCGGCGGAAAAGGCAAGAACACTGGCTGCCAAGAGTTGAAATTATCCTTGCTGCATACGGGATTGAGGATTTTGGGGAGCGCGAATTTGCCAAGGAGCTTTGTCAGCGTACTGATTGACACGTACAACCACGAACGCTTCATCGAGCAGGCGATCGTGAGCGCACTGGAGCAGGATTTTCCAGCAGCGGAGCGTGAGATCATCGTCGTCGATGACGGTTCGACGGATCGCACACCGGAGATTGTGAAGAAATTCGAGCCGCGCGTGCGATTGCTGCGCAAGGAGAACGGCGGGCAGGCTTCAGCGTTTAATGCGGGCATTCCGGAATGCCGGGGAGAGATCGTTGCGTTCCTGGACGGGGATGATTGGTGGGCGCCTCAAAAGCTGACGCGGGTAGCGCAAGCGATGAATGCTGATGCGTCCGTTGGAATTGTGGGCCACGGCATTGTCAACGTTCAGCGCGACGGTCGTGAGCGAGCCGAGGTTCTTCGCGAAGGATTTCATTTTCAGGCTAATACGATTGACGGCGCGCTTCTGTTTCGCCGGCGCGGCGCTTTTCTGGGAACGAGCCGGATGGCGATACGCGCCGCAATTCTCACTTGGATCGGACCTGTTCCGGAGACAATAGAAATTCAAGCCGACGAATACTTGTTCACACTCGCGGCTGTGTTCATGGGCGCGCAGATCCTGCCGGAAGCGCTCACCTACTACCGGCTTCATGAAGGAAACAGTTTTCAGCTCGCCGGGCATGACGCGCAAAAACTACGCCACAAGCAGAAATCACTTGCGATACTCGCAAAGAGTCTTTCCCGACAGCTCGAGATCATTGGCGTTGAACCGGAAGTTTGCCGCACGGTTGTTGAGTATACCCAAGCCAGCGCTGACCAGCTTCGACTGGTGCTTGATGGCGGGTGGCCATGGGAAACGGTAAAGACCGAATGGACGATTTATGACATATTGCATCCGGAGGCACCGTTTTCTCATCGCGCTTTCAAAATGCTGATCCTATTCGGGGCCTTGTTCGTAACGCCGAAGCGCTTTTATAGTCTTCAGCGGACACTCGCGCAAAGCGGCTTTTACAAGCACGCGCGGGCACGCTGGCTTCCGGTTCCCGAGATGGAGCACATCCAAAAGGATTGGCACGCGGGGTCATGATCAAGGCGGCGATCCATAAAACCTTCAGGCTATTCGGCCTCGACATAATCCATTTCCCTCCTCGGTACCAGGTTATCCCCCCTGACTTTCGCAAGGATGAACTCGAGATCCTACGGCAAGTCCGTCCATGGACGATGACTAGCCCGGATAGAATCTATGCACTGATTCAGGCCGTGCGATACCTGAGCGCAAATGGCATCCCAGGAGCCATGGTCGAGTGCGGCGTCTGGAAAGGGGGAAGCATGGCCACAGTTGCCAGAACGCTCCTCCAGTTGCAAGACGTGAGCCGCGAATTGTATCTGTTCGATACCTTTGAAGGCATGACGGTGCCCACAGTGAAAGACCTCAATTGCGCAGGTAAGAAAGCCTCTCAAGTTCTGCGCGACATTCCTGGGGACAGGTGCGAGGACGCGCCGCTTGAACAAGTAAAGGAAGTTCTCTACGGGACGGGCTACGCGAGAGAAAAAATACATTTCGTTCGAGGAAGAGTGGAAGAAACCGTACCTGCTTCTGCACCAGACCCTATTGCTCTGCTGCGGCTGGATACCGACTGGTATGATTCGACCAAACACGAGCTAGTTCATCTCTTCCCGCGTCTATCCAAGGCCGGCGTAATCATCATCGACGACTACGGGCACTGGCGGGGAGCCCGGGAAGCCTGCGATGAATATTTCGCCCAGAATCGCATCCCGATTCTTCTAAACCGAATTGATTACACTGGGCGGATAGCTTTGAAGCTGTGACTTTGGCTCTGCTCCGGGGGAGGGCCTGAGAAGGTTCTGTTCGGCAGGGGTTGGGAGACTGCAAAGCGAGGCCGTGCGTAGATGCGGATTCTGATGATATCGGGAGTGGCGGGGAAGGCGGAGGCCGGAGTTGCGGGCATTGTCTACAATTTGACAAAGGAACTTGGCGAACTGGGGCACAGCATGAAGCCCATGTTCTTTGAAGACTTGCTGCCGAGGCAAAAATGGCCCAATCGATTTCGGACTATCGAATTCGCAAAAAGAATCGCGCAATACGTTGGAGAGAACGGCAAGGAATTCGACGTCATCAATATTCATGCCCCTTTCGGCTTCTGGTACGGCGCGCAAAGACGACGACATGGTTCGCAGGCAGGGCCTCCCTACGTGATGACCATGCATGGTCTCGAGGAGCGCCGAAATTACGCTATGGGAAGAGAAGCGAGAAAAGAGCGCGCGGATTATTTCCGGTGGAAGAATCGCGTCTGGCAGTATCTTTACCATATGCGGACCTACCGCTGGTCCTTCAAGACTGCGGATCAATGCATCGTGACCAACCGGGAAGCACTGCTTTTTCTTCAACTGCGTTACAACCTGCCTCCAGACCGAGTGTGGCTCGTGCCGAATGGCGTTGGACCGGAGTTCTTCCACGTGAGGCCTTTCTCCGGTGGAACCGCGACCAAACTTCTCTTCGTTGGAACGTGGATCGATCACAAAGGGATTTATTACCTGGTAGAGGCTTTCGAGAAAGTTCTACGAGTCATTCCCGAGGCCCGGCTGACGATTGCAGGCTGCCAGGAGCCCGAAGAAAAGGTCCGCCAGTGCTTTGCGTCGGCATCTCAGGCTGCGCTGGAAGTGTGGCCGCTCGTGGCGCGCGCGGAGATGTCGAGTTTATATGCGGAGCACGAAATCTTCGTGTTGCCTTCGCTTATGGAGGGAATGCCGCTGGTCTTGCTGGAAGCCATGGCTAGCGGAATGCCTGTGGTGACCACAGAATCGAGCGGTATGACCGACTTGGTTGAGGATTCGCACGATGGGATCTTCGTGATTCCCGGAGACGCGGAGTCACTTTCGGCAGCGATTGTCAGGCTTTGCCGCGATCCGGAACTGCGGCTGCGTTTAGGCAACGCGGCCCAGGAGAAAATGAAACGCTACACCTGGAAAGAAACCGCCCGCCGGTCAGAGATGGTTTTCTGCCGGGCGATGGGGAGGACACCTGAAACCTTCACGGGCGGAGTCGGGAGTGAAACGATTGAGCGAAACGTGCCCGTTGCGGCGAACCCCACGCCGCACGGGTAATCAATACTTCTAACGTCCAAGGACGCGCCAGAAACGAAGTGACTACGCCGAGGATTCGATTCGCCGAGATTCACCCAGAACTCCAGAAACCTGAGATTTGGACATCTCGGGCGATGAAGCACCCTTTCTTCGCATGGGCAGGTTTGCGGCCACCGATCGCTCAGCATACCGCTGCAGAGCATCAGGCGCTCGAAAAGCATGCACGGGGGCGCAGGAGGTTGGTTGAAATCGGAGTTGCCGAAGGCGCCTCCGCCGTGGCGCTACGGACCACGATGAGTCCGGAAGGCACGCTCTATCTTGTGGATCCATTTCATCTTTCAAGAGTGCGCGCACTGAATTTTTTGCGCCGTGTCGCCAGACGGACGGTTTGCGCGAAATCGGGGCCCACAATTGTTTGGATCGAGCAGTTCAGCCATGAAGCGGTAGTGAAATGGGAAAAACCAATCGACTTTCTATTAATCGACGGCGATCACAGAGAACAAGCTGTCGAGCAAGATTGGCAGGATTGGCATCGGCTCTTGATGAAAGATGGGCTAGCCGCATTCCATGATGCGAGGATCTTTCCGGGCGGATGGACTTCTCCGGACTATGGGCCGGTTCGCTTTGTGGATCGCGCCTTTCGAAATGACTCTTCGCCATGGGAAATTCTCGACGAGGTAGATTCATTGGTGTTCATCCGCAGGAGGAACACGACCCTTGCTCACGGTAGGGATTAATTATTCGCAGATGCATGATTCGTCGGCGTGTATCGCACGCGACGGCGAGCTCTTGTTCGCTGTGGCGGAAGAGCGCATCAGCCGGTTGAAGCACGATCCCGGCTTCCCCAAAAATGCCATTCGAGCGTGTCTCGATTTCGCAAACGCGCGACCGGAGCAGTTGGACGAAGTGTGTTTTGGGTGGCAGACGGCGGGGCCGGTCTTCCGGCATGATCTGAAGTGTTACGCCACAGGGAAAATGCCGCTGACCTACCTGAATGGCCTGAATTCGACGCTGCACTTCTTGAGTATGTGGCACCAGGAAAGCGGAGCGAAGAAATTCGCGCAACAATTCGGGCCGACAAAAGCGAAAATGCGGTTTGTTGATCATCACCTCGCGCATGCCATCAGCGCTTATGCGTACTCGGGATTTGAAGATGCCGCCATCGTGGTGATGGATGGCCGCGGCGCGTGGGAAGCGACGACCATCTGGCACGGCCACAACGGCAGGCTCGACCCCGTGCTCATGATTCCCTTTCCCAATTCTGTTGGACATTTCTATAGCGAATTTACCGAGTTTCTCGGCTTTCAGCGCAACAGCGACGAATGGAAAGTGATGGGACTTGCGCCCTACGGGAAGCCCGGCGTGGATTTGTCCGCCTTCATCGATGTGAGGGCGTTGCCGTATCGTATCCACACGAGACAACTGATCACCAACGGCGCGACGCCGATTGCCGGCATGGCAGCACTTCTTGGCCCGCCGCGTATTCCAGAGAGCGACATCGACGGACGTCACAAGGATATCGCTTACGCCGTGCAGGACGCTTGCGAAACAGCGATGATGAACGTGGTGCGGATGGCCATCGAGAAAACGGGGTGCCGGAATGTTTGTCTTGCCGGAGGCGTGGCGCTGAATTCGAAAGCCAATGGAAAAATTGTGACATCTGGTCTTGTGGATAAATTGTTTGTGCAGCCCGCGGCCTCGGATGATGGCGTAGCGCTTGGCGCGGCGCTTGCGCCCTATCTTGACGGGAACGGGAAATTGCCGAACAAGGCGATGCGCCACGCATATTGGGGGCCATGTTTTGATGACGAGGCGATCGCGCGCGCGCTGCGCACCTATAAAGTGCATTACACGAAACTGTCGGATCCCGCGTCCACGGCGGCTGAACTGCTTGCGCAAGGGAAAATCCTCGGCTGGTTTCAGGGGCGCATGGAATTTGGTCCGCGCGCACTTGGAAGCCGTTCGATTCTTGCCGATCCCCGCGATCCGGAAATGAACGCCAAGGTCAACAATGCTGTGAAATTCCGTGAGTGGTGGCGGCCGTTTGCGCCATCGATCAAGAAGGAAGCAGCCGACAAATACTTGGAGTGCGCGACGGATTCACCGTTTATGATTCTGACGGCGCAGGTGCGCCCGGAAAAACGGAGCATAATTCCGTCGGTTACGCATGTGGATGGAAGCGCGCGCCCGCAAACGGTAGAGAAAGAAATCAATCCGCTCTACTGGAGGCTGATCGATGAATTCGAGAAACGCACGGGCGTGCCCGTCATCATGAACACATCCTTTAATCTGCGTGGCGAAGCCATTGTGCACACGCCGACTGATGCAATACGGACATTTTTCAGTTCCGGCATGGACGCGCTGGTGATCGGAAGCTTTCTCGTCGAAAAATGAGCATCTTGCAATGAGCGGACAGCGCGTCATCGCGCTCCTCGGACGGCCTGACGCGCCCACCGACGCGGTTGAAGAGTATTGCCGCTACCTCGGCGAGGCTATGACGGCGGAAGGCTTCGAATTGATCATCGAGCGAGTCACGTGGCCACAAGACGGGTGGACGCGCGCAGCGAAAGGACTTCGACGGCGGGCAAAAAGATGGCGCGGAGCGTGGGTCCTCGTTCAATACACGGCACTGGCGTGGTCAGCGCGTGGCTTTCCGCTGCGATTCCCTCGGCTTCTTAGCATACTGAAAGCCGCTCAAGTCCGCGTTGGGGTCGTGTTTCACGACGTCGAACCCTACGGTGGAACACGGGCGATCGATCGGCTGCGCCGTCGTGCGCAACTGCACGCCATGCTCAAGGCGCTGCGCGTTTGCGACGCTGCTATTTTCACGGTTCCGATGGAGAAAATTTCCTGGCTCAAGAACCAGCTTGGCAAAGGATGCTTCATTCCCGTCGGAGCCAATCTGCCCACGGCCAGCAAGGCCAACTCGAGAAAGGGTATTTTCACCCGCGGAAAGCTGAGCGTCGCGGTCTTTGGCATCACCGGCGGGGAAGCGGGACGAGGGGAAATTGACCAAATCGTTGATGCCGTCCAATTCGCCGCCTCGCGTGTTGGAAATCTGCGGCTGATTGTTTTTGGCCGTAATGCGCAGAGCGCCGAGGCGGAATTGCGGCAGCGGTTTCAAGATGGAGGTGTTGAACTCCACGTGATGGGCGTCTTGCCCGGAGAAGACGTAGTGCGCAGCCTTTCCATTTCCGACGTTCTGCTGTTTGTGCGCGGACATATTTCCACGCGGCGCGGCAGCGCAATCGCTGGGATTGCCTGCGGCCTGCCGGTGGTCGCGTCCGCTGGATCGGAAACGGCGGCGCCGATCACCGAAGCGGGACTGGCCCTCTTTTCCCCGCAGAGGAAGGGCGACCTGGGAGACGTCCTGCTCCGCGTTTTGGAGGACGAGCACTATCGCGCTTCGCTTGCACAGCAAAGCTGGGTGGCACAGCAGCAGTATTTTTCATGGCCCGCGATTGCGGCGCGCTACGGGGAATTCATGCGGAGTTTGAAATAGGCAGTGCGTTTTGCAAGTAACAATGGAAAATCCATGGCATTACCGGCACAGCGCTTCGATCAAGGTTTCTTTCCTTTTCTCCGCGAGTTGCGTCAGTGCGTCAAGCGACGCGAAGTAGCCACCCACCGCCACAACTGCAAGTATGACGAACGCTTCAGCGGGAAGCCAGCGGTTCCCGGTCAAATTCCCGGTGAAGAGAATCGCCGCCGAAATACCACCCATCAATACCTGCGAGCCAAACGCAACCAGCACAGCCATGCCGGATTGCCGCTGGCCACGCATCTGCCCGAATTCCATCTTGCGTGGGAAGGTGATCGAGGACCAGTTGGCGACGCTAAGCTGACCCACGATCGTAAAAATGATCGCGGCGCACGTAGCTGTGAGCATAGGGGGTGAAGGCAGACCGACGCGCCATGCGAGCATGGCGAGGGAAACCAAGATTTCCATCGAGAGCACCAGGACGAGCATAAGATTCTTACCCAGTAAAACATCTCGGAAGCGCAGCGGGGCGGTGAAGTAGGTTTGAATTCCACGGCCTTCGTAGGCAAAGGTGTTGTAGGCCGGCGCCATCAGAATCAGGATGAGATAGGCCATCATGCCGGGGAAAAACATATCTGCGGAAATGCCTTTGCCGCCAACCGTTAGATGCCACGCGGCAGAGTTCAAGCTGAAAATCAGTATCAGGAACGGTGGCAGAAGCAGCGCGAGAGAGGCAAAGCTGTTGCGAGTGAGATAGCGGAACTCTTTGCGAAGAATCGCCGCCACAATGGGGGATAGCAAACCTAAATGATCGCGCCCATCGTATTTTGCTGTGATTGGGCGGGGGGCCGCAAGCGCCGGTGCCACAGTTTCGCTGAGCTCTTCCCCACGGTATTGCGCGGCAAACCGGTGCCACCAGAAAGCGCTGAACAGAACCACGTACAGGAGAAGGAGCGCGAAATTCAATAGAAAACCGGCAGCTTGAAGACGGGCAATTTCGGCCAAGGCGCGGCCTGCAAGCGAGGGCGGAAACCACGCAAAGTATGGCAGCAAGCGCAGAAAGACCGGCCGCGCCGGGGCGCCGTAGCGCTGCATTAGGGGCGAAATAAAATTCAACGAAACCATGGAGAGAATAAACAAGCCGAAGAAGAGTTCCCGCGTGCGGCGGCGGGCCAGCAGGCGTTCCAGCCAGGAACCAATGAGTCGCTCCAGCGTTACGTTGAGCAGCATAAACGCAGCAACGATCAACAGCATGGCCGGCAGCACGCCCGGTTTGGCGACCGTGGCTCCGGCAGTCATCGCCAGAAGCCAGATGACCGACGCGAGCGCCGAAAAATCGGCGAACCCATAGGCCAATCCAATGATGTAAAACGCGCGAAGGCTCAGCGGAAAACGCAGGAGCATGCGAAACTCGAAATTCGCTCCGAATCCCGCGACAAAGACTGGGAAAACCTGCCAGAAAATGAAAATGCCCCAGAATAGCAATGCCATCCACTCCACACGGCCTTGGGAAACAAAGGCGTAGGCGCCCGCGTAAAATGCAAAACAGAATCCAATCACCAGGATGCCGCTGAAGACGCCCGTGAAAATCAAGCCCATCAGATCGAGGCGATTACTTTTCTTGCGCAGGCTGTTCCGCAGAATTCGCCACCGCAGCCCAGCGATCAGCCGGATTTGCTCGAAGACGCCGACGGACTGCGTCACATCAGCCATGAAAGTTCCTGGAGTTGCGGGCGTTCCGTGCCATCCTGACCAACAATTGAAAGGAAAATCTGTTCGAGGGTGGTCTTGGTCCCAGCCTCGCCCGATATTCCTGCGCGCAACTCTTCCAGAGAACCCTGCGCGACAAGCTTGCCTTTATGGATGATGGCCACGTGGCTGCACAGCCGCTCGACGATTTCCAGGACGTGCGACGTCAAGAAGATGGTTGTACCGCGTTCCGTCATGCGCGCCAGCAGCGCCTTCAGAGCTCCCGCCGCCAGGGCATCCACGCCTTCGAACGGCTCGTCAAGAAACAGAATGCGCGGTCCGTGAATCACGGCGGCCGCGAGAGCCAGCTTCTTCTGCATTCCGTGCGAGTAATCCGCAATCATGGTCTTGGGGCGATCAGCGAGCTGCATAAAATCCAGCAACTCCTCTGAGCGGCGCTGGGTTGTAGCACGGTCCAGACCGTACATCCGGCCTACAAATTTCAAATACTCGGAACCCGTCAAGCGCTCGAAAAGGCCCATACCTTCAGGTACAACGCCGATCTGGCGCTTTACCTCGACAGGATTCGCGGCGAAGTCCACGCCGAGGAGTTGCATGCTGCCGGAGGTTGGCGCCAGCAAGCCGGTCAGAATTTTGATGGTCGTCGATTTTCCCGCGCCGTTCGGCCCCAGAAAGCCGAAAAATTGGCCCGCAGTCACTTGAAGATCGATACCGTCGACCGCAGTAAGATTCCCGAATGTCCGGGTCAGTTTTTGCGTCTGAATGGCCATTTCGGTCATCGCGGCTCCCATTCTGGCCTAGAAAACGGAATGCAAAACTCTAGCACGACTCAAGTTGATTCCCGGACAAAGAGCGGATAGACATCACAACACTGGAACAGTGTCAGGAAGGCTTTTGACGTGTGGACGATGCGGTGCTGAGCTGCAACTCCTTCGCCGGCAGGGCTGCCAAGACCGCGGGTAGTTCAACACGGAACACGGCTCCGCCTTCCTGCCGGTTATAGGAAAGAATTTTTCCGCCATGCTCCTGAACGATCCCGAAGCAAATGCTAAGACCTAAGCCGGTGCCCTTGCCAACGGGTTTAGTCGTGTAGAAGGGATCGAAAACGCGTTGGGGGTCCTTGAGGCCGGGGCCGGTGTCAGAGAAAAGAATCACCACGTTTCCCCGGTCGCGGATCGTCTTGATTGTCAGAACCCCGCCGTTAGCCGCCTCCATGGCTTCCAGCGCGTTGCTGATAATGTTGAAGAAAACCTGCATCAATTGATTCCCGTCCCCACGAACGCCCGGGAGTACGGATTCGAGCTGCAATTCAACGCGCGTTGTCCCGGAGCGCAAATCAAGTGCGCGAAGCTGCACGGCATTGTTGACCACCGTGTTGATGTCAAGGAGCGTGCGTTCAGCGGGCACCTGGCGGGCGAAACTAAGGAGATTGCCGACCAGAGTTTTTGTGCGGCGCGCCTGATCGCGGATTTTTGAGGCGGTTGTGCGGGCCTTCTCCGGGATTGCCGGGTCATCGGCAAGCAGATCGGAAAAGCCAAGTATGGCTGCGAGCGGATTGTTGATTTCGTGCGCCGCCCCAGCGGCGAGCTGGCCCAGGGAAACCAGCTTCTCGGATTGTACGATCTGGGCTTGCAGCCGTTTCAGATTCTCGATGGATTGTTCCGATTGCGCAAGCAACCGCGAACGGTCCCGGTCCGCCAGATGCGTCCGCACAAAGATCAACAACGCGAGGGGAACGGAGGCAAGCAGGGTAGCCATGAGACGGAAATCACGAACTTGGGCGTCATCTTGGCTGAATCGCAGCGTGTAGATCGCGAATAGAGGAAGCGAAATCACCGCGGCCATCGCCAGCCGAGCCGGCCAGACACTCTCGTCCGAGGTTGCATCAGGGTCCGAGTCATAGGCGCTTTCAGAGGGGGCATCCAGCTTGTCTTGATTCTGGTGGGCGGTTACCCCAGCAAAGGCAAACCAAAAGAACGTCGACAGCAGCCAAAGGTCGTACAAACTTCCCGTGTAATACTTGTGGCCGTCAATCGCTACGTTGATGAACAACGAAGAAAACATGTAAACCGTGGAAGCGCCGAAGAGATTGGCGTAGACAACCCTCCACGCCCTGCTCGATTGCAGCCACAGGATGGCCCATCCAACGACGATGACCATGTTCTGAATGTTGGTGATCAAATTGAAGGTGTCATTGTATTGCCCGAGCGACGGCGCTGCGTACAACCACGGCAAGACCACAAAAACGTAAAGAAAGGTCCACCAGATCAACAGCAAAACAAAATCTACGTAACCAAAACGCAGCTGAATCTCCCCTCGTTTGCGGTGGGGACGCAAGGCGATCGCTGCCATCATGGGGATTCCGCGCAGAAAAAACAGGATGTCTCCCGGGTACATCTCGGGGAGCGGCCGGTGGAGGTAAACCTCATAGTAAGTCCACTCAAACTGGCCGATCATCCAGAGAGTGCAGCTCATGGCGAGCAGCATCCAGAAGATATTTCTCCGCCAGTGGGGCGTTCCCGCATTCAAAAGCAGGCCCGCGTTGGCGAAAAGAGGCACGAGGCATTGCACGATGTTGCCGAAGGCGCTGAGCGAATCCGAGCCGCGCCTCAGCAAAAGCGACACGGCCGAGTAGATAACGAGGATCAAGATCCAGGTTCCCAACATCCAGGCGATTCTGCGGGAGGAAGACATACTCTGAGCATTTCCAGTTTAGGCGCGGAGGGCAGGGATGCGGGGCGGACAATCTCTACGGCATGGCCTAAAGATAAACGAAACGCGACCCACTACTGGATAAGGCGCGACTCAAATTATGGCGGAGGAGGAGGGATTCGAACCCCCGAGACCCTTTCGAGTCTAACGGTTTTCAAGGCGGGTGGTTGCGCTCCGGCTCCGCTCTAAACTGATGATAACACTAGGTGGCGTTCGGCTGGCTCTGGACAGTTTGGGCACGGTTGACAGCGTATTGGGATAAATTGGGATAAAGACTGAAAGGCCCAATTTGCAACTTCAGTTCCAGCGAAAGTCGTGGCAAATCGGTTCGAGCCCCGTCGCTCCCGCCAATTTTCTCTGCGTCGCGTCACAGGGAAGAGTTGACTTCGCAAGGGCAACCTTCGGTTAACAGCCGCGGGTGAAAATCACTAAGTCATTGCTTTGGCGTCACTTACAAATTTGATATGGCGCTTGAGTTGGCCAATTGGCCAACCATACCCACTTCGATCATTTCCCCGAACCCGCCGTGGAGGCGAGTCGAATCGCCAGAGCCAACCGATCGGTCGAATCCCCTTCCTCGCGATGATCAGTGCTAGCTCCGGCCACGAGAACCGAGATACGGGCGCGCGGTACGCGAAGCAACTGATTGATCGAGACGCTGCAGCTGCGATTCTAGATCGTTGGCCTGTTGAAGGACAGGGGTCCTTCTCTGCAAACTAAGAGAGCCTGTTTCGTCCACCGAGACAAGCCTGGCGTGAACTAATCAAGGGCCGCAATCAGAGCTGCCAGCCTTCCGGCGCAGCACCCAGACACGCCCAGACACGCGAGACAAAAGACCCTTTTTCACATATACAGTACAGTTAAGATAAACCGGATTACGTGAGCATTCCGAGAAGGAATGCGAACAGATTTTGGGGTTCGCACTTGGTTGAGTAGCCATTTTCTAGATCCCTCACCCACGCGTGAAGAAGGTACCAACAGGGGCGGCTTCAATCTGAACCAACGGTTCAGGGCGGCTGCTCAGTGATTCCACTAGCTGTACCTTTTTGCCTGCCGCATAGATTTGGTGCCGACCGTGATTTCTATACCAATCGGCCACCGTCGCCGTATGATGGACGCTCTCGAGTACCTTGCGCCAGCCACCACCATTGTAGGCACAAAAACTGATCTCGCCCTGCCAAGTTGCTACTGGCGCGTTTGAATTGCAGATCGTCGCAAAGTCGTAGTTGTAGGCGTCTTGGAACCACATACCATTGATAAACATGAGTCTCCAGCGTGCGGTTTTCGCAGAGGCTTGCCGCGACCAATCGCCGTTGCTTGTCGTGAAACGATACAATGAGCCCTCAAACAGACCACGGAGCTCATGGGGTCCCAATCCCGAGGGAGCCTTCGCCTGGTTGAAATTCCGAAGAAGTGAAAGCAAAACCATGGCCCTGGTCACCCGAGGCGACCTGCCGGAATCTGTTATTTGTACAATGTCTTGCATGAACCTTCCGAGATCGAAGAACGCTGGAATCGGAATCGCCTTCCCCTTCTCAGTATCTACAAGCAAGGGGCTCATAATCGCGTGGTCCGGATGCATGTCAGGAAAGAGACTGCCACGCTCTGCACCCCGGTCAAGGACATCATCCAAATGGCTGAAGATCGCGTACGCCGAAGCTGGGTACCAATCCCGCATGGGCCGCCAGTCAATCGAGGTTTGGGCTTGCAGGTCGTAAGCGAGTTGAGAGAGAGGATACCGTTCTGCATACCGGTCTTCAGTCGATATGCGCTCGTCGCGGCCGGTGAACATAACGGGCTGAAAAATTACGCCGTGGATTTGATCGGCGTTGCGGAGAGCGAAGCGCACGATCTCTCCCACGCAATCATTGTTGAGACCGTTGACCACGGTAACTTGCAAGGTGGTTTGCATTCCAGCCGCAGCGATGTTCTCCAGCGCGCGGAGCTTCACTTCCATGTAATTTCCAAGCCCGCGATGTTTGTTCTTCTCCTCGGAGACGCCATCGAACTGCAGGTACACGCCGTGCAACCCGGCGGCGCTCGCCTCGACAGCAAAATTTCGGCTTTCCGCAAAACGAATACCATTGGTCGAAACGTGAAGACGATGGAAGCCCTTGCTCTTCGCGTGTCGAATTGCGTCAAGGAAGATCGGAGAGAGTGTGGCCTCGCCACCGGAGAACAAGACATTGATTTCGCGGTTAGGCTTGAAAGATCCCGCCCGTTCAAAAATCGTCTTCAACTCTTCCATATCTGTTTCGTCGACGTAACCAACTCCGTTAGCGTCCATGAAGCAAGGTCGACACATCATGTTGCATCGGTTGGTCAGATCCACGATCAAATACGACCCGCGGCCCGCCCGGATGCTGTTCGGGCCGTGGTCGTGGAGCTCACGGTCGCCAACGCAATCGAAGTCGCCCCCCAAGGACTGCGCTTCCATCCTCTGAAAGAAATCGGGATGGTTCGATAGCACGTCCTCAAATGGACCATGCGTCTCGCACGCCTTTCGCATGAGGATTCGTCCGCCTTCCTCAAGGATCTCGGCGTCAATGATTCCCGGACGCTCCCTAAAACCGGCTACATCACTCTGGCCCCTGATGACCGCCTCGACTGCTTTGCGGTTGCATTCCGGGCAGAGCGACAGGGTTCGCCTCGGAACCCCCTTCCCCATTGGCGTTCGTTGGTGCTTCTTCAGAAGCCGACCCGGCGCCCAGCTTGGTGCGGGCAGCGCCCCTTCAGGCAGAACGCGGTTAACGGAGCTGGCGATGGTCCATGCTGCGCTGGATGTGAAACGAGAGTGAGAGGCCATACACTCGAACATGAAATTTACCTCCTGTCGCGGTTTGCTCAAGGATAGAAAAACGATGCGGCGAACCCTTCCGTCTGGGCAAACTCATTTTACTTGCGCTGTCAAGTCAGAGGGCCCTACCCGACGCCGATGCGCAACGCCGTTCTGCGTGCGACAAGTGTGTTGACTTCTGGTTGTGAAAAGAACGCGGAGATATCTGTCCTCAAGCCGGGTACATCCACCAGGTAAGCGAAATAGCAAGACCGGTTTCGGCCGTGGGTGGGAAAATGTTGCGGCGCCGAAATGGCAAAATCCGAGCTAGCAGCCCGCTTTAGAGATATCAGCGCTTGCTGCTGAAATTCAAAAGGATTGGGTGCTGCTGTACAGGGCGCTCAATTTGGAGATGTAAAGTGGTATCGAATAAGTCGTTGGAAGTGAATGCTGCGCTCGCCGAGGGTGCAAAGCAGGGAACGTTTGAAAAGGAGTCGCAAACCCCGAGCGGAACCGGCACACCGGCTTCTCCGCCGAGACCGCATGGGCAGCCCGCAGAAACACCGGCGGAACAAAACGGTAGCGGCAAGACGCCGCAGCGTTCTTTGCCGACGAGCTCGGCCCAACCTAACGGGAACCAGCTGGATCTCGAGGGACAGAACGCCGTCAACAAAGTCATGTTGGCGGGGCGACTCTGCCGGGATGCCGAAGTGAGGCATACCAAAGGCGGTCAGATCGTGGCGAATTTTTCTTTGGGAACCCAGGAGTCGTACAAAGACCGTTTGGGCGAGTGGCAAAAAAAGACTACGTGGCACCGGGTTCAAGTGTGGGGAGACCTTGCGGAAACGGTAAGCGCAAACCTGCGGCAAGGTGCGCGGGTCTATGTCGAAGGAAAGCTCATCATCCGCAACTGGATCGACAAGCAAAACCAGAAGCGCCGCTCCACAGAAGTGGTGGCAAGCGATGTACGTTTCCTTACGCTGGCTCCAAGCAATGGGGCGCAAAGCGGGAGCGAACTCGCCGACGAGCGTACCGGCGATTAGCAATGACCGAGAACTTGGGGCTATCGCGCGCTTGCAGTCGGGCTAGCCCCAAGCTTGCTACGATTGATTTCCTAGAAGCTATTGCACAACCCTCCGTAAGACGATCATGAAGCAGGCGATAACGCCCGGTAGATTTGGAGCGAGCGGTCATAGCGCACAACCAAGCGCCGGTATTCCCCAACCAGCCAATGGTGCGCTCCACGACCCAGCGGCGGCGATAGCGCCGCAAGGCGCGGCCATCCTACGTCGCCGGACGAACGCGATTCTTTTTGTGCGCAGATCAGTTCGCTGCCGCGCTGCCGCAGCCGCTTGCGCAGCGGGTCGCTGTCATAAGCCTTGTCGGCAATCACCCGCACCGGCTTCTGCCGCGGTCGGCCCGCATGGTGACGCCGCCCTACGCGGATGGCCGCGAGCGTCGTCTCCGCGAGCCGGACTTCCGCCGGGGATGCAGAGTGAAGGTGGTCTCCCAAAGGAAGACCCTGGCCGTCGACCACCACCATCCACTTCGTCCCCTTGCCCCGCTTGGTTTTCCGACACCGCAGCCCCTTTTTTCGCCGGTGCAAAACTGCCGTCCAGAAACGACTCGCTCCACTGCAACTGCTGGCACTCGTTCAACTCGCTCAGGAACGCGCCCCAGATGTTCAACCACACGCCCTGCTCGTCCCAGTCCCGCAGTCGCCGCCAGCAAGTCGAAGGGTGCGGATATTTCTCTGGCAAGTCCTGCCAGCGAGCGCCGCTGCGCAGAATCCACAGAATCCCTTCGAGGACGCGACGGTTGTCGATCCACGGGCGGCCACCTTGCGCTGCTTGGGTGGCCTGGGGAGCAAGGGCGCGATCTTCTTCCACTGCGCTTCGGTCAGCAACGGACCGGACCGCGCCATCCGCCCTCCTTCGGCGCTGCTGACTCCGCTTATCGCATTTCCCAAAACTCAACTATAGTCATTTCAGATGCTTGTACCAGGTTGTGCAACAGCTTCTAGATAATTTCCTGCCCGCCTGCACCAACGCCAGGCTCTACCACAGCCTTCGTTGAACCTACGATTTGATCCAAAGCAGCGAAATTACACTGTTGTAAGCAGGCAGCGCCTTGGACTCCTCCCATATGGCCTCTGGAAAACCGGTCGCGGAGATCCACAAACGCGCGGGGAGCGCCTGCGGTTTCCTTGGACCAGGTGTTCCCGCAAAGCATTGCAACGCAAACGTGCCTTGCTGAAGGGGCGCCCCCTTTTGGAGCGGAAAGCCAAAGTGGCTCGAGCGTTTCGACCAATCGATTCGGTCATTCGTGGCCCACACGATCGCGCAGCTTTGCTTCGCCAGATCGCAGTACCGCCACGCCGCTGCCGAAAGAGAAGTATGAAATCGCTGGGCGATTTTTTCGATCACTTGCAGAGAAGGCGGTGCGGACTCGACGATCGGCTGGACCGCGGAAGCGGGCAGGAGAAGCTCGGCGGCAAATTCATCGGCCTCGCGCTCGAGTTCTCGCGACCAGTCGCCCCAGTTCCCGATGTCGGACTTGGTGCAAACGAGCTCCGTCTGGTCGTGATCGGGAAGCAAAAAGTGAGCGATTTCATGGGCGAGCGTGAAATTCTTGCGGCCAGCCTCGCGGATCGATTGCCGGACCGCAATCGTTCCCAAAGGAATCTCGCGCGCTCGAATCAAGGCGCCGTCAAACCCATCAGCGTCCACCTCGCGAACTTGGAGTCCGAGTCGCGAAGCGATTGCCCGCAGATCGCCATGCTCGAGCGGCAGTTCGCGCGCGAGGGCGCGTGCATAGGCGCCGCCTTTTTGCGACCCGCTCATCGACCGTCTTTCGGGCGGCTGCGATTATTGCGTTTCAAAAGATCCTCGGCGAGGTCGTCCAGGAGTTTCTTGTCCCGTTCCGAGAGTTCCTTCTTGTTTCGATAGGCGGTAGCCAAAGTCACACGCGGCAGCCTCGCGAGTCGTTCCTGAATACGCTGAGCGTGGTCGATGACACTCCGGATGACCGCTCGGGCTTCGCGAACTAATGCTCGTTCCTTTGGGGAACCGGGTACGCCTGGACGCAAGTCACTAAGCGCCTGTTTCAAGAGCGCCGGAACGGGCCGGCCTGCTGCCGCGTACTCTTTTGCTAGGGCATCAAACTTTCGATAAAGGCGTGCTTTGACGTCTTCCGGATCAATTCCTGCGCGCCGCAAGAGTTCCCGGGCTTCCCCGGCATCCAGCTGGCTCGGGCTGCCGTACAAGCTGTCGGACAGTTGAGCCAACCGCGCGTTTTGCGGAAAAAGATCCTTTTCCTTCTGTTCGCTCATGCGGTTTTCCTCCCTACCAAGTTGTGATCGATGAGTTGCCTCTGCAGCCTCTTCTTCCTGTTCTGCACCTCTGCTGCAGTAATGCCCAACTCAGCCGCTATTTCGCGGGGCTTGTAGAGGTTGAGTTCCAGCACCGCCCTCACAACTTCCGCTAGTTCGGGTTCCCCGGCAAAGGCAGTCCGTGCGCGTTCACCGTACTGCTCTTCATCGATGGAGGCCGCAAAATCTATAGCCGATCCCGGCAATTCGTCGAGCGACAGGGGAGCAGCATCGGCATCCCGTTGGGCAGGAAGCGGGGATCGGCTCTCCTCGTGGGCATGTGCCGCCTTACGAAGGGAATCGATAATGTCATTGCGCATGGCGGTCGCCAGCAGGGAGAACAAATCGCCACGGGAGGCGCGATGTTGAAGCCTGCCTTCCATATATTCCACCAAGACTGCCGAGACAAAGTCGTCGACGGACAGACCGACGCCGGCGACTGTAGAGTTACGCCCACCGAGTCCAAACTCGTTAAAGGTTCGCAGCCCAAAAGCAGTCAGCCGATGGGCTAGTTCCTCAAAATCCAGGCTTTGCTGCGCTTCCAAGAAGAAACCTCGGACGCCGAGATGACGGCCGTCTAACCGGCGGGAGTCTAAGGTTCTAACATGCATGGGCCAGCGGAATCACCAGGATAATACTCAGTAAGCGAAGTAAAAGATCGTTTCTGGCCACGCACGGGAGGGAATATTGTTTTTTTCGGAACACCCAAATTCGGAAGATTGGTTCGCTCTGTCGGTATCAGCCCTGCGGCTGAATTCGAGCATTGCGTGCCCCAAGAAAGCGCGCGGATTTTGGAGATGGACTGTGATATCGGACAAGGCGTTGGAACTAAACATTTCTTTGGTTTTAGAGGTTCGTGGTGATTCCGTGAAATGCATCGGGATTCAAGTCATCAAGCCCGGTGGCGGCTTGGCAGGCAATGGAATCGACCCCCACAGAGCAATGACTCGCATAGGAAAGGAAACCAGCGGGGCGAACGGGGTTCCTCCTTGGTGCGTTTCTCATGCGCATGTTTTGGGGAAAGGGCCGGCTCAAGACGGGGCACAACGCGAAGAGAAGAAGGAAGAGCCGATAGGTACCACAGCAGACTGCCGGAACGCCTGGATCTTTAAGGCCAGCTCGGAATTCTCCGACGTTCGGAGTGCAGTTCGCACCCTTAGGGAACATCCCTGGCTCGTCCAGCAGCACAAGGAACAGATCAAATTGGGAGACAGGGTGTATTTGTGGGAGTCCGGTCCGCGGGGAGGAATCATCGGACTGGCGGAGGTATCCGAGCCGCCTCGGATTCAACCGGAACCGAAAGAACAACTGCTGTTCATCCGGAACAGGGAAAAGTTCCGAGGAGACCGCCTTCGCGTAAAGATCCGATTGCTCAAACTGATCGAGCCAGCGATTCAACGGACGTATCTTTCATCGCGGGCGGAATTCGCTACCTTGAGCATCTTGCGGCGCCCGCGGGCCACGAATTTTCGCGTGACGCGAGAAGAAGCAAAAGCCCTGGAAGGCATTGTGGACAGCATGGCTGTGGCAGCTGCTCCTCATGATTCAATGAAAGGAGAGAAACGGATCGTATTTGCCCAGGCGTAAGCACTAGCGCCCTTAACATGGGACCAGCCGGAAGGAGCACTCGCCGGAGACCGCACATCGGTTAGCGTGTCCGTAGACAAAGCGAAACGGGCAGAACCCCCACTTGGAAGCGCAGGGAGACTCTCTCCCTCGAGGAACACGTCGGACTTTATCTTCCGCACCTGTGGCAAGACGATGCAAGGAAAATGCCGGAGACGGTCGTTGCGAAAGAAAGGAGGTCGGACGGGAATTGAATCGGATTCGGACTTGATCCAAACAGCTCTCGCTAACTTAGCCCTGCCCGACTACTTTCCGGACTGGCTGCTCTCTCAGAACTCCATGGCTGATGCGCAACGCGACGGATTTCCACTTCCTTCGGCAACTCGGTCCGCCAGGACGGATTCTGTTCTACAGGGTTTAAGAGTCGGTTTTCTGAAACCCATCGAACATCTCATTCTCGATGACTCCATCAGCAAAGCGATTCACGCCAATTCGGCGAAGCAGGGCCTCGCCCGCTTCACCAGTTGCGTGTTGCAAAGCGGCGTCGGACTACTCTACCGAGCTATCAAGAGCAACATCGCTGACTCGCTCCATGTCGTGATTCAGATCAAGCGCAGACCAGGACGCCGCTACGTCTCGGAAGTGCTCGAAATCAACAGCTACGACCCCGACGCGACCCCTTCGATTACTGTGCGATCTACCAGACACAGGAGCCATCCCAATGACGACGGACGAAAGTCGAAACATGAAGGACATCTCAGCAAGCGAATACATCCGTACAAACTTTCATCCGTCTGATCGGATTGCCGTCCTGGTCCGCAACGGCGGTACGGGCGAAACGATCCAGCGTATCGCGACTGCTGAACGGATCGCGGGAACTTCCGCTCAGGAATGGCTCCAGCACAAGAATGAAAAAGAGGCATGCGACATCTACATCGGAATGAACACTCTGAAACCCGAGGCACGCACGCGAACTAAGGGGGACATTCAGACCATCCGTCATCTTTACCTGGACATCGATCACGATGGCCCGTCGGCCTTGGCGAAGATTCGGCAATCCAACCTGGTGCCGCCGCCGAATTACACCGTAAATACATCGCCTGACAAATTCCAGATCGTGTGGCGGGTCGAGGGTATTGACCGGGAACACGGCGAGGCCCTGCTGCGTGCCATGGCACGCAAACTCGGAGGCGATCCTGCGGCCACCGATTCCACTCGCGTTCTGCGTCTCCCGGGATTCATCAACCGAAAGTATAAAACCGACTTTCGAGTGCAAGCCGAGAAGCACACCGACCGCATTCATCCCCTACAAGATTTTCGCCTACACACTGAGCCGATCGACAACAACTTCCGCGCGCACTACAGGCTGTTAACGCAACGGTCTTCTGAAACGCGACCCTTGAGCCAGTCCGAGCACGATTGGATCTATGCGAAGCGGGCCCTCGCCCGCGGCGACGACCCCGAAGAAATCATCCGCAGGATCGCGGATTTTCGCAGTGGTGAGAAAAGCGACCCGCTATACTACGCGCGGCTAACCGTCAGCAAAGCGCAGCAGCACCTTGCGACGGAAAAGGCAACTCCGACCCAGCCGATTGATGGCTCTCACAGATCAATCTAGCGCGTTCAATTCGATTCGTTTATCCGAACATCCATGAATCAAGTCGAAGTAGAAGTGATAGACTCAACCGAGCTGGCAAACGGCTGAACACACCCGAAACCTGGGTATGTTCCTTTGCCTTCTGGTGGAGTCTGGTCGAGCCGTCCTTCTGCCGCACGCGTACACGGTATCGGACGAACCACGCTCCATGGTGAATGTACAACCGCCCATCTTGGGCTGACAACCTAGCCACTCACGGAGTTCGTTGCTACCCCAAGCAAACCGTACGTAGCGTCCAGGACGGAAATGCGGAATCGGATCGCTTTTGCGCTTTACGTTGGTCCGTGCTGGGAAGTGTTGCAGATTATCCGCTCGAATCCCAAATCATGTCTCTCAAAAACAGAATCCATGCACCGCTAAATGCAGGAAACTTTACGTCGGAAAGCGGCATGGTTCTCACGGAGTTCGTCGAGAAAATCTATCTCTCTTATATCGAGGAGTTGCGCGAGTCCACGAAAAAGGGATGTCGGGAAATGTGGAACAACCACATCCGCGATCGGGTCGGGCATATTTGCATGCATGAGTTCAGGCGGATGCAAGCAAGATGTTGAAGGCAATTGCCGAAGACAACGATTTAAGTAAAACAATGCTTCAGCACATAAAGAGTAAGACCGAATGATGTTCTTGTGCCCGAGGTGAAAATCGGCAGTGAACCAGATGTTGAGCATCCCGGATCCTCTCACTTCACCGTGGCAGCGACGCGAAGAATCTGTTTTTGGATGGAAGCGCGCAAGTCCTTTGGGAGGAGGTCCGCTTGTTCGAGCGATTTCCAGCCTGCGACGGTCTTCTGCGCAGTCTCGACGGCGATCTTCCAGAGCGGGCTTGCTGGAATTCTTGCCTTGTCGGCGAAGCGGCGCATCTGGTCTGGGGTGATCTCAGAAAGGCTGCGGCTGTCGCCGAAGCTCAGGCCGAGCTTGTCGTTGGGAATATAGGGCAGCGTGGCGACAAAATCGTAGCCCGGCGACAGGACGGGCGTGCGGCGGTTGGGATAAAGGAGGGACCAGTTCTTGAGATGCATATCGGCGTTGCCGATCAGCACGGAGAATACGAGGCGGCGGACGAATTCGAGTATGGCGTCCTCGCCGATTTCCGCCCAGAGGACACCGGCAATGTTCGCGTAGCTGTGGCGTTTATACTTGTCGTTGGGAAATTCCCCGAAGACTTGTGCGAAATCCTCCATATGAACGGGCTCCCCACCCGGCTTTCGGTCGAAACGCTTCACGGCGAGCGCTCGGCCTTCCACTGTATGCGCTTGTTCGGGCAGTCCTTTGATGCTTGCTATATCTACGAGCTTGTTTTCAGGGACGGAGATGCCGACGCGTCGGGCCAGTTCCATCATGGCGAATTCATTCTCGGGAACCGCCTTATAGCGGGCTGAAGGCAGCTTGACAATCCACGATCCGCCCATGCCGTCCACAGGAATGGTCAGGCCGCCAGAGGCCTCCATGACGGCCGAGAATTTCAACTGCACTCCGGCGAGAGAAAAACGCAACGGTTGTTCGCTGTCGTGCGCATGGTCGTGCTCATCGTCATGATCCTGATGAGCCTTTGGCCCCTGCGCCTGACCCTCAAGCGGCGCAATGACAAGCGCGCCGGGAAGGTCGGCCCCAAGCACGGTGAGGAGGAAGAATTCGCGCTCGGGATTGACGTCCGCGCGCTTGGCGAGATAGTCGCGCAGGTGACCTTCCGGGAGAAGGTTAGAGAAGAACGGTGGCACGCGGCGCGCCGTGGGACGCGTTTGTGTCACGAGCCCACCAGTGCTGCCCTTGAAGGAGAGGCTCAGAGTCGGACGCTTCGGGTCATCTATATACTCCTGCTCAAATGCAAAAAGCTGGCGGTCGCCCGCGAGGCGGGTGATGACCCCAATGTGCCTTTTGTGTAGGCGCACGGAGAGCGCGTTGATTGTTTTCGGATCAAACTTCATCGCGCAGCTCCGCCGCCGTGTCCTCGTCTCCGTCGGCGACGTAAAGGGGGCGTTCCTCGCCTTCACCTGGCTGGTCCTTCAGGTGGTCGCGGACAAGGGACTGCACCACGGGCACAAGAGCGCGGGGCACCATGAGGAGGTCGCGGTCGAGGGCACGGACCAGCTCAAGGAGTGTGTCATAGCGCGGCACGATCTTGCCGGATTCGATGCCGGAGATATGCCTCTGGCCGACGCTGAGACGGCTCGCTAGGTCTCTCTGGCTCCAGCCGCGCTTCTCCCGAGCCTCCCTGAGGGCCCGGCGCAGCTCGGCGGGCAGCGCTTTCTGCCGGAGGGGCTTGACACCCTTTTTTACGTCATTCTTCATGATTGATACAATATAATACATCATAGCGAAGCGCAAGCGATACCCTAAATTATCTCAAGGTGATCATGTTACACAATAAAGGGTATCACGGACTGTTTCAGATATGGAAACAAGATCCGGCTCGACGTTGGCGTCAAGTCGGGTAAGGTCGACGGCCCCGAGCTCCTGCGAAGTCTCTGGCAGGTAAACCTGCTTGCCAACTAGGGTTCTCAGATTTTGCTTTGCCACGGGTCCGTCGGACCAAACCTCTAGCGCTAATCCATCCTCGCTCACGAAGTGCCGCGCCTTCCCCGGTTCGCGACGGGGTTCGATTGCAAGGGATGCCTCGGGTGCCAGAAGACGATGCTCGCTTTGCTCACCACGGTGAAATGGCTTTTTATCACGACTAGCTTAGTTGACGTTGGAGTTTTGGTCGTGACGACCGCGAAAGTGGAATTGGGCTTGTCCTCCTTACATGTAAAAGCTATACCGCGACTGAGACGGATCGGTTGGCTTCATGTATTTGAAGATGCTGCCGACCTTGCGTGCCGCTTTGAGCGTGATCGGTTCGAAGTTGTCGAATTGCGTGTTGTTCCAGTTCATCTTCGTTAGCGCAAGGATCTCTTGAGCAACGAAGAGCGGCCCCTGCTCGGCTCGCTCGTAAAGAATGGGCTGAAAAGGTTGGGCTTGAACTTAAGCTGCCGAGCCTGCCGCTGACACTCGGAATTGGCCGACTTTCTGAGGCCAAAACTCAATCCGCGAAAGCGGCGTAATCAGTAGCAAATGTGGGAGATTTGGCTCCCCGGGCTAGATTCGAACTAGCAACCCTTCGGTTAACAGCCAGCAGAGTAACTTAATCAGCATTCGCCGGAGCTAAGCTAAACGGAGGAAAGCTAACGAATTGCAGCAAAATCCAACGAGTCACTTCCTCAGTTTTTATTCGTCCGATACTCACTTTTTGCCGCCATTCTCCACATCTGATACTACGTCTGTACTACATTTTCATCGCGGCCATCGCTATGACAGCAGCAACGCCAGGTCTTCAGAGCGTAGGTCTCGAATCATGCTGTTCTCGGCGCCGATGATTGCGGCGGCAAGGTCGCGCTTGGTTTTCTGCAACTC
>Ga0209239_1000019_pt1 | contig 98687 bp, 88 predicted proteins | sample GraSoi013_2_20cm_FD_185824 | JGI IMG/M metagenome (GOLD analysis project Ga0209239, IMG submission 185824) | Grasslands soil microbial communities from the Angelo Coastal Reserve, California, USA - Sample 10_02_2013_2_20cm (SPAdes) (version 2) | ecosystem: Environmental > Terrestrial > Soil >...
GTCCCGCCAGCATCCTTCGGCGTGGCGGTGAGCTGCACGGTCTGACCGGCCTGCACCGACGCCGAGGGAGGTGTCACATCCACCGACGCGACCGCGGGCGGCGGGCAGACCACCGCGACGCTCGCCGTGTCGCTCTTCTCCCCAGGGTGGCTCGTCGCCGCGATCTTGAAGCCGCCGCAGCTCGTACCCTCGTAGTCCCCGTAGTGACGACCACCCGCGCTGCTCGTGTCCACGAGATTGCCGCCCGTGACGCTCCAGGTCACGTTGATCTGCGCGGTATCCCCCGCCGCCGTGAAGCCCACGGCCATGAAGGCCTGCACTTCGCCTGGCTGCAGCGTGACGGTGTGCGGAGAGACGACGAGCTGGCTGACGCTGTCGACGGGCCCGACGGGAGGGATGTCTGTCTCGCAGGCGATGATCACGGCGGCGGCGGCCGCCGCCGCAATGCCGATCAGTTTTAAGGCGTATCGGTGCTCAGACGCCATGGCGGGCTCTGGGTGTGCAAAAAACCCGCCAGAGCAGCGTCAGGGAGCGATCTCTACCTCGATGCCCTGACGCCGCAGCTTGCCGAGCAGCCAGGCCTCGACCCGCGCGGTGACCTGCACCACGCCGTCCACCTGTGCCTCCTGCATCACCTCGGCGTCGCGATGTAGCGCGGCGAGCAGCTTTCCCTCCCCCATGGGGACCCGGATCGTCGCCGTTGGGCGGAGCGCTTGGGCGGAAGTGCGGAGCACGCTCCGCAACCCCTCGACCCCGCCCGATTGCGGAGTGCGGAGTGCGGAATGCGGAATTGACGATGTAAGCACGGCGTGCGGGTAGCGCTCTCGCGCCCGGGCGAGGAAGGCCTCGGGTTCCGGCAACAGATCTGCCTTGTTGAACACGTATACGACCCGCTTTCGCTCGTCGACCCCCTCCTTGCCATTCCGCATTCCGAATTCCGCACTCCGCATTTCTCTTTCCACCACCTCCACCTGCTCCTCCCACGCCGGATGCGCCGCGTCGATGACGTGCAGCAACAAGTCCGCCGCCCGCGCCTCCTCGAGCGTCGCGCGGAACGAGGCGACGAGGTGATGCGGCAGCTTGCGAATGAAGCCCACGGTGTCCGCGAGACGAAACCGGTACCCGCCGCCGACGTCCACCTCGCGGGTCAGGGTGTCGAGCGTCGCGAACAGCCGGTCTTCCACGAAGATGTCGTCGCCCGACAGGGCCCGCAGAATGCTCGACTTGCCGGCGTTGGTGTAGCCGACGAGCGCGGCGCTGGGGCACGGCCGCCGGCCCTGACGTTGATTCGCGCGATGGTCCGCCACATCCTCGAGCCGCTGCTTGAGCACCGAGATCTTGCGGCGGATGGCTCGGCGATCCGTCTCGAGCTGGGTCTCGCCGGGACCCCGCAGCCCGATACCGCCTCGGATGCGCGACAGGTGGGTCCACATCCGCGTGAGGCGCGGCAGCAGATACTCGAGCTGCGCCAACTCCACCTGCATCTTCGCCTCGGCCGAGCGCGCGCGCGTCGCAAAGATGTCGAGGATGACTTCGGTGCGGTCCATCACCCGCACGGCGAGCGCCTGCTCGAGGTTCGTGCCCTGCACCGGTGACAGCGGCTCGTCGAACAAGAGGAGCGTGGAACCGATGCGGGTGAGCACGCCCTTCAGCTCCTCGACCTTGCCCTGCCCGAGGTAGAAGTTGGGAGTGGGGGCCTCGATCCGCTGGAAGGTCCGCCCGACGACGGCCGCGCCGGCGGTATCGGCGAGCTGGCCGAGCTCCTCGAGATGCTCCTCGACCTGGGTGGCCTCGGCAGACCCCTTGCGCGGCGCCCCGACCAGAAAAGCGCGCTCGACGGGAGGTTGGACTTCGATCAGCTGACGGATGTGACGCAGCTCCTCGTCTCGTATTCGAGATTCAATCTACAACATCCCCAGTAGGGTTGTGCAGCGAGCCTGGCGGCGCCCGGCCTGTGGTACCTTACGCCCCTATGCCGCTGCCTCCCGCCCGTACCCGATTCCTCACCGCCGCGCTGCTCGCCATCCTGGTGGCGACCCTGTGGCCGTTTCCGGGACGGGAGCCGGAGGGATTCATCAGCTGCATCGCGTGCGGCGAGCGCGCCACGAGCGACGTGCTGCTCAACATCCTCCTGTTCGCTCCGCTGGGCGCGGCTCTCGCGCTGCACGTGCGGAGCATACCGCGCTGCCTGCTCGTCGCCGCGCTCCTGTCCGCCACGATCGAGCTGGCGCAGCTCTACATCCCGGGCCGCGACTCGAGCCTCGGCGACGTGCTGGCGAACACGCTCGGCGCTGCGCTCGGCGTCACCCTGACGCGGACGAGGGTCAGCTGGTTGCTGGCGTCCCCGGCGGCGACGGCGCGAATGTCCCGCACGGCCGCCCTGGCCGCCGCGGCGGTGTGCTGGGCCACGGGCACGCTGCTCACTCCCGCCTATCCCGACGCGCGTTACTGGGGCCAGTGGACGCCCAGCCTCGCGCATCTGGAGGTGTACCGTGGTCGGGTGCTCGACGCGACGCTGTCGGGGCTGCCAATCACGTCCGGACCGATCCGCGATTCTCGACTGGTGCGCCAGTGGCTCGCCGCGACGCGGGGATTCTCATTGCGCGTGCGCGCCGTCGCGGGGCCGCGGACGCCGGCGCTGGCTCCGTTGTTCGCCATCTTCGATGATCACCAGCGCGAGATCGTCCTCCTCGGTCCCGACCGCGATGACTTGGTGTTTCGCTTCCGCCCGCGGGCCGCGGACCTGAGGTTCGACCAGCCCGACGTCCGGCTCGTCAGCGCCATGCGGCACGTCGTCGCGGGCGATACGCTCGACATCACCGTCACACGTGGCGGCCCGGGGCAGGAGGGTTACTACCGCATCTCGCTCAACAGCCCGGTGGCGTCCGGTCTCGGCTGTGCGGTAGGGTGTGGCTGGGCGCTGCTCATCTATCCGGAGATCCTGCCTGCCTGGCTCCGGGTGCTGCTCGGCGCCGCCTGGGTGGCCGGGCTGTTCGCGCCGGCTGGCTTCTGGATGCGCACCCGGAGCGATGCCCTGTTCACCGCGGCGGCGATCGCGATGGGATTGGCCGCAGCGCCTGACTTCACGCCATTGGTCGCGACGCCCGCCCTGCAGTGGGCGGCCGCCGTGCTGGGTGTGCTGGCCGGCGTCGCGGCTCGGGGCGTCCTCCGGGTCTTGGCCGGCGTCACCTGATGAAGGGCTTCAGCGGCACATTGCCACTCCCGTGCAATGTCACCCGCTGGTCTCCGAGCGGCGTTTCCAACAGCACGGTGCCCGTGAGGCCATACCCCAGCGCGCGCCGCGTGAGCAATGCCCGGGCGCCCGCGCCCACTCCCGCCCACTCGAACCGCACCGGTACCACCACGCGGCTGTGATTGGTGGGTGACAGATCGAGCGGCCGCTCCAGCAGCGCATCGCCGAAGTGCGTCCCCTCGAGGTCGACGCCCACCTCGAGCCGCGTAGAGCGAATGCGGTACTCGTTGGGGTTGTAGACGTCAAACACCAGCTCGAACGTGCCGCCCGTGAGACCCACGCCGGTGACGTTGATCTCTTGCAACTGGAGCTCGGGCTCGTGGAACGACAGCCTGCTAAGCGTGCCGCAGGCGGCGAATGTCAGCAGCGCAGTCAGGTGAGCGGCTGCCCAACCGCCGCCTTTTTGAGTTGCTCCCACCATTCCATCCGCTGCTTGATGTCTTTCTCGAATCCGAACTCGCTCGGCTCGTACCATTTCTGCCCCCGCAAGAGGTCCGGCAGATACTCCTGAGGAACGTACGCTTCGTCGTACGCATGAGCGTACTTGTACCCCGACCCGTACCCCAGCTCCTCCATGAGCTTTGTGGGTGCGTTCCGGATGTGCAGCGGCACGGCTTCCGCCGGATGCTCCTCGGCGGCTTGCATCGCGCGCCCGTATGCCGTGTACACGCGGTTCGATTTGGGTGCGGTCGCGAGGTACACCGTCGCCTGTGCGAGCGCGAGCTCTCCCTCCGGACTGCCGAGGAAGTGGTACGCGTCCTTCGCGGCGAGCGTGAGCGAGAGCGCCCGGGGGTCGGCCAGCCCGACGTCTTCCGCCGCGATCCGTACCAACCGGCGGGCGATGTACAACGGGTCCTCGCCGCCGGCGAGCATGCGCGCCAGCCAGTAGAGCGAGCCTTCGACATCCGAGCCCCGCACCGCCTTGTGCAGCGCCGAGATCAGGTTGTAGTGCTCCTCACCGCCCTTGTCGTACTTGGCGAAGCGCTTTTGCAAGGCGTCGCTGATGATGGAGGCGGTAATGGGCAGTACGGGGCGGTCCCGGGCGGTAGAGCTTCCGGCCAGGTACTCCGCGGCTGCCTCCAGCGCCTGCAGCGCCCGACGCGCGTCGCCGTCCGCCTCCCGTGCGAGCAGCGCCAGGGCGTCGTCGTCGATCGTCAGTCCCAAGGCGCCGAGTCCGCGGTCTTTGTCTTCCAGCGCGCGGCGCACGACGGTCTTGATGTGATCCTCGGTGAGCGGCTCCAGCACGAACACACGGCAGCGTGAGAGCAGCGCGCCGGTGAGCTCGAAGCTCGGGTTCTCGGTGGTCGCACCGATCAGCGTGACGATGCCGTTCTCGACCCACGGCAGAAAGGCGTCCTGTTGGGCCCGGTTGAACCGGTGGATCTCGTCACAGAAGAGGATCGTGCCCCGCCCTTCGTACTTGAGGCGGTCCTCGGCGGCCTTGATGATCTCGCGCACCCGAGCGACGCCTTCGGTGACGGCCGAGAACGGCTCGAAGTGGCGGGCGGTGTAATGAGCAACGATGCGGGCGAGCGTGGTCTTCCCCGAGCCCGGCGGGCCCCAGAAGATGCACGAGGCCACGTCCCCGCGACGGATCAACTCGCCCAGGGCCTTGCCCGGGCCGAGCAGCTGCTCCTGGCCGAGGAACTCTTCGAGCGTGCGCGGGCGCATCCGGGCCGCCAGTGGCTCGGAGTGGCGCAGGAAGAGCGTGGGCTCAGACACGGGAGGCACGCTAACCACACCTGCTGCGGCGGGAAAGGCGATCGTGGCTAAGCCCACGACACTTGTAGCAGACTCGCCGCGTTTATCCACCGCTGGCAACCAAGCTAACCTACTGTGGATTAAGATGTTAAATGGGCAGGCTGATGTTCTGGCACTGGGTTTGCCACCCTCGTTGCCCCGGGCGTTCGGTCGGGCGGCGCCTGGGCCCCGAAGAGGTGGCGGACCCGGGTTGAGCCAGCGCCCACGGAGGTGAAGCGACATGCGACTCCCTACTGCGGATCCGCAGGTCATCTGCTGCGGCGTAGCCGGCGGTGCGGTGCTCCTGTCCACGGAGCAAGAAGTCTATTACGGCCTCAACACGGTCGGGGCCTACGTCTGGGAGCATCTTCCCCCGGTTTGCCAAACGGTGGAGCAGCTCTCCGCGGCCTTGAGCGCACTCCATCCGGACGTGCCGGTGGAGTCCATCCGAGCCGACATCCAGGAGCTGCTCGACGCGTTAGGCGCCCACGGCCTGGTTCATTCACCGGTCGGGGCGCCAACATGCGACGACTCAGTCGCGCCGCACTCCGTAAGCTGATTGCGCTCCGCCCGAGCGATTGGGTCGAGCTCGTTCGCGCCCAGGTCGCCCTGCTCCAAGCCCGGTTCCTCGTACGGACGCGGGGGCGCGGACGGCTTGTGAGACCCGCGAGCGAGGGCTCCGCTGGCGAACCGCGCAGCCAGGCCACCGGGCCGGGAGATCTCGACCCCGGGGTCTGGCGGACCGCCTTGGCCGTGGAGCGAGCCGCGGATTACGGGGTGTTTCGCGCCAACTGCCTCGTCCGCGCGGTCGCGCTGCAGCGCCTGCTCGAGGCGCGCGGGTTTCCCGGCAGCGCCGTCCGGGTGGGTGCGCGTGTGGACCGCGGGCACTTCACCGCTCATGCGTGGGTCGAGTACGCGGGTCACGTGCTGGGAGATCGGGACTGGCACGTGCAGCGGTTCACCCCGCTCGCCCCGATCGAGGTGAAACAGCCGTCGTGAGCGGAATCCTCGGCGTGTTCACCTTCGATCAGCGCCCCCTCGACGCTCGCCTCCTGCGCGGCCTGCTCGACCCGATGCGGGCCCGCGGTCCGGACCAGTGCGCGACGTGGCGCGCGCCCGGTGTCGCGTTGGCGGCACGCCGGCACGAGTGGGAGCGCGCGGACGGATGCAGCGGCGACGTGCTGGTAGTCGACGAGAGCGACTTGGTCATCGCGGCCGATGCGTCCCTCTACTACCGCAAGGACCTGCGCGACGACCTGGCCGCGCAGGACGTGCGGATCGGCGGCACGACACCGAGCCATCTCATCCTCGCCGCCTATCGAGCGTGGGGCGAGCGGTGCACGGAGCACCTCGAGGGCGACTACGCATTCATCATCTGGGATCGGGAGCAGCGCCGGGTGTTCTGCTCGCGCGACTTCGCCGGATCCCGGCCGTTGTTCTACGCGGATCTGGGTCGGGCGTTGGTCGTCGCCTCCACGCAGTCGAGCGTAGTCGCCCATCCCGATTGTCCGGACGATTTCAACCTGGCCTTCCTCGCCGAAGTCGCCGCAGGACTGTGGCTGCCTGCGGACGAGACCGCCTACCAGGCCGTGTCCGCCATCCCCGCGGGCTCGAGCCTCGTCAAGCAGGCGGGCACCGGAGCTCGGCTGAAGCGGCACTGGTACCCACCGGACGACGAGTCCGGATCGGAACGCCCGTTCGAGGAAGCCGCCCTTGAGCTGCGCGAGCTGCTGTGCAGCGCGGTGGACGAACGGATGGCGCCACGCGGGGTCACGTCCGTGTGGATGAGCGGTGGACGCGATTCCCCCGCGGTGTTCGGCGCCGGGCAGCATGCGCTCCGCGCACGGCGGAGCGAGCGGGAGCTCCGCCCGGTCTCGATCAGCTATCCGGTGGGAGACCCGGGCCGCGAAGACGAGCTCATCGCCGCCATCGCGGACTCCTGGAGCACGCCGGTCGACTGGCTGGACATCCGCGGCATCCCGTTCTTCGACCGCCCGGCCGAGCGCGCCGCCGGCCGCGACGAGCCGTACGAGCCCCTCTATGAGACGTTGCATCGCGCCCTGGCGCAGGCGAGTCGGGCACAGGGAGCACACGTGGTGCTCGACGGATGGGGCGGGGATCAATTGTTCGGCGCCGATCGGAGTTACCTGGCGGATCTGTTGCGCACCGGGCGGTGGACGACGCTGATCCGCGAGTGGCGGGCCGGCCCGAGCGGCGGCCTCCGAGATTTCTTGCGCTGGGCCGTCAAGCCGGCGCTGCCGCCGCTCGCGTTGCGGGCCGCCACGCGGCTGCGGGGCGGCCGGCGTCTGCACGGCCATCTGGAGCGATGGATGCCGGCATGGATGGACAGCCGCCTGGTGGGAATCCTCGCCGAGCGGCAGCGGCGCCACACCCCGCCCCGGCAGGGAAAGAGCTGCGCCAGCTACGGTTTCCACTTCTACCTGAGCGCCGCCCTGTTTTCCCGGGTGCGCGGCTGGCTGACGGCGCTGGGCCTCGACGAGGGCGTCGAGGTGCGCTCGCCGCTCTTCGATCAACGCATCGTCAAGCTTGCGGCGCCGCGACCTCATTGGGAACGACGCACCGGGCGCGACACGAAGCGGCTCCTGCGACGGGCGATGCGAGGCCTCTTGCCGGAGCAGGTGCTGGCTCCGCGTCCGTTCCCCACCGGCCACATCGTGAACCACTTCGTGACCGCGATGCGGGAGCGCTGTCCGGCGCTGCTGCGGGGGATGCGGGAAGGGTCGGCCCTGGCAGAGCTGGGGGTCATCCAGCCTGATGAGCTCGAGCACTCGTGTCGCGCCTACCTGCGCCACGGTGACGACGACGTTGCCCAAGCGCTCTTCGCCACGTTGCACACGGAATTGTGGTTGCGGGCGCGGCTGCGATCTCGCGCTGCTCTCCCCACGGCACCGACGGCCCCTGCCGTCGTGACAGGAGCAGTGCCGTGAGCGAGTCCAGCGCACCGATGATGGCCAATATTGGCCGTCCTTCCGCCGGGCAAGTGGCCCGGCTGCATCACGTGAGGAGGTGAGCTTATGTACGCGAAACCGAAGCTCGAGCGCTTCGGGACCTTCCGGGAGCTGACGCTCGTCGGCGGAGGTGGATCCTCCGACCTGCTGATTATGGCAGAGTCGTCCGGTGGGGCTTCTGGAGGTTCGTAGCGCTCAACGCGTGTGAGAGGCCGCGTATCATGCGGCCTCTCACCCGTTCCCACGCACCATGCCCGACTATTCCATCTTCGGCTCCTGCCTTCGCTCCGAGATCGCGTTTCCCGAGCTCCGGACGGCGATAAACGCGGCCCCGCGCTGGAGGCTGGAGATATCTCGTCAGCGCCACCCGCCCGTCGGAACCGCGCTGCTGGGCACGGATGATATCGGCGGCGGAGTGGCGGTGCGGTTGTACAAGCTTCCCGGCGGGTATCTCCTCGAATACGACGACAACACCGGCAGCTTCGAGGTCTCCGCGGATGGCGGGCTCATCACGTGGTTTCCCGTGCCCAACGCGGACTCCGTCATGGTCCGGCTGCACGTCATCGGTCGGGTGCTGGCGACGGCTCTTCACGCCGCCGGCCTGTTCTGCCTCCATGGAAGCGGTGTGGTGGTCGAGGGCGGCGCTATCGGCTTTCTGGCCCCGCGTTTCTGGGGAAAGTCGACGCTCGCGATGGCGCTGGCGAGGGCTGGCGCGGGACTGCTGAGCGACGACACGCTGGCTGTGCACCCGGACGACGTTCCCGTGAAGCTGTGGCCGGGTGTCCACAGCGTGCGGCTGTGGGGAGACTCCGCCGAGCGAATCGCCGGCGACGATCCGGCCGAAGGCGCGTCGCCCTTCGAGGTCAAGCGCACGTTCACGAGGCTGCCAGAACATCTGCTCGCCCGTGAGCCGGTGCCCGTGTCCGCCATCTACCTGCTGGCGCCGAACCTGGGAACCGGGCCCGTTGCGCAGCGCGAGTCGCTGGCCCCGGTCCCCGCAGCGGCCGCGCTCGTCGGTCACGCCAAGATCGGAGCCTTGCTTGGCAGGTCGGAGGCCCCCGTCGTGCTCGACCGTGCGGTACGGATTGCGTCCCGGGTGCCGGTCTATCGCTTGGATCTCGCCCGCGACTTTGCACGGCTCAGCGCCGTCGTCATGCAGCTGACCGAATGGCACCGCGGCGCCACGGTTCACGAGGGCCCGGTGCGGTGACCACGCTCGCCACGGCCGCGACTGCCGCACCACCCTCCGCGAAGCCACGCGGCGTCGCATCCGCAACGCGCGCCCTGCTTTCGCCTGAAGCGCAGTTTCTCGTCCTCACGGCCGGCGGCTCGGGCAACGAAGCCCCGCTGCGGCGATTGCTGGATTCCCCGCTCGACTGGTTGAAGCTGCGCTCTCTGTCACAGCAGGAACGGGCGACGCTGATCGTGTGGCAGTGGCTGCAACGGCTCGGCACCGGGCGCATGCCGGCTGACGTCGCGAATGAGTGGCGCAGGCTCGCCATGGTGTGCGAGTTCGAATCGCACCGACTGGAGCAGTGCCTGCACGAAGCAGTCGACGCGCTCGTTACCCGGGGGATCGAGGTGATGCTCCTCAAGGGAAGCGCGCTGGCCCAGACGGCGTACGCCTCGTTCGCAGAGCGGCCGATGGGGGACCTGGACATCATGGTTCGCGCGGAGCGAGCACACGAGGCGTGGTCGGTGTTGCAGACGCGCGGGTGGACGTGGCCGTCCGCTCGGTGGCCGGCCGAAGGGTACCCCGGGCACCAGCACTTGCCGCCGCTGCTGGACACGCGCGGCGAAGGCCTCCGCCTGGAGGTGCACACCGATCTGCTCCCGGCCGGCCACCCGTTTCAGCTACCCAGCGAGGCCCTGTGGCGCGATGCCCAGACCGTGCGCCTACATCAGCAGACCGCCCGCGCCCCCGATCCGATGCGCCAGCTGCTGCACGGTTCCATTCACTTCGCCTGGACGCACGAGCTCCGGTGGGGGGGTTGGCGGGCGTTTCGCGACGTAGCGATTCTGACGAGCGGTGCACACTTTCCCTGGGAACCGTTCGTGACGCTGGCGCGCGACAGCCACGCGACGACAGCGTGTTACTGGGCGCTCCGGCTCGCCCGCTCGCTTGCCGGTGTGTCCGTCCCGCCCGGCGTGCTCCGCGCCCTGCGCCCGCATCGCCCGGAGCTCCTCACCCAGCGGCTGGAGTACCACTACGCCCTGCAACTCTTCCCGAGCGAGGGTGGCTGTCCGTCCGTGCAGCTGGGCCGGCGCCTCTGGGCGCTCGGCATGGCCCCCCGCTGGAGTGGCCATGGGTCGATCCGTCCGTGGCAGTTTGATCCACTCCGCACCCCGGCTGCGGGTGCCGGATCTCATGCGTGGCCGCGGCGACTGCTACACCGGGTCCGCAAGACCGCTGCTACGATCGCCTACCTCCAGCGGGTTACCGCCCGCTCACCCAACGCGGTCGAGCGCCAGCCGCGTGATGAAGAACACCAGTGCGCCGGCGAAGAAGGCAGCCGGTAGCTTCCATCCCCGCTTCCCCTGAAACTCGGGCACCAGGTTCGACGCGGCCACGTAAATCGTCACGCCCGCGGCCAGCGCCAGCCCGTGCCGCACCAGAAATCCCAGCTGATCGGTAACGACCACACCCAGCAGCGTCGCCACCCCCAGGGACACCGCGGCTCCGACCGCCTGGGCGCCCGAGCGCCCCACCGCCAGATACAGGCTCGCGATCGTCACCCCTTCGGGGAGCTTGTGGAGGAAGATGGCGATGAACACCATGGTGCCGAGCGCCGGCCGCACCAGGAAGGCGCTGGCGATCGCCACCCCGTCGAAGAACGTGTGCAGCAGCAGGCCGACCAGGGCCGTGGTACCGGCCAGCCGGTTCACGGCATGCGTCTCCTCGCCGAAGTGGAAGTGCGGCGTGAGCGTATGCTGGGTGAGGTGCACGGCGAGATAGCCGGCGAGCACGAGGCCCGGAGCGGCGGCCCCCGAGCGGGCGAACGCCTCGGGGAGCAACTCCACCACCGCGACCGCGAGCATGAACCCCGCGCCGAACGCCACGAAGTGCTCGATGACGGCGAGACCACGCGCGGCACGCCGCGTCACCGCCAGCGCGCCGATTACGTTGCCGAGCGCGGCGACGAGCGCGTACACGAGGGCGCTAGACACGGGACAGGAGGTACTCTTTGGTGTTGCGTTGCGGATCCTCGAGCACTAGGGCGAGCAGCCGCTGCAGCACCTCGCCCACATCGGGCCCGGGACGCACGCCGGCGGCGATCAGGTCGTTCCCGTTCACCGCGAGGTCCTGCAGCGTCAAGGGATCCTGCGCGGCGCGGATCGAGGCGACAACCTTGGGGAGCAGGGAGATGGGAGCAATCCGTGCCGGTGGCAGGACGAGCAGATCGTCTGCGTACTCACCCACCTGGGAGAGCCAGCGACGCACGTCGGGTAGAAGTTTCGGATCGGGGTACTTGTCCCGCCACGCGCCGATCGCCCTGCCGCGCTCGATCTCTTTGTTGGAGCACTTGAGCCTCGTCAGGAGTGACGCGGGGTCGGTCGCGAGGTAGGCCGTGATCAACACCGGGTCGCGTGGCAACTTGTCGAGCGCGCCCTTCTCCCTGCTCCCATCGCCCTTCTCCCGAATCTCCGGCAGCCATATCCTCGCCGCCCCCACATCCACCCAGAGCGCGACCAATTTCGAAACGCGCTGCGCCGTGGCGATCCCTTTGAACCACTCGTCCCGCACCCGCTCCGCCGACAGCTGCGCCAGGCCCTGCACGTTCGCCTTCGCGGCCTCCAGCGTGCGGGCGTGGATCCGGAACTCGAAGCGGGCGCTGAAGCGCAGGCCGCGCAGGATCCGCAGGTAATCCTCCTGAAACCGCCAGTTCGCGTCGCCCACGGAGCGGATGAGCCGGCGCTCGAGGTCCTCGATCCCTTTGAACGGGTCCCGCCATTCGTGCCGCCCGGGGTGGTAGGCGATCGCGTTGATGGTGAAGTCCCGGCGCGCGAGGTCGTCCATCAGGGACACCCCGAACTCCACCACGGCGTGCCGCCCGTCGGTCTTCAAGTCCCGGCGGAACGTGGTGACTTCGTGGGGCCGGCTGTGCCGGTCCAGGACGGCGACCGTGCCATGCTCGATGCCCACGGGGACGGTGCGCTTGAAGAGCTTGCGCACCTCCTCGGGCGGCGCCGCGGTCGTCAGGTCGAAGTCGTGATTCTCGAGCCCGAGCAAATTGTCCCGGATCGCACCCCCGACGCACCAGGTCTCGTAGCCGGCGTCTTCGAGCTTCTGGGCGATCTTCAGCACCTCGTCGGGGATGGGGAGGCGGTCCGGAAACCTCATGAATTGCGAATCACCCGCACAACACACTCCCCCCATTGACGTTCAGCACCTCACCCGTGATGTGTCGCGCGAGAGCTGAGCAGAGAAACACGATCGGCCCGGCGATGTCCTCCGCGCTCGCGACCCGCCCCAGCGGGATGGTCCGCTCGATATCACGTTTCCCCTTTCCCCCTTCCCGGCCGTACGGTTGCTGCGCCATCTCCGTATCGACCCATCCCGGCGCGACGCAGTTCACGGTGATCCGCGGCGCGAGCTCGACGGCGAGCGACTTCGTGAAGGCGATGACGGCGCCCTTGGTGGCCGCGTAGTCGGCGTGGAACGCCTCGCCGCGCTGCCCCGCGGTGGACGAGACGAGGACGATCCGGCCCCCCTCCGGTAACAGCGGGATGGTGGCGCGGCACACGTAGAACACGGCGTCCAGGTTGGCGCGCCGGGTCGCGTCCCACTGCGCATCGATCATGCGTGCCACCGGCATGTCGTCCGGCGGCCACACGCCGTGGTTCACGATGAGCAGATCGAGCCCGCCCAGCGCCCGCGCCGCTTCTGCCACCGCGCGTTGGGCTGCGGCGGGATCCCCCAGATCACCCGCGACCGCTACCGCCCTGGACCGCCCTCCACCGCCCTCGACCGCCTTGACCGTCTCTTCCGCCTCGGCCCGCCGGCTCAAGTACCCGACCGCTACACTCGCGCCCGCCTGCGCCAGTAGCAGCGCCGTCGCCCGCCCGATCCCGCGGCCGCCACCGGTCACGAGCGCGCGCTTGCCCGCCAACGAGATCACAGTCTGAGGGTCGCTTCGACGATGTCGCAGATGACATGCTCGACCGCGAGGTGCAGCTCCTGGATATGGGACGTCTCGTCGGCGGGAATCACGACACAGTCGTCGACCAGCTCACGCGCGGCCCCGCCGCCCTTGCCGAGCAACGCCACGACGTGCACGCCCTTGGCGCGCGCGGCCTGCGCCGCCCGCACCACGTTGGGGCTCTCGCCGCTGGTCGAGTGCAGCACCACGAGATCACCGGGGCGGGCCAGCGCCTCGATCTGGCGGGCGAAGATCTCGTCGAAGCCCAGGTCGTTGCCGCACGCGGTGAGGAGCGACGTGTCGGTGGTGAGCGCGATCGCCGGCAGCGCGCGCCGGTTGTGGCTGTACCGCACGACGTATTCGGTGGCCAGGTGCTGGGCGTCCGCGGCGCTGCCGCCGTTGCCCGCAAAGAACAGGGTGCCGCCCCCCTGCAGCGCCTCGATGTAGCGGCCGGCCAGGCGGGCGATGTCGTCGGCGTGGTGCTCGGACACCCGCGCCGCGAGCGCCGCGAGCCCGGTCAAGCCCGCCCGCGCTCGCTCCGCCGGCGTCACTGAGTGATCCCCGGATCACCTACCGCACGAACGAATGCCGCCAATTCCGACTCCGCGGCTTCGATCGCGGTGCCGATCACGACGAAGTCCGCCCCCGCCGCGCGGGCGGCCTGGGCCTGCGCCGGACGCCGGATCCCGCCGCCCACGAACAAGGGCAGCCCCGCCACCGCGTCGCGGCAGGCCCGGATCACGTCGGCCGGCACGGGCCGCAGCGCGCCGCTGCCCGCCTCGAGGTAGATCGCCCGCATCCCGATCAGCCGGGCCGCGGTCGCGTGGGCCGCCGCCAGCTCGGGCTTGTCCGCGGGAAGCGGCCGCGTCTGGCTCACCGCCTCGACGCTCGTCACGCGCCCGCCGTCGATCAGGATGTAGCCGGTGGAGAGCGTCGGCACCGGATGGCGTTTGAGAAACGGGACGGCGCGTACGTGCTCTTCTATGAGATACTGGGCATTGCGCCCCGACACGAGCGACAGGAACAGCACCAGGTCCACGTCGTCGGTGAGCTGCATGGCCGAGCCGGGAAACAGCGCCACTGGAAAGCCCGGAACCGCCTGCCGGATCGCCCGGGCGACGAGCTGGGTGTCCCGCGTGCCGTCGAACGACGAGCCGATCAGCAGGCCCGCGGCTCCTGCCGCGCGTGCCTCGCGCGCCACCCGCTGCGCCTCGGCCGGCGGCGTCCGGCTGGGGTCGACCAGGACGAGTAGCCCCGGGCGGCGGTCGAGCAGACTCACGTGCCCCCTCCCTGCCCCGTCGCTGCCACGCGGTCCGCGAGCGCCGCCACGCCCCGGACGTCCGCTTCCGCCTGCGCTTCGAACGCATACGTGACGAACGCATCGGCCGCGAGCAGATCGAGCGCCAGCTCCCGTCCCCCCTCCGGCCGCGCGGTCACACGGGCCAACATGGCGTGACCGAGCTCGGCCAAGTGCGCCGGCAGCCACTCATCGGAGTCGGTCACGGCCGCGTCCAAATGGACGCGCAGTGCCGGCGGCGGCGCCGGGCGCCGCGCGTCGAGCCACGCGAGCACCTCGCGGCGCGTCATCGCGCGAGCATCCCCCGAACGATGGCCGGCGCCTGCGCCCGCGCCTCACTCAGCTTGGCGGGGTCGCCCGCCCCCGCCGAAGCGAAGTGCGCCCGGCCCCCACCCTTCCCGCCGCCCACCGCCGCGATCGCGCTCGCGATTTCTCCCGCTTTCACACCGCGCTCCACCAGGTCATCCGTAACCGCGACATGCACACCGGGCCGGTCGCCGTTAGTGAACAGCACCGAGATCGCCCGCTTGTGACTCGCCCGGAACGCATCCATCAGCGCCCCGATCTGGTTGCGGTCGTCGAGATCGCTCTGATCGATGTACAGCTCGATGTCACCAATGCGTTCCACGTTGCCCGTTGCACGTTGCCCGCCGGACCGGAGCAGCTCTTCAATCTTCTTCTCGAGCTTGCGGTTTTCCTCCAGCAGCGTTTCGATCCGCTTGACCAGGTGTTCCGGCTGCGCCTTGAGCACGCCCGCCGCCTCCGCGAGCTGCTGCTCGAGCCGGCGGACCAGGGCGTAGGCGCCCAGCCCCGTCACCGCCTCGATGCGGCGTACGCCGGCGGCCGCACCGGTCTCGTGCGTGAACCGAAACAACGCGATCTGGCCCGTGGCCGGGACGTGCGTCCCGCCGCACAGCTCGAGCGAGACTCCCGGTACGTCCACCACGCGTACCACGTCGCCGTACTTCTCGGTGAAGAACGCCATCGCGCCCGCCGCGATCGCTTCCTTGTACTTCATCTCACGCGTCTCGACCGGGAGGTTCTCCCAGATGTGCGCGTTCACCTCTTCCTCGATACGCGCGAGCGTGGGGTCGTCGATCGGCCCGTGGTGCGCGAAGTCGAACCGCAGCCGGTCCGGGGCGACCACGGACCCCTGCTGGCGCACGTGCGGCCCGAGGATCTTGCGCAGCGCGGCGTGCACGAGATGCGTCGCCGTGTGGTTGCGCTCGATGTTCTTGCGCCGCCGCTCGTCCACCTGCGCCAGGACGGCGGTCGGCTCGAACGCGTGCTCGAAACGACCGACGACGGCGCTCCCGCCGTCCACCTTTTCCACACCGGAAACGTCGAGCTCCCACCCTTCCCCCTTCACCCTTCCCGTGTCACTGACCTGCCCGCCCGATTCTACGTAGAACGGGTTCTCCTGGAGCACGACTTCGACCCGGTCGTCCGACTGCCGAAACTTGAGCACGTCGGTCTCGGCCTGTGTGGTCTCGTACCCGACCCATTTCTGCTTCTTCTTGGGCTTCACGGTGCGCCACTCGCCGGCGTGCTTCACGATGACGTTCGGCGCGTGTCCCTCGATCTTCAGCGCACCCGACCCCGGCGTGACGACTCGCCGAGAGCGCTTGCGCTGTTCCTCGAGCGCTTTCTCGAACCGCGCGATATCCACAGCCTGGCCGCGCTCTGCCGCGATCAGCTGGGTCAGATCGATCGGGAAGCCGTAGGTGTCGTACAGCTTGAACGCGTCCTCCCCCGAGATGACCGGCGTGCCCTTCAGCTCCTCCAGGCGCGCCAGCCCGCCCTCGATCGTATCGAAGAAGCGCTCCTCCTCGGCGCGCGTCACACTTTCGATGTCCGCGCGCTTCCGGGCAAGCTCCGGATACACGGCGCCCATCAGGTCCTCGACCGTCCGCACGAGGTGCACCAGCGTCGGCTCGCGCCGCCCCAGCAGCCAGGCGTGCCGGACCGCGCGCCGCAAGATGCGCCGCAGCACGTAGCCCCGCCCCTCATTGGATGGGTAGACACCGTCAGCGAGCAGGAACGCCACCGCTCGGGCGTGATCGGCCAGCACCCGGTAGGACGCGCCGCGCTCGCCCCGGTCGTAGCGCGTCCCGACCACCTCGACCGCCCGCTCGATGAGCGACGTGAACACGTCCGTGTCGTAGTCGGAGGGGACGTGCTGCATCACCGACGTCACGCGCTCGAGGCCGGCGCCGGTGTCGACCGAAGGCGCGGGCAGGGGGATGCGAGATCCGTCCGGCTGTTGATCGAACTGCATGAAGACGAGGTTCCAGATCTCGAGCAGCTCGCCCGCCTCGCTCAAGCGCACGAATTCATCCAGGCTGAGCTCACCTTTCCCCTTTCCCACTTCCCCTTTCCCGCGAATATCTACCAGGATCTCCGAGCACGGCCCGCACGGCCCTGTCTCCCCCATCTGCCAGAAGTTGTCCTTGTCGCCCAGCCCGTAGATTCGCGACTCGGGGATCCCTGCGATCTGGCGCCACAGCCGGCGCGCTTCATCGTCGCTGTGGTGCACGGTGATGTAGACCCGGTCGGGAGCAAGACCGAGCCAGTCCTTCCCCGTCACCCACTCCCAGGCGTACTCGATCGCCTCCTTCTTGAAGTAGTCGCCGAAGGAGAAGTTGCCCAGCATCTCGAAGAATGTGTGGTGCCGGGCCGTGTGGCCGACCTGCTCCAGGTCGTTGTGCTTGCCGCCGGCCCGGACGCACTTCTGGCACGTCACCGCGCGCGTGTAATCGCGCCGCTCGAGCCCCTGGAATACGCGCTTGAACTGCACCATCCCCGCGTTGGTGAAAAGCAGAGTCGGGTCGTCCGCCGGAACCAGCGAGGAGCTGGGCACCGGGTGATGGTTCCGTGCAGTGAAGTAGCTGAGAAACCGCTGGCGAATTTCGGCGGAACGCATGCGGGCAATATAGCGCGGCCGCGCACCCAACTCAAAGGTTCATCGACAGTTACCGACCTAGGCGGCGGATGGCACCTGGCGTTCCGGAACCGCGTGTTTCAGCCCGAGCGGACGGTCCAGCGCTGTCTCCAGCAGCTCGAAGCCGAAATGCGTGGGCGAGACGTACCACGGCGAGACCGGCTGCCGCGGCAGATGGAAAGGATCTGCGCCCGCGGTCACCAGGCCACCGAAGGCGGACAGGCAGCACCCAAAGCCCGCCATCCGCACGACGGCGCGATTCGCCTCGGTGACCTGATCGGGTTGGCCGAACGGGTAACTGAAGTGCCGCACGCTCGCGCCCAACTCCCGCTCCAACCGACTCTTGGAGCCCAGGATTTCCCGTGTCGCCGCGTCCGCAGGCGCGCGGCTCAGATCGACGTGCGTCATGGTGTGGGACCCGATCTCGAAGCCCCGAGCCGCCAGCGCGCGCACCTCGTGCCAACTCATCCACACCGGTTTGACCCCGCCCGCCGTGGCCCACGACGGGGCGGCACGGGAGCCGACCAGCTCCGTGGCAACGAAGAAACAGGCCGGGAGGCGGCGCAGCGTCAGCTCGGCGGCGGCTACGTCGTGATTGTCCCGATAGCCGTCGTCGAAGGTGATCACGAGACAACGACTCACATCCCGCCCGCTGGCCAAGCGGTCGAGCAGCTCCGCGAGCGAGATGACGCGGAAGTACTTCTCGAAGAAGTCGCAGTAGTCGCGGAATGCTCCCGCCGGCTCGCCGACGCGGTGAAACAGCACGATCACGGCTCGGTCGTGCAGCAGCACCCGGTGCAACCCGGTCCGGAACGCCACCGCCCCGAGAACGCTCTTGACGCGTCGGTGAACGACCCGGCTCCATGCATCACGTAGACGCGCCAGACCTGTCAGCAACGGGGGCGCGCCCAGCCGGCGCGCCGCGCCACGCAGCACCCGCCCGATGAGTTGGCGACCGATCCGCCAGAGCGGCCGCAAGTCGTCGCGCGCGAACCAGGCTCCCTCTTCGACCCCGCGCAGCGACTCGATCCACCCGCGCAACGTCAGTCGTCCATCCCGCGCCCGGACCAGGCTCGAGTCGAGGTCCGCGTCTTCGACGATCCACTTGCGTCCCGCCCGCATCGGGGCCAGCCATCCCGGCTGCCCGGTGAGATCCACATAGAGGAAGCGCGCCACGTCCATCCCTTGCTCGTCCACGAACAGCCGGAACGTCGCGCCGATGCGCGGGTTGGGATCGAGCAGCTTGTAGAGGCCGTCGCGCGCATCGTACCGGAAACCGATGTCGAGCACCCCCTGGTAGCGCAAGGCCCACATGAAGGCGATCGTGAGCCGCGCGACTTCCGCGTTGTCCGCGCACACGCCCAGGCTGGTGGCGCCGCCCTGCGCCGGGTGCTGGCGCAGCTTGCGACCCGTAAAGCCGGCGACGCACTCGGACCACTCGTTGAAGACGCCGTTGAACATCCAGACGGTCGCGTCGTCGCCCGGAACGTACTCCTGGAGCATGAGATTCGGCGCGTCCGCCTCCTCCCACTCGGCGTAGTGACGCAACAGCTCTTCCGGCGTGCGCGCCACGAACAGGCGGTGACCGGTGCGCCGCTCCAGGCGCGTCGGGTTGATCGCTTTCAGCATCACGGGGAACGCGGCCCGCGACGCGAAGGTCCGTACATCCTCGCGAGACTCGGGGAACACCACCGCGGGCGTCGGCACGCCGTGCTCCTGCGCCAGCCGGAACACCTCGCGCTTGTCCGTGAGCGCCCGCACCAGCCGGGGCGAGGGTCGGGGAAACAGGAAGCGCGGCGCCAGCTCGTCCGCGTGCTCCGCGACGAGCACGGCCGTGGCGTCGGTCGTGGGAATCAGCACCGCCGGCCCGACGCGCTTCCCCAGATCGTCGAGGAAGCTCAACGTGTCGGCGACGGGCGCCTGCTCGCAATCCCACACCAGCGCGGAGCGGCAGTAGCGCGAAGCAAACCCGGGAGCGCGCCGATCGCGGTCCACGCCGTGCACCCGCACGCCGAGTCGGCCGAGGGTCCGGGCCACGCCGAGCCCCCCGTAGTGGAACCCCAGTACGACCGCCGGGACCGACGGGTTGATGCGGATCACGCGGCAGCCCCGGCGGTTTCCACGACGGTTACGACCTCGCCGTACTGGACCTGGAACACGTCCGACAGGTCGTGCATGTGGCGGAGGATGAAGTCGAGGTCATCGAGCTGGCCGGTCCGCCGCAAGTACGTCACGCTCGGACTCCCAAGCCACGCATCGGCCGGCGCGTCGCCCCAGCGCTCCACCAGCTCGGCGGTGGTCCGATCCTGCGGTGCGTACCCCGCCGCGACGAGGACTGCGGCGACCTGCGCACAGCACATCTGATCTTCTTCCCGGAACTCCCCGCGGCTCGCAGCCCCGAGCACGGCAATGCGGCGGTGGCGACCCGCCAACCAGCGGCCGAGGTACCGGCTGTTCCGAAAGCACGCCAGGTACGTCGGCCCGCTCCGGCCGGCATGGTCGAGCAACGGCGTGCCGGAAGACGATACCAGCACCATGGGCCGATCGACATCCGTACGACGCGCCAGCTCGGCCGGGCTGTTCCCCAGCTCGAACCCCGCGGGCATGTCGCCGCCCACTTCTCCCACGAGGAGCGGCCGCTCGAGGCGCGCGGCGCGCCGCAGCGCGGCGACGACGGTCGGCGCTGCAAAGCAGCGCCGCCCCAACGCCACCGCTGTGACCGCCGTGGTCATGGCACGCACCACATCGACCGCCACGATCGCATAGCCGCTCGTGAAGCGGCCCAGCGTATCGCGATAACAATCGATCGCTACCGTGCGATAGGCCGGAACCATGCGCTCAGCCGCCCGCCACGGGGCTCGGGACGTCCGGGTCGGGACATGGGAGCTTGAGGCGGGGCTTCGCGAAGGCGTCGGCGTGCAGGCCCCGGCGATAGATCTCGACCCGCAGCAACTCCTCCAAGCGCACGTTGCCGAGGCGCACCTCCGGTCCGAAGTGATCGAGCAGCGCGAATTGGCTGGGCTTGGTGGGGGCCTCGAACGTCACGGCCTCCAGGCCGAAGGCGCCGACAAACCGATCGGCGAGATGGCGGCTCAGCCCACCGCTGCCGTCGAACAGCCCCACCCCCTGGGCGCTTTCCCGGGCCTCCAGCACGAGCTGGCGTGCCCCCGCATCGAGCCAGGCGCGGCCTGCTTCGATCAATGAATCGACGGTGTCACCCGTGAACGCGCCGCTGAACTTCTCGCCCAGTTCGAACTGGACCTCGAGACCCCGCGCCAACGCCATCCCCACCACGTGATCGGGGTTCAGCTGGCGGGCGGCGAACCCCGTGCCGCACTCGACGCGCGTCACGCCGAGGTCAGCACACAGATCGAGGTAGGCAGGCAACTGCCGCTGCGCCACCGCCACCTCAAACGGGCCTCCCCCGGTGACCGTCGGGACGCCGTGGCGCCGGGCGGCGGCGATCTTACGGCGTGTCGCGCTCTCGTCGGCAATGAGCCAGCAGGCCATCGAGATCTTGAGGGTCGACATCAGGTGGGCGCTCTGCGCGAGATGAGCTTCCAGCGTCACCGGGTCGTATCCGGGGTCGAACGGGCTGGTCGCGGGCTCGAGCTCGGGAACGCCGATCGCCCGCAGAAACGCGGCCGTGTGGCAAGCAGCTGCGGTCCCCCTCCGCTCTCCCACTGGTTTCTGCATCTCAAGACCCCCGTCTGACGTCCGACCCAGCCGCATGTGATATGTGAGCCGAAGCAGCGCAACGTGGCCCCCATGCCGCGTTGCAACCGCTCATCAGGAGAGTTAGCAAAACAGAGGCCAGTGAGCTACAAGGATTTAGAATCGCCAGGCTGTTGCGTGGCCGCCACGTCACGCTAGTCTTGAGCCACACTCGTGTTACCGTTCCAACAGCTCCCGGACGACCTCTAGTGCGGCTGCTCCGGAATAGCCTCGCCGAGCGAGGAACGCGAGCAGTCGCCGCTTTCGGACCAGAGGCGGAAGGTCCCCGAGCTGCCGGGCCCGCTTCGCGGCGACTGCCCGAGCCTCGATCTCCGGCGTGAATCCCTCGTCCTCAAGCGCCCGGCGCACCGATTCTTCCGCGACGCGGGGGTCCACGCCCTGTGCCCGCAAGTCTTTCACGAGGCGCGCCGGCCCCTGGCCGCGGGCGGCCCGCACTGTCGCGTACTGCTCTGCGAAGCGGCGGTCATCGATCAGGCCGCGCGCTTCCAAGCGCTGCAGCGCTGCTTCCACCGCCTCGGGCGGATGCTGCTTTCTAATCAGTTTCCGACCCAAATCGAGGCGCGCGTGCGCGCGCCGCGTCAGCGTACGCAGGGCAGCCCGGCAGGCGGCCTCGATGTCGGCAAGCTCCCGCAGTCGCGCCAGCACCGCCGGCGGGATCTCCCGTCCGACGTCGAGCTGCAGCGACGCCAGCGCGTCCCCGGGGAGTGACGCAAATCGCCCCCGGTCCACTTCGACCAGCCGGTATCCCAACTGGCGGGGATCGGGGGCGAGGCCCGTGAGGATCGGCACGGGGCGTTACTCTTCGGGAGCGGCGGCCTCCTCGTCGGCGGCGACCGGGGCGGGCTTCACGCCGAGGTGCTCCTTGACTTTCGCCTCGACTTCGACCGCGAGGTCGGGATGATCCTTCAGATAGAGCTTCGCATTCTCGCGCCCCTGTCCGATACGCTCTTTGCCGTAGGCGTACCAGGCGCCGGACTTCTCAATGATCCCCGCTTCCGCCGCAATGTCCACGAGCAGCGACTCGTGGCTGATGCCCTCGTCGAACATGATGTCGAACTCGGCCTGCCGGAACGGCGGGGCGACCTTGTTCTTGACCACCTTCACACGCACGTGGTTACCGATCACCACCTCGCGCTCCTTGACCGGGCCGATGCGGCGCATGTCGAGCCGCACCGAAGCGTAGAACTTGAGGGCCCGGCCCCCGGTGGTGGTCTCGGGGTTGCCGAACATGATCCCGATCTTCTCGCGCAACTGATTGATGAAGACCACGGCGGTGCGGGAGCGGTTGATCGCCCCGGCGAGCTTGCGGAGCGCCTGGCTCATGAGGCGCGCCTGCAGGCCGGGGAGCGAATCCCCCATGTCCCCCTCGATCTCCGCCTTGGGTACGAGGGCGGCCACTGAATCGATCACCACCACATCCACGGCCCCGGAACGCACCAGGATCTCCGTGATCTCGAGCCCCTGCTCCCCGGTATCGGGCTGGGAGACGAGCAGGTTGTCGATGTCCACGCCCAGCTTCTTGGCGTACTCGACGTCCAGCGCGTGCTCGGCGTCGATGTACGCGGCCGCGCCGCCCTGGCGCTGCGAGTTGGCGACCACGTGCAGCGCGAGCGTCGTCTTGCCGCTCGACTCGGGCCCGAAGATCTCCGTCACCCGGCCTCGCGGGATGCCGCCGATGCCGATCGCCGCATCCAGATTGATGGCGCCGGTCGGAATCGCCTCCACCCGCACGCGGGGGGAGTCGGCGCCCATCCGCATGATGGCACCCTTGCCGCACGTCTTCTCGATCTGCGTGATGGCGAGATTCAGGGCCTTCCTGCGCTCCTCGGTGAGCCGCGGGGCTTCCTTTTCGTCGGCCGGCATGAGTGTCCTCGACATGGGTTGGGAGCCTCCTGTATGAGGCCCGAATATATACCGAAGACCGGGCTACCGCCAGCCAGGTCGGAACGCGTCCGCCAGGTGCTCCAACTTGTTGTCGATGAGTGCGATGCAATCGAAGCGGTAGACGTCGGCGGGTCGCCCGTGCCGATCCACCCACACGCGTGCGGCCTTCACCAGCTCCCGCCGCTTGGCGCCCGTCACTGCCTCGAGCGGGCTCCCGAACGCCGTCCCGCGTCGCGCCTTCACCTCGATGAAGGCGACCAGGTTCCCCTGCCGCGCAATCAGGTCGATCTCCTTGTGCCCCACGCGGAACCGGTGCGCCAGGACGTGCCAGCCGCGGGACAACAGATACTGGATCGCCTGTTCCTCACCGGCGAGTCCCCGTTTGTGGCGGTCGTCGGTCCACGCGAGTGGGTCTGAGCGCACGCCGTTCGTCACACGCGATAAGCTAGCGCGGTGGGGGCAGAACACCAAACCATTTTCATGCCGAGCGACGCATTTCCACGCTCGAGCGCAAGCGGGTCGCGTCCTTCAGGACATGCCGTGTACCCGCGCGACGTGGCGCGACGGCGGCAACAACATGTGGCGCATATGCGACACGCTGTCATGAGTCGACACGCGCGCCGCCTCGCTCGACTAGCACCGCAACGCGTTGCGGCGCAATGGACTTGCGAACCCCGCCGACCGGCGCGGGGAACGCGCACGTCATGTGCATCTTGTTCAGAGGGATGGACCTCTCGATGCGCCCGCTGAATCGCCTCTACCGGTATCGTGGGCCGCTCACCTGGGCGCTCCACGCCTGCCTCGTGGCGCTCGCCTACGCGGGCGCGTATGCGCTGCGCTTCGACTTCGCCATCCCTTCGGTCGAGATGCGCCACCTCGTAGCCACGCTGCCCTACCTCGTGGTCCTCCGGCCGCTCGCGTTTCAGGCCTTCGGGCTGTTTCGGGACTACTGGCGGCACGTGGGGATGCGCGATCTCGTCAACGTGACCGCCGCCGTCACGCTCAGCTCCGCCGCGTTCCTCCTGATCCTGTGGCTCTCCGGCCATGCCCGAGGCATGTCGCGGGCCGTGCTGATGCTCGACTGGCTGCTCGCAATCTTTCTGGTGGGGGGCTTCCGCTTCGCGATCCGCATCACCCGTGAGGCGCGCGGCTTCATGAAGGGGAGGGCGCCGCAGGGGAAACGCGCGTTCATCATCGGCGCCGGCGAAGCCGGCGAGCAGCTGCTCCGGCAGCTGTCCCACGACCAGCGACGACAGTTGCGCATCGTCGGCCTGATCGACGACGACCCGAACACGCACGGCCGGTCGTTGCACGGCGTGCGGGTGCTCGGCGGAGTCCGCGACCTGCGCCGTCTCGCGGCCCACTACCACGTCGAGCTGTTGATCATCGCCATTCCGTCCGCCGACCGCGCGCAGCTGCGGCGCATCGTCGACCGCTGCGCCGAAACCCGGATCCAATGTAAGATCCTGCCGCCGCTGCAGGACCTGCTCGCCCAACGCGCCGAAATCGGGCAGCTCCGAGACGTGCAGCTGGAGGATCTCCTCGGGCGCGAGCCCGTCCAGCTCAACCTCGATCTGGTGGAGCGCGACGTCGCCGGGAAGACGATCCTCATCACGGGCGGCGCGGGCTCGATCGGATCGGAGCTGGCGCGTCAGGTGGCCCGCTTCCGGCCGCGCCGCATCGTGCTGCTCGATCGGGCGGAGAACACCCTCTACTTCGTGTGGGTCGAGCTCCGCCGGGCGCACCCCTCCCTCGAGGTCGTCCCGGTGATCGCCAGCATCACCAATGCGGAGCGCATGGCCCAGGTGCTGCGGACGCACCAACCGGACTACGTCTTCCATGCGGCGGCATACAAGCATGTGCCGCTGTGCGAGGCCAACGTCACGGAGGCCGCGTGGAACAACGTCGTCGGGACGCTGCGCGTCGCCGAGGCCGCGGCGCGCTGCGGCGTCAAGAAGTTCGTGTTCATCTCCACCGACAAGGCCGTGAACCCGACGAGCGTGCTCGGCGCCACGAAGCGGGTCGCCGAGCGCGTCGTGCTCGAGCTGCCGTATCTGGCGGCGTCGGGGACCGACTTCCGCGTCGTGCGCTTCGGGAACGTGCTCGGGTCCGATGGCAGCGTGCTGCCGCTCTTCAAGCTCCAGCTCGCCGCCGGCGGCCCCCTCACCGTGACCGACCCCGAGGTGAAGCGCTACTTCATGACGATTCCGGAAGCCGTGCAGCTCGTGGTACAGGCCGCGGCGCTGCCGGAGGCCGCCGGGCGGATCGCCATGCTCGAGATGGGCGAGCAGGTGCGGATTCTCGACCTCGCCGAGCAGCTCATCCGCCTCTCCGGGTACGTGCCGCACCAGGACATCCAGATCGAGTTCACGGGGCTCCGGCCGGGGGAGAAGCTGGAGGAGGAGCTGCTCGCGTCGAACGAAGCCGCGCACCCGACGACGGTCGAGAAAATCCGCGTCATCGCACCGAGCATGAGCGACTCCACGGGTCTGCGCCGGGGCTTGAGTCACCTCGTCTCGCTCATGACGCTGGGCGACGACGAGGGCGTGCTGCGCGGCATCGCGGCGCTCGTACCCGAGTATGTCCCCTGGCAGGGGTCGGCGGCGGCCGAGGCGGTCGACCTCGCGCCCGCCTCTACCGGTCAGGTCGCGTGACCGGCGGCGGCCTGCCGGCCGGCGTCCCGATGCTCGCGCCCGCTCCGGCGCGCCGGCGGACGTTCCTGACGTTTGCCCCTCCGCAAATCGGGCAAGCGGAAATCGATGCGGTGGTCGACACGCTCAAGTCGGCCTGGATCACGACCGGCCCGAAGACGCGGACGTTCGAGCGGGAGTTTGCCGCGTTCGTGGGAGCGCCCGGGGCGCTGGCGCTGAACTCCTGCACCGCCGGGCTGCACACGGCCTTGGCGACGCTGGGGATCGGTCCGGGCGACGAGGTCATCACCACGCCGCTGACGTTCTGCGCTTCGGTCAACGTGATCGAGCACGTCGGCGCGCGTCCCGTGCTGGTCGATGTGGAGCCGGACACGCTGAACATCGACCCGCGGCAGATCGCTGCCGCCGTGACGCCCCGCACGCGGGCGATCCTCCCGGTCCATTACGCCGGCCATCCGGCCGATCTCGATGCGATCGAGGCCGTAGCACGGGCCCATGGCCTCACGGTGGTGGAAGACGCGGCGCACGCCATCCCGGCGCGGTACAAGGGACGGTTCATCGGCGCCGGCACGAACCCGGCGGCGTTCAGCTTCTACGCGACGAAGAATCTGACCACCGCGGAAGGGGGCATGCTCACCGGCGAGCCGGCGTTCCTCGACCGCGCGCGCGTGCTCAGCCTGCACGGCATGAGCCGGGACGCATGGAAGCGCTACGATCAGGGCGCGAGCTGGCGCTACGAGGTGCTGCTCCCGGGCTTCAAGTACAACATGACCGACATTCAAGCCGCCATCGGGCTGTGCCAGCTCCGCAGGCAGGACGCGTTTCAACGCCGGCGGCGGCACGTGGTGGCGCAGTACACCGCGGCATTCGCCGCAGACGAAGCCCTCGAGCCCCCGGTCGCTCGGCCGGAGGTCGAGCCGGCCTGGCACCTGTACGTGCTGCGGCTTCGGCCGGAGGCGCTCCGCATCGGGCGCGATCGATTCATCGAGGAGCTCACGGCCCGGAACATCGGGACGTCGGTCCACTTCATCCCCGTCCACTTGCACCCGTACTACCGGGACAAGTACGGCTACGCGCCGGACGCCTTCCCCATCGCCCACGACAACTATCGTCGCCTGCTGAGCCTGCCGCTCCACCCGGGACTGTCCGACCGTGACGTCGCAGACGTGATCGCGGCAGTCTTGGACGTGGCGCGTACGTACCGCCGCTGAGAGTCAGTCGCCGCAGATCTCCTCCAAGTCGTCCAGCCCGATGAGGACGTCGCGCGGCTTGCTGCCGTTGGCAGGCCCGAGGATCCCGGCCAGCTCCAGCTGATCGATGATGCGGGCCGCCCGGCCGTACCCGATGCTCATGCGCCGTTGCAGCAGCGAGGTCGAGCCGATCTGGTTCTGGATGCAGACTTCGGCAGCCTGGCGAAACAGCGGATCCCGCTGACCTGCTCCCTCCCCCTGTCCCGCACCCCCTTCCCCGGCCTTTTCCGCGTCGGCGAGCTGCTCCATCTGCTCGATGATGTCCACTTCGACGCGCCGCTCCAGTTGGGCGCGGCGGTCGGTGTACCATCCCATGAGCCGCTCGGTCTCGTCGGTCGAGATGAAGCAGCCCTGGATGCGGACCGGCTCGCTCTTGCCGGGGGGCAGGAACAGCATGTCTCCGTTCCCCAGCAACGTCTCCGCGCCGTTCTGGTCGAGGATGGTGCGGCTGTCCACCTTTGAGGCGACGCGAAACGCGATCCGGCAGGAAAAGTTCGCCTTGATGAGGCCCGTGATGACGTTCACCGATGGCCGCTGCGTCGCGAGGATCAGATGGATCCCCACGGCGCGCGCCTTCTGCGCCAGCGTCGCGAGCGGCGTCTCGACCTCGTGCTGCACGGTCATCATGAGATCGGCGAGCTCGTCCAAGATCACCACGACGTAGGGCAGCACCCCCTCGGTGTAGTCCGCATCGAACGGCAGCTCCTGCTGGACGCCTCCCCCCGCTTGCGTGGCGAGCGTCTCGCGCTGGCCCTTGAGCGGCTTGCCGTCGCGCACCTTGCGGTTGAAGTCGGTGATGTTGCGCGCGTGATTGGCGTGGAACAGCTGATAGCGGCGCTCCATCTCCCGCACCGCCCACTTGAGCGCGGTCGCGGCCTTCTGATTGTTGGTGACCACGGGATGGCGCAGATGGGGAAGCGCGTTGTACATCGAAAGCTCGACCATCTTCGGATCGATCAGCAGCATCCGCAGCTCCTGTGGCGGATAGCGGTACAGCAGGCTCGTGATGATCGTGTTGATGCACACCGACTTTCCCGAGCCCGTGGCGCCGGCGATCAACAGGTGCGGCATCTTGGCCAGGTCGGCCACGACGGGCTCGCCCTCGAGGTTTTTGCCGAGCGAGATGGGGAGCAGGCGCGTGCCGCGGTGAAACTCCTCCCCCTCGATGAGCTCGCGCACATGCACCATGCGCGGCATGGGGTTCGGCACTTCAATGCCGACGGCCGCCTTCCCCGGGATCGGCGCGACGATGCGGAGCGACTGGGCCCGCATCGCCAACGCCAGATCGTCGGCGAGCGCCGCGATGCGGCCGACCTTCACCCCCGGTCCGGGGGCGACCTCGTATTGTGTCACGACTGGCCCGACCGTGCGCCCGGCGATCGAGCCCTCGACGCGGAAGGTCTGCAGCGTTTCGATCAACTTCCGTCCCATCTGCTCGATCTGGGCGAGCCCGGCGTCGCCGTCCTCGGGCGGCGCGGGATTCAGCAGATCGATGGGAGGGATCAGGACACCTTTGGGGACAACGGCCGGTCGGATCGAAGGTGGCGTCTTGGCCTTGGTGGACTTCGGGGAAGGGGGAAGGGGGAAGGGCCGCTTTTCGCCCTTCACCCGTCCCTCTTCCCCGGCCTTCGCACCGGCCTTTTCACCGGCCTTTTCCCCCGCTCTTAACGCGACCAGCGGGTGCCACCCTACCGTCAGCAGGCCGAGGGCGGACAGGGCGAACAGCCCGACCAGCACGCCGCCTGCCGTGCCGACCGCCTGGTGCACGCCGTGGGCGAGGGCGGCGGGCAACACGCCCACGAGCTTCGCCGTGGGCCCCCACGTCCGATAGTCGGGGCCGAAGCCGGCTCCGGTGACCGTGCCGATCCCGTAGGGGAGCAGCACCACGAGCCCCCCGCCCAGAGCCGCCGCGCGGCCGGCAGACAGGGTCCCGAGGCGCTCGAACGCGGCCAGCGCCCACCCGATGCCCAGCACGGGCAAGAGGACCGAGCCTGCGCCGAACACCCGCCACAGCAGGGACCCGATCCGCTCGCCCCAGCTCCCGGTGATGGGCAGACGCAGCAGGGTCAACCCGAGGAACAGACCCACCACCAGGGCGCCGATCCCGACGAGCTCCTGGCGGGCTTTCGACGTCATGTGATGCGGCGGTTCGCGTACGTCGGGACCACGCCGAAGCGATCCGCCTTGGCGGCGAACGTCACGTCGTCCGCGAGGTCCGCCTCGGCGAGCTGGAGGGCGGCTTCGGAGTCCGCGAGCGCCTCTTTCCAGCTGGCGAACTGCTCGGTCAGGACGAGCGCGGCCCGGGCCGTGTCGTTCAGGGCGACTTTGCGGGTCCCCTTCTTCACGGCTTTCACCAGCCGGCCGGCGGTGTAGGCGTCCTCGATGGCGAACTGCTTCTCTCGGCCGGCACAGATGATCACGAGATCCCCCCGTGTCGCGAGCAGCTGGCGGGCGTGTTCGCTCAGCGCCCGGAAGTTGACCGGCGCGCCGACCAACACGGGCTCGCCGCCTTGCGCCGCCACCAGCGCCGGCGTTCCGTTGGTCGTGGCGAGCACGATCGTCTTCCCTGCGACCGCGGCGGGCGTCATCTCCCGAGGCGAGTTACCGAGCGCGAAGCCGTCGATCTTGACGCTGCGGCGCTCCCCCGCGAGCAGGACGCCGTCCTTTTCGAGGTGCGAAGCGAGCCGGACCGCTTCCTCGGACGTGGCGGCGGGGATCACGGCCTTCGCCCCGTTGGCCAGCGCGGTCACGATCGTCGTGGTCGCCCGCAGCACGTCGATCACGACGATGCCCCGGCCGCCGAGATCGCCCGCGCCGAGGCCGAGGGGGGTGAAGTAGACGTCGATGTTCATGAGGGCTGGAGCAGCTGGGGCTCACGCTCGAGGAACTTGGTGTCCACGCGGCCCGCCACGAAGTCGGCGTGGCGCATGACCCGACTCAGGAACGGGATGGTCGTGGTCACGCCCTCAATGATAAACGAGTCCAACGCCTGGCGCATACGCGCGAGCGCTTCGGCGCGCGTATTGCCGTGCACGACCACCTTCGCCAAGAGGGAGTCGTAATACGGCGGCACCGTGTAGCCGTCGTAGATGTGCGTGTCCACCCGCACGCCGGGACCCCCCGGCGGGTGGTACGCGGTGATCGTGCCGGGGCTCGGCTGAAAGTTGCGCGCCGGATCTTCGGCGTTCACGCGGCATTCGATGGCGTGCCCCCGCAACCGGTGGCCGTTCATGACGAACGAGAGCGGGTCCCCCGCGGCGACCCGGATCTGCTCCTTCACGAGATCGAAGTTGGTGCACATCTCGGTGACCGGGTGCTCCACCTGGATGCGCGTGTTCATCTCCATGAAGTAGAACGCGCCGTCCTCGTCGAGCAGGAACTCGATCGTCCCCGCCCCCGCGTAGCTGATCTCCTGGGCCAGCCGGACCGCCGCCTCGCCCATGTCCTGGCGCAGCGTCTGGTCCACGGCGGGGCTCGGCGCCTCCTCGATCAGTTTTTGGTGGCGCCGCTGCACCGAACAGTCCCGCTCGCACAGATGCATCAGGCGGCCTTGCGTGTCGCCCATGATCTGTATCTCCACATGCCGCGGTCGCGCCAGATACTTCTCGAGGTACACTTCGTCCGACCCGAACGCGGCGAGCGCCTCCTGGCGGGCGAGGCTGAACGCCTGGCCGAACGCTTCCCCGTCGCCGGCGACGCGCATGCCCTTGCCGCCCCCGCCCGCCGCCGCCTTGATGATCACCGGGAAGCCGATCTTTTCGGCGATCTTGAGCCCCGCGTCCACATCCTCGACCGGCCCCGGCGAGCCCGGCACGGTGGCCACCTTGAGCTTCTGCGCCAGCTTGCGCGCGGCCGCCTTATCGCCCATCTGGCGGATCTGGTCGCCGCTCGGGCCGATGAACGTGATGTTCGACGCCTTGACGATGTCGGCGAATTCGGCGTTTTCAGCGAGAAACCCATACCCGGGATGGATGGCGTCGGCGCCGGTGATCTCGGCCGCCGCGATGATGCGCGGAATGTTGAGATAGCTGTCCCGCGCCGGCGCGCGGCCGATGCAGACGTCGTCGTCGGCGAACCGCGTGTGCAGGCACTCGCGGTCGGCCTCGGAATAGACCGCCACGGCTTCGATGCCCAGCTCTTTGCACGCACGGATCACCCGCAGGGCGATCTCCCCGCGGTTGGCGACCAGCACCTTCTTGAACATCAGGGTGCGACGTCGCCGCGCTGACCGGCAGCGGCCGTGGAGCCGCCGAACGCCCGGCTCTGCCCGGACTCGACGCCCGACACCTTGAGCGCGAACTCGCTCGGGTTGGTGGCGTAGAAGATCGCGCTCTCGTAACTGATGATCCCTTGCTGGTACCAGTGGAACAGCGACTGGTCGAAGCTCTGCATCCCGTACTGCACCGAGCCTTGCGCGATCAGGTCGGGAATGTTGAGCTGCTTCGAGATGTCGCGGATGTTGTCCTGTACCGCCGCCGTGTTGATCAGCACTTCCGACCCCGGCACCCGCCCCTGGCCGTCCTTCTTCGGGACCAGCCGCAGCGACACCACCGCCGCGAGCGCGGTCGAGAGGAGGTGGCGGATTTCGTCGTGCTGGTGCGGCGGGAAGAATGAGATCACGCGGTTGATCGTCTGCGTGCAATCGGTCGTATGGAGCGTCGAGAACACCAGGTGCCCGGTGTCCGCCGCCTTGAGGGCCGTGTCGAGCGTCTCCATGTCGCGGATCTCGCCGATGAGGATGACGTCCGGCGCCTGCCGCAGCACGTGGCGCAGCGCCGCGTTGAACGACAGCGTGTCGTTCCCCACCTCGCGCTGCGAGATGTTCGCCAGATTGTCGCGGTGCAGGAACTCGATCGGGTCCTCGATCGTGATGATATTGACGCGCCGACTCAGATTGATGTGGTTGACCATCGCCGCCAGCGCGGTCGACTTCCCCGATCCGGTCACCCCGGTCACGAGCACCAGCCCGCGTGGCTTGATCGCGATCTCCTCGAGCACCGCCGGCAGGTTCAAGTCCCGGATCGTCTTGACTTCGTACGGAATCGACCGGAAGGCGAACGCCACGGTGCCGCGCTGCTGATACACGTTCGTCCGGAACCGGCCCACGCCCGGCACGCCGATCGCGAAGTCCGCCTCCTTGTGCTCGGCGAACTCCTTGACCTGCCGCGGGGTCATGATCTGCTCGGCCAGCGATTTCAACTCCTCCGGTTTGAGCGGCGCGGTGTCGAGCGTCAGCAGCTCCCCGTTCACGCGGATGGTCGCCGGGCGGCCCACCTTGAGCAGCAGGTCGGACGCATTGCGCTGGACCATCTGCGTGATGGCCTGCTTGAAGTTGAAGGTCGCGCCGCTTGCAGGAGCGTCAGGCATGAGGGTCCACCCGGAAAAGAGGCTGGCCGAACTCGACTGGCTGGGCGTTCTCCACGCACACTTCGCGCACCAGCCCCGCGACTTCGGCCTCGATCTCGTTCATGATCTTCATCGCTTCGATGATGCACACCACCTGCCCGGTGGCTACGCGGCTGCCGGCCTTCACATACGGATCCGCCCCTGGCTCGGGCGCGGAATAGAACGTCCCAACCATGGGTGACTTGATGTCGACCAGCTGCGGCTTCGACGGGGCGGCCGGCGCCGCCGTGGCCGTGCCCGCAACCAGCGCCCCCCCGGGCGCCTGCGCGACGACCACGTGGGGACCCCCTGCCCCCGCGCCGCCTGCCGCGTTGGTCCCGTGGCCCACCTTCGTGACCCGGATCGACGACCACCGCCCGAACAGACCCCGGCGCACCTCGATCGCCCCGAGCTCCGGGGCGTCCTTCAAGATCTGAACCAGCTGCGCGATGATGGCGAGGTTCATAGACCCCAAAATCTACACGAGTTCGAGGAGTTCCGTGCGACCGTCCGACAAGAGCACCGGTCCCGTGGCCGACAGGTGCACGTCGTCTTCGATCCGCACGCCGCCCTGTCCGGCGAGATATACGCCCGGCTCGATCGTGACGACCGCGCCGGCGGGAAGCGGGTCGGCGTTCGTCTTCGACAGCCGCGGCGCTTCATGCACTTCGAGTCCCAGCCCGTGCCCGAGCGAGTGACCGAACGCCTCCCCGAAGCCGCGCGCCTCGATCACGTCCCGGGCGAGCGCGTCCGCTTCGCGCCCGGTCATTCCGGCGCGGACGCACTCGCGCGCCCGCCGCTCTGCCTCCGCCACCAGCTCGTACAACGCGCGCTGCCGCTCCGTCGCGCGCGCGCCCACGACGAGCGTGCGCGTAATGTCGGCGCAATAGCCGTCCACTTGCGCGCCGAAGTCGAGCAGCAGCCACTCGCCCTTCGCGACGGCGCGGCGGCTCGAGCGCGCGTGCGGCAGCGCCGTCCGCGGACCCGATGCGACGATCGTGGAGAACGGATGTCCCTCGCTCCCCAGCCGCCGGAGCGCCCCCTCGAGGACGCCGGCGACCTCGAGCTCCGTCATCCCCACCCGCACCTGCGTCAACGTGTCCTGCAACGCCGCGCCCGCCAGCTCGGCTGCTTCGCGGATCGCGGCTACCTCACCCGGTCCCTTGGCGGCACGCAGCCGTTCCACCAGATCCCGTGTCGCCGTCCAGCGCCACGCTTGACCGGCCTGCGTGAAGCGCTCGGCATCCTGGACCGTCAGCGCGTGCGCCTCGTACCCCACCGCGCCGAGCGGGCCGAGCGTGGCCAACTCCGTGAAGAAGCGGTCCCACACGCTCGTGCTCTCGACCTCGACCCGGGCCACGGCGCCCGCTTCGGCACGCGCCTGCTCGTCGTAGCGAAAGTCGGTCACGAGCAGCACGTCGCCGCGGGTCACCGCCACGAGGGCCGCCGAGCCGCTGAATCCCGTCAGGTAGCGGATGTTGGCGCGCGACGTGACGAGCAGCCCGTCCAGCCCCGCGGCGGAGAGCGCGCCGGCGAGCGCCTCCTGTCGCTGGCGCCGCGGATCAGCGTGCATGGCGGGACGCGAGATAGCCGACCAGGCCCTCGAGTCCCAGCCGGTAGCTCTCGGCCCCGAACCCCGTCACCACACCCACCGCGACGTCGGCGAGAACGGAGCGGCGCCGCTCTGGTTCGCGGGCGAAGATGTTCGACAGGTGAACCTCGACGAACGGTACGCGAACGGCGAGGAGCGCGTCCCGGACCGCCAGGCTGGTGTGCGTGAAAGCCGCCGCGTTGATGACGGCGCCGTCGGCCCGCCCCTTGAGTCCCTGGATGGCGTCCACCAACTCACCTTCGTGGTTGGTCTGAGTCCAGCTCACATTCACGCCGAGGGCTTGCGCGCGCTCGCGCGTGCGCGTCTCGATCTCCGCCAGCGTCGCGCGGCCATACAGCTCCGGCTCCCGCTCACCCAGCAGATTGAGGTTCGGGCCGTTCAGCACGGCGATGTGCACTAGGACTTGAGGCCCTTCAGCCAGGCCTGAAATTGATCGAGGTCACCTTCGTCTTCGAGCGGTGGACGCGGCTTCGGCCCCGACGGCCGCGCCCCGCCGTGCGGCGCTCCGCCGGGCCGCGTCGCGGCATCCTCGGGCCGCGCGCCCGGCGCGCCGAAAAACTGGTCGAACGAGAACCCGCCCGTCTCGGTCGGTGCCGGTGCCGGGCGCGCACTCGCGGGCGGATTCGGGGCGGCCGGTAGCGCTGCGGGCGGCGGCGCCCGCGACCCCTCGTCGCCGAACACCTGATCCAGGGAAATCGTGTCTTCGGCCGCGCGGCTGGCCTCGCCGAGCGTCGCATCATCCGGTGGTCGCGGGACCTCCGGGGGCGCGACGGCGAACGCACGCTGCAACGAAGACGCCTCCCCCTCTCCCGCCGCCTGCGGCCGCCCGGCCAGGATCCGCTTCAGGAACGTCGGCACCGATTCACCGGTCCCGCGACTACCACGCCGCCGGTTCCCGGGTGACAACGCATCCACGCGCGCGTGCAGCCGCGCGTCGTCCGGCCGCTGCTCCAGCAGCGCCCGATACACGCGCAGCGCCTCCTCCGGGTGGCCCTGTTTCAGATAGAGCTCCGCCATCGTCTCCGTGACGACGGGCTCGGCGCGCGACAGCGCCGCCGTGTCCGCTGCGCCGTCGTCGTCCGACAACACCACGGCCGCAGGCGGCACGGCGGCCGGCAGTTCCGGCGGCGCGAGCGGCGTGGGCCACGCCGGCAGCTGGGGCGGAGAGGGAGACCGAGGCGCCACGTCCTCCGGCATGATGAGCGGCAGGTCCACTGTCGGCATATCCGGCTCAGGCTCCGGGGTCGGGTCCGCCCGTGCCGCGAACCTACCGCTCTCGTACTGCGTCGCGGCCAGCCCCTCGACCTCGAGCTCCTGCGGCTTGATGGCCACTTCTTCCTGGACTTCGAGACCCTCGGCCTTGGCCGCGTCGTGCGCGACGGCGTTGAAGTCCAGCGTGCCGTCGAATGTCTCGATGTCTCCCGTCGGGGGCGTCACCTCGAGCTGCGGCGTCACCGGCTCCTCGGACGTGTGCTCGACCACGAATTCGGGCCTTGGCATCGGCGCGGTGGTGGGTCCGCTTGCCGCAGGTCGTTCCGGGACGAGCACGGCCGGTGGAGGGCTCGGAATAGGGGCGGCTGATGGGATGGGTTTAGGGGCGGCCTGGGCCACCTTCCCCTTGGCCCGGGCCAGCGCTTCGGCCGCGTCGCCGTTCATCGGATCGGCGGAAAGCAGGCGCGACAACCATTCCGCCGCTTCCTCGTAACGGCCACCCCGCGCTGCGATGTCGGCCAGCAGCTTGAGCCCGAGGACGTTCTCGGGGTCGAGCTCGAGCACCTTGCGGAACACCTGCGACGCGGCGGTGTCGTTCTTCAGGTCGAGGAAGCAGCGTCCATAGACAATGTGGGCGCTCACGTAATCGGGGTGCCGCTCGAGCCCCGCCTTGCACAGCTCGATGCACCTATCTAGTTCCCCTGCTTTGCGATAGGCGTCCGCCAACGGTGCGAAGTTGCGGCCCTTGGGGTTCTCGGCCCATCGTTTTTCGAGCTTTTCTATTTCGCTGGTATACACGGCCTAAGTTCTTGTGGGAATTGGTCGAAGATAGTGTTTGGCCGGCGCCGCTGTCAATCGGAATTGGGTCCCGTCGCTTGAGTTTCCTCGTTGTCGTTCTTAGACTTATGCCCCCTTCCCTCCCCTCTGGCCCGGAGTTTCAGGTCCTATGATGCGCGCCATGCGCGTGATTCATAAGCCGCTGTTCGTGGTCGTAGCCGTCACGTTCATCGGCTGGCTGGCCTACGGCCAGGTGACGGACATCCTCGGCGGCGGGCGCGACGTGGTCCTCAAAGTCAACGGCCAGATCGTGCGCGCCACCCAGTTCCAAGCGGCGCTCCAGAACGCGATCGAAGAATCGCGCCGGCGGGGCGGCGGGCGGCTGAGCCGGGAAGACGAACAGCAGCTCCAGGACCAGGTCACCGATCAGTTCATCCAACGGATCCTGCTCGAGCGCGAATACCGCCGGCTCGGCATCCAGGTGTCGGACGACGAGATCCGCCAGATGGCGCGAAGCACTCCGCCGCCGCAGATCCTGCGACAGATTATGGAGGACCCGACCTTCCAGACGAACCGTCAGTTCGACATCACGAAGTGGCAGCGCTACCTGGGAAGCGCGAGCGAGGAGTTCCGGACGCAGATCGAGCAGCTGTACCGCGAATACCTCCCGGAGCGCAAGCTGGAGGAGTACCTCACGGTCGACGTGTACGTGTCCGACGCGAAGCTGTGGCGCATCTGGCGCGATCAGCACGAGTCGGTGACCGTCGCCCTACTCGCCATTCGCCCCGAGCTGATCCCCGACTCGCTGGCCCCCGTGTCGGACGCCGAGCTCGAGCGCTACTACGCGGCCCACAAGGACGCATTCAAGCGTCCGGCGACGGCCTGGCTCAGTTTCGTCGCGCAGCCGAAAGTGCCAGATGCCGCCGACACAGCCGCGGCGCTCGCCAGAGCGCGGCGACTGCGGGCGGAGATCGCGCGCGGCGCGACGAAGTTCGAGGACGTCGCTAAGAAGGAGTCGGTCGACTCGGTCTCCGGTGCGCGTGGCGGTGATCTCGGCTGGGTGAAGCGCAACGAAGGCGGCTTCGATCCGCAATTCCTCGCCGCACTGCGGCGACTCACACCGGGGGAGCTCGGCCAGCCGGCGCTGTCGAGCTTCGGCTATCATCTGATCCGGGTCGACGCGGCGAAGGGCGACTCCCTGCACGTGCGTCACATCCTGATCCCGATCGTGCCGCAGGGCCAGCACCTCGACCAGATCGACGCGCGGACCGACTCACTGGACCACCTCGCCGCCGAGCAGACGGACGGCAGCCGACTGGATAGCGCGGCGCAGCGCCTTCACCTCCCCGTGGCAGCGGCCCCGAAGCTGATCCAGGGCGACCGGCTGACGCTGGGTCGGTACGTGATTCCCGACGTGAGCGTGTGGGCGTTCGAGGCGCGGCCGGGCGAAACGAGTCCGCTGATCGAGGGAGAGCGGGGCAACTACGTGTTCCGGCTGGATTCGCTCTACGCCGCGGGAACGCCGCCGCTGGCGCAGATCCGCGACCGCGTGCTCGCGGCGGCCCGTGTCGAGAAGAAGAAGGTGATCGCGCGGCAGCGCGCCGCGGAGGCCCTCGTCGCCCTCGCCTCCGCACCGGACCTGCTCCAGGCCGGAAGGGCGCGCGGCCTGCCGCTGGAGAAGCTCGGACCCTTCACGCGCCTCAACCCTCCGTCGGCGATCGCGCGTGATCTCGTGGTGGAGGGCGCGGCGTTCGGACTCCGGCCGGGCCAGCGCACCGGCGTGCTCGTCGGGACGACGGGCTGCTTCATTCTGCAGGGGATCGCCCATCAGGCCGCGGACTCCGCCGCATGGCTCAAACAGCGGGACCAGCAGCGGGAACAGATACTGCGGTCAGCACAACAGGCCCGGGTGCAGCAGTACCTCTCCGCCCTCCGGGCGCAGGCCCAGATCGTGGACCGTCGGAAGGAAGTCTTTCGGCCGACGGCGTCCGAAGGCGGCGCTTAGTCGCTCAGCCGCTTGGGATCGCCGCCGGTCGGAACGGAGGAGGACGTCCCGGGGGGCTGGAGGTTGCGCGGCGGGGCGGGCGGCTGGTCGCTGGTGGCGTCCTTCAGGCTGCGGTTGAACTCCTTGATCCCTTGGCCGATGGATTTTCCGATCTCGGGAATCCGCTTGGCGCCAAACACCAGCACCAGCACCAGCAGCAGGATCAGGATGTGGCTGAACGACAGGTCTCCGAACATGCGCGCCTCGTTTCAGAATATCGATCGGGCGACGAAGTAGGCGATCGCCACACCCACGACGGCCAGCAACGACACGTCGAACCCGATCGGGCCGAGCGTGATCGATACGACGAGCAGGTCGAGATGCACGGGCCCGAAAGTCGGCGTCACGGCCGTGGTAAAGAACTCCTTCGCCGCGCCCTGCGGCAAGAAACGTCGCAGCAGCGCGTGGAGCAACCCGCCGAGCACGAACCCGCCGGCGAGGAACCCCACGTAAAATAGCGCGCCGCGGTGCCCGCGCGCCACGGGCCTAGCTGCGCCGCTCCACTGCATACGCAATGCTGTCTCGTAGGGCGTCGCGCGCCGCCGACGGCGGCAGGATCTCGAGCTCCGCCTCGGCGCGCTGCGCCTGCTCGAGCGCGCGGCGCCGGGCGTAGTCGAGCCCGCCGGCGGTCTCCACCAGCTGCATGACCGCCGCGACCAGCTGATCCCCCGGATCGGGCGTCGCCATCAACTCGGCCACCAGGCGCCGCTGCCCCGGCCCCATCGCGGCCAGCGCTGCGATGAGCGGCAGGGTCACTTTGTGCTCCTTCAAATCGAGGCCGGACGGCTTGCCGGTCACCGCTTCGCGCTCGGTGTAATCGAGCAGATCGTCGGTGATCTGGAACGCCATCCCGAGCCGCAGGCCGAAGCGCCCCAGGGCCTCGCGATACGGCGCCGGGGCCCGGAGCGCACCCACCTCGCACGCACCCGCCAGGAGTGACGCGGTCTTGGAGCGGATCAGCTCGTCGTACTGCGCCTCATCGTAGGCGAGCTTATCGTGCGCCTCGAGCTGCCGCATCTCGCCGATCGTCATCTCGTTCGTGACCCGGGCAAACACGCGCAAGGGCACCAGGTCGTCCAGTCCAACGAGCTCGATGATGGCCCGGGAGTAGAGGTAATCGCCCATGATCACGGCCACCTGGTGCGAGAACAGGGCATTGATCGTGGGCATCCCCCGCCGCAGCACCGAATGGTCCACCGAGTCGTCGTGTACCAGGGTGGCGAGATGGATCAGCTCCACGACGGCGGCGAGCGTGACCGTCCGCGCGTCCTCCGCCCCAGACGCCCGCTGGCTGAGGAGCAGCAGGGTCGGGCGGAACAGCTTGCCCTTCATGCGCAGCAGATGTTCGTTGACTTCGGCGATAATGGGGAAGTCCGCGGTGATGATGCGGCGGAGCTCCTCGGCCACGAGCTCCAGCTCGCCCGCCACGGGCCGCTGGATGTCCCCCAGCGAAACAGGGGCGAGCTGCTGGCTCACGTCATTTCGCCTTGGCGAGCGCCCGGGACCGCTCGCCGACGTCTTTGAACCGGATGTCCACGGCGAAGACGCGGCCGTACAGCTCCCGCGCCTCCACCTTTTTCCCCTGCTCTTCGAGGGCCCGGCCCAGCCAGTACAGCACACCGAGCCGCTCCTGATCGCCCGACGCCGGGAGCTCCAGACCGCGGCGCAAGATCGACTCCGCGACCACGTAGGCCCCCTTCTCGAGGAAGCACACGCCCAGGGCTTCCGACGTCCGAAGCTTCCCCTCGGGCGCCCGCAGCGCCTTCTGCAGCTCGGCGATCGCCTCGTCCAGCAACCCCATTTCCTTGAACGCGACGCCCAGATCGTAATGCGACTGGAAGTCCGCCTCGTCGATGTTCTCGTCGATGCCCTGCTTGAACCGCGTGAGCATCTCCTGGAAGTCCTTCTCCTCGTCTCCGGTCGGCTCCTCGTCCGCGATCTTCATGCGGGTGTCGCGGGCCGGCGGCTCTTCCTCGAGAATCATGGCGCTCAGGTCGACGAAATCGCCCGCTGCCGCCGCTTCGTCGCGAACCTTCATCTTCGCATCTTTGGGCGCCGTCCGCTTCTCGCGCGCGGCGGGCGGCGGCGCGGGCGGCGGCGCCGCGGCCGGCGCGAGCATCGCGAGCGCCGCCTTCGCCCGCTCGTTCTTGGCATCGTGCTCGGCCACACGCTGATACACGGCCCGCGCCTTGTCCGGCAGGTCCCCCCGCAGCAGAGTGTCCGCCAGCTCTAAGTAGGCATCGACCAGCTTCGCCTTGTCGCCCGACTTGAACGCGTATTCGACCTGTTTCTGCCGGTGCCGTACGCTGTTCGGATCGAGCCGGAGAATCTCTTCCCCGAGGTGCTGCGCCTGCGGTAAGTTGCCCAGATTCTCGAAGCCCGCGGTGGCATGGTCCAGCTCCTCGATCCCGCGGTCCCGCTCGCCTGCCTCGATCAGGGCTTCGCCAAGCGCGCGATGCGCCTCCGGATCGTCCGGATTGTCGGCGACCCCGGACTCGAGCTCCTCGATCGTGGGTGGCGCCGGCGTGGCCTCGATGTTCGTGAACACCAGGGAGGGTGGCGCATCTGCCGAGCTGACCACGCCTTCCAGTCCCAGATCGATGAAGGCCGAACGCCGCGTCTCCGAGACGGACGTGTCCTCCTCGGTCTGGAAGAATCCCCCCGTCGGCGGGATGTCTTCCACGGCGAGGGGCTGATCGTCCACCTCGTGGCCGGCCTGCGTACTGGCCGTATCGAAGTCGGGCTCGAGCTCGAGCGGCGGCACCTCCACCACGGCCTTCCGCTTGGGGCGCTCCGGCGCGGCAGGCGGCCGAGGCGCCGGCGGGCGCTTCGGCACGACCGGCTTGACCTTGGGCGGCTCAGGGGCCGGCGGGTGCAGCGTCGGGGCGGGCGCCTTGGGGCTCGGGAACCGGGGCGGAGACCCGACGCCCGGGCGTCCCGCTGGTGTGCTGGGCACCGCGGGCGTCCCCCCGCGCTTGGGCACCACCGGCGCGACCCTGGGCGGTGCCGCCTTGGGCGGCGGGGGGAGCGTCTGCTCGATCTCGATTTCATGCTCCAGCATCGGCTCGAGCTCGACATCGAGCCCGGTCTCGTCCGCGTCGGCCGGCACCGTCGGCTCGAGCTCGGCTATCGGCGGCACGGGTTCGGGGGTCACCTCGTCGCGCAGTGAGGGCACCTCGCCGCCGCCGTCCAGCTCCACCTCTCCGAACTCGGCGCTCGTGGTCTCGAACCCCTCGAGCAGCGCACCACCCCCGTTCCCCTCTCCCCCCGGCATCGCCACTTCGTCGGCCAGGTTCGTGGATTCGATCTCGAGCGAGGTATCCGGCTCGGGCGTGACCGACTCTACGAGGCTTTGCGCAAGCGTCTCGACCTCAGGCTCGGGCTCGGGCAAGGGAGCAGGGGCCGGGGGCGGGGCCCGGGGCGCGTGGGGCGGCGGCGCGACGGGCCTCCCCCTCGCGCCGGGAGGGGCATCTACGTCGAGGAATATGAGGCTCGAGCTCTTCCGCTTCCCGGACTTCGAGAGGTCCTCGTCCGGCGGCTGGGGCGGCGCCGCGGGCGCCGTCCCCCGGCTGGACGGGCGCCGCTCGGCATCGCCATACATCTTGAGATGCTCCTCCAGCATCTCCCGGAGCTGGGTGTTCTCCGGGGAGATGTCGGTGAACTCCTTAAGCGCGGCGAACGCCTGCTGGATCTTTCCGATCTTCTGCATGCGCTCCGCGTATTCGACGAAGTTCTGCTTCGCTTCGGCTACGAATCCCTTCGCCGCGTACAGCTTGGCGAGCTTCAGGTAGGTGGTCGGCCGGGCGGGCGCGTTGCGAAGCACTTTGTTACACATCGCAATCGCGTTGTTATGAAATCCAAGCTCGGCGTACTTGTCGACGGCCCGGTCGTAATAGTCCGCCGCTTGGGCGGGATCCTTCACTTTGAGATAGAGATCCCCCACGCGATTGAAGACGGACAGGTCGGGGTTGGGCTCCCCCTCTTGCTCCTGCGCCTGCAGCACGCCCAGCCAGGCCTCAATGGCACCCCTGGGGTCTTTGGCTTCCAGACCCTTCGCCTTGTCTTTGAGCTTCTCAAGCCTGGACATGTGGCCCTAAAGATACGGACCCGATCGGGAGCGGACAAGCGGAACCTCCTGTCCACACGGCGGTTACGGCATTCCCGCCCATCCAGTATGCCACCTCGCGCCAGTCTGCCACGTCACACACCACGAGGTCGGCCCGGAACCCGGGCGCCAGCTGCCCCCGATCCGCGGCTATGCCCAACGCGGCGGCGGCGTTCACTGTGACCGCGTTCACGGCCTCCGCGTGACGCAGCCCGAGCTGCGATACGGCGAGCGCCATGACCAGCGGCAGGCTCAGGGTCGGCGACGAGCCGGGATTCAAATCCGTGGCGAGCGCCAGCGCCGCACCGGCGTCGAGCAGCCCCCGTGCCGGTGCCTGGCTGCGCCCTCCCAGAAACACCAGCGTAGCCGGAAGCAGAACGGCCACGGTCTCACTCGCGGCGAGCGCGCGGATCCCGGCTGGGGAGACGCCCGCAAGATGATCCGCGCTCAGCGCGCCGACTTCCACGGCGAGCTCCGCGCCGCCCGAACCGTCGAGCTCGTCGGCGTGCAGCTTGAGGGCCAGACCGTGGCGGCGGGCCGCGGCGAGCACCGTGCGCGCCTCCGCGACGCTGAACACGCCCGGCTCGCAAAACACGTCGCAGGCGACGGCGAGCCGCTCGCGGGTGACCGCCGGGATCATCTCTTCACAAACCAGGCGAACGTAGTCGGCCCGCCGATCGCGGAATTCGGGGGGCACCTCGTGCGCGCCGAGGAAGGTGGGAACGAGCGAGGCGGGCTGGGCGCCCGCGAGCCGCGCGATGACTCGCAACTGCCTCAGCTCGGTCTCGCAGTCGAGCCCGTAGCCCGATTTCACCTCGATCGTCGTGGCGCCGTGGGCCAGCAGCACGGCCAGTCGGGCGCGTGTGAGCGCTGCCAGCTCCGCGTCGGAGCGGGCGCGGACGTCCCGCACCGACTCCAGGATCCCGCCACCCGCCGCGGCGATCGTCTTGTAGTCCATCCCCAGCGCACGACGTTCGTGATCGTCGAGGCGCGGCGCGCCGAATACGGCGTGCGTGTGGCAGTCGATAAACCCGGGGTACACCACCCCGGCGACCTCCACGACCTCCACCCCCCGTTCCACGTTGCCCGTTCCCGGTTGCAAGTCGGTATACCGGCCCACGGCGGCAATACGCTCGCCGTCGATCAGGACCGCGGCATCCGTGAGGACTTCGAGCTCCGCCATCTCGCGGCCGCGGCGCGCCCGGGCCGGGCCGCGACAGGTGACGACCTGACGTGCGCCGACCAGCAGCGTCCTCAGTCGCCCGCCTCGCGCATCGGCAGATGAATGGCATGCCGCCGGGCGGCCTCGATGGCGGCCTGATAGCCGGCGTCGGCGTGCCGTGCGATCCCGATTCCCGGATCATTCGTGAGCACGCGCTCGAGCCGCCGGCCGGCGGACGCGGTGCCATCGGCGACGCACACCTGGCCCGCGTGCAGCGAATTCCCGATGCCGACGCCGCCCCCGTGATGAAACGACACCCAGGCAGCGCCCGAGGCGGTGTTCAACAGGGCGTTCAAGATCGGCCAGTCGGCGACCGCGTCCGAGCCGTCGCGCATCGCTTCGGTTTCGCGGAACGGCGAAGCCACCGAGCCCGTGTCGAGATGATCGCGCCCGATGACCACCGGCGCGCCGATCTCACCGCGCTTCACGAGGTCGTTCAAGGCGCAGCCGAACCGGGCGCGCTCCCCCTGCCCCAGCCAGCAGATACGGGCGGGCAGGCCCTGGAGCGCCACGCGCTGTTGGGCCAGCGTGATCCAGCGCCGCAGGTGCTCGCTCTCGGGAAACAGCTCGAGCACGAGGCGATCGGTGCGGTGCAGGTCCTTCAGGTCTCCCGACAACGCCACCCACCGGAACGGCCCCCTTCCCTCGCAGAACAGCGGCCGGATGTACTCCGGCACGAAGCCCGGGATCTCGAATGCGTCGGCGACGCCGGCGTCCTGCGCCTGCGTGCGGAGGTTGTTGCCGTAATCGAATGTCACGGCGCCCCGCCGCTTCAGGTCGAGCATCGCGCGCACGTGCGCCGCCATTCCGGCGAGCGCGCGGCGCAGGTACTCCTCCGGATCCCGGCGACGCAGCTCGGCGGCCTGCCCCACCGACAGTCCCGCCGGGATGTATCCGTTCAAGGGGTCGTGCGCCGACGTCTGATCGGTCAACACATCGGGGACGAAGCCGCGGCGGACCAGCTGCGGCAGCACCTCGGCGCAATTGCCGACCAGGCCGATCGACAGCGCCCGGCCCGCCCGCTGCGCCTCGTCGCACCAGCCCAGCGCTTCGTCCAGCGACGCCGTCGAGCGGTCGAGGTAGCGCGTGTCGAGGCGGCGTTGGACGCGCGTCGCATCCACTTCGACCACCAGGCAGATGGCGTCGTGCATCGTGGCGGCGAGCGGCTGGGCGCCGCCCATTCCGCCGAGCCCGCCGCTCAGCACGATGCGCCCCTTGAGCGATCCCCCGAAATGGCGCTGCGCCACGGCGCCGAACGTCTCGTACGTGCCCTGCAGAATTCCCTGCGTCCCGATGTAAATCCACGAGCCCGCGGTCATCTGGCCGTACATGATGAGGCCCTTTCGCTCGAGCTCGCGGAACACCTCCCATGTCGCCCAGCGACCGACCAGGTTCGCGTTGGCGATCAGGACGCGGGGCGCTTCGGGATGCGTCGTGAACACACCCACCGGCTTTCCCGACTGCACCAACAGCGTCTCGTCGTCCTCGAGCGCCGACAGCGTCCGACATACGGCGTCGAACGACGCCCAGTCGCGCACCGCCTTGCCGGTGCCGCCGTACACGATGAGCTCGTCCGGCCGCTCGGCCACCTCCGGGTCCAGGTTGTTCATGAGCATCCGCAGGGCGGCCTCCTGAATCCAACCCTTGCAGGAGCGCTGCGGTCCCCGCGGCGCGCGGACGACTCTGGGGGCACTCATGTCGCCTCCGGATCGAACTTTCCCGCGCGAATCCCCGCCGCCACTCGTTCGATATCCGCCGTGAGCGGGCGGTCGCCGTGCAGGGGCGGGGCCGCGCCCCGAACCGCCGCGTAGCTCTCCGCCACGCCGCGCCCCGGCCGGAGCGGCTTCAGGTACTCGAGCCCCTGCGCCGCGGCCAACAGCTCGATCGCGACGATGCGGGTCGCGTTCGCGAGAATCCGCTCGGCCTTCCATGCCGCGCTCATTCCCATGGGCACGACGTCCTCCTGGTTCCCTTCCGTCGGTACCGACTGCACGCTTGCGGGCGTCGCCAGGATCCGACAGTCGGCCACGAGCGCCGCGGCCGCGATCTGGGGCGTCATGAACCCCGACTCCATCCCCGGATCGCCCGCCAGGAAGGCCGGCAGCCCGGAGGACAGGTCGGGGTTCACGATGCGCTCGATCCGCCGTTCGGCGAGCCCGGCGAGCGTCGCCAGGGCGATCCCCAGCACGTCGAGGGCGAGGGCCACGGGCTGGCCGTGGAAGTTGCCGCCCGAGAGCACCGCGCCGTCGAACACGAGCGGGTTGTCGGTGGCCGCATTCAGCTCCACGGCGACCAGCTGCTCCGCGAACGCCATGCCCTCCCCCACCGCGCCCAGTACCTGGGGGGAGCACCGCAGCGAATACGCGTCCTGCACGCGGGGGTCGTTGTCGCGGTGCGACTCGCGGATCTGCGAGTCCGCGAGGAGCTCACGCAGCAGGGCCGCGGAGCGCTGCTGGAACCGGTGCGGCCGGGCCTCGTGGATGCGCGGGTCGAATGGCTCGGGCGTCCCGCGCGTCGCCTCGAGGCTCATCGCCGCAGCCGCGTGGGCGGTACGCCACAACACCCAGGCGTCGTGGATGACGAGCGCCGCGACGCCGGTCTGCGCCTGCGTTCCGTTCACAAAGGCAAGCCCTTCCTTCGCCTCGAGCGCGATCGGCTGCAGGCCGCGCGCCTGCACGGCGCCGCCGTCTTCCCCTTCGCCGATCATCGCGAGCGCCAAGTGGGCGAGCGGGGCCAGATCGCCCGACGCACCGACGCTCCCCTGCGAGGGCACGCGCGGGTGGACGCGCTTGTTCAGCATCGCCACGATGAGCTCCGGAAGGGCGGGCCGCACGCCGCTGGTACCGCGCACCAGCACATTGGCGCGCAACAGCATCATCGCTCGCACGGCCTCCTCGGACAGAGGATCGCCCACCCCGGACGCATGGCTGCGGATAAGGTTGAGCTGCAACTGGCGGGCACGCTCGGGAGGGATCCGCACGTGCGCGAGCTTCCCGAAGCCGGTGGTCACCCCGTATATCGTGGCGCCGCCCGCGATCGCCGCCTCGACGGTGCGGCGCGACGCCCGGACGGCGTCGAGTGCGCGCGGGGCGATGCTCACGGAGGCGCCGTGCCGGGCGACCGCTACGACGTCCTGGATCGAGAGCGATCGACCGTCCAGGGTGACGGGGGCTGGCATCCGAGAGGAAGCTATGCCCTGGAGGGACCAGACGCCAAGTCAGGGAGGTCGTGCGTCTAGAGCCCGTTCTTCACCACTACCAATTCCGGATTCCCCGGATCCGTCTGCGCGCTCCAGTCGAAAATGACATACCGCCGGCCCACGGCCGTGACCCGGAGTGCCGCGTAGTGGTACTGGTTGTTCTCGTTGCGCTGGAACACGTAGCCGAAGCCGGGAACGGCCTGGATCATGTTCCGCGTGTACCCCGACGCGGCCGCAGAGTCTATCGACGTGAGGTCCGGCACGGCCTGGGTATTGTCATACAGCCGGATGCTGTCCCCTGCGAATTCGGGCACGATCCACAGGGTCGAATCGCTGGCCTGCAGGTGCACCCAAAAATCGATGTCCGTGCGGTTGCCGTCCTGCACCAGCCCCAGCTCGCCTGGATCACCTCGACCGTTGCCATTCGCATCGCTCCAGAACCGGAAGCCGGACTGCGCCGCGTTCACCTCGAATGCCGAGACCAGCACGTTGCGCGCGTCGGGGCGCGGTGTGTCGTGCTTGAGCGGCGACCACAGGCTCTCGTAACCCTCGACGCTGATCGCCGACACGCCGAAGCAGCGCGGGACGCCGTTCGCGAGTAGGGTCGCCAGGAACTCGTCCGACACGGTCGTGCCCTCCAGGAGAATCGAGTCCGGTCGAGTAACGCAGACGCCGTGATCGAGATCGTACGGCATGCTGTACACGCGGTACCAGTTGAAGCGTGCCGTGTCGGACAGGGCCGCGTTGTCGGCCCATTGGAGATGAATGGCCTGGTTCAGCGAGATCGAGCTCAAGCTCGCGGGCTGCGGCAGCTGCCGGCGCTCGTCCACGGTGATGACGTTGCTGGCGTCGCTCTCCCCGCCAGTCACGTCCACGGCGGTCACGTAGTACTGCAGATGCGGCACACCGTTGTCGTGGAACGTGTTGGAGCTCGTCTCACCCCGCAGCCCGTACGCGCCCGTCGTGCTGCCGCGCGAATAGATGCGGTAGCCCCCGAGGCTCGTGCTTTGGACGTCGTCCCACACGAGCAGGATGCCGGCCGGCTGGCCCGGGGTGCCGCTCGGGTCGAGCTGGTAGGCGAGTCTTTGCGGTGGAGGAAGCGTGGAAACCAGGCTTGTCGTATCCGACCGGCAGCCCCAGCCCAGCAGGCCGCCAGCCAGCAACGGGAATCGTAACCAGAGACGCATGGAGATCCTCAGGAAGCGTTCGGCAGGGGTGTGGGCACGGGTTGTGCCCGCGGGTAAGTGAGCGCTCCGAAGCCCCTTAGAGTGGGACACGGCAACGATCCGTGTCACCCCCAGAGGACAGTGGCGCCGCAACCGGCTAACGCGCGAACGTCGACTGGCTGTAGTCGAACTTGATGTCCGGCTCGTCCATCAGGCTGACAAAAAAGGTGAACCCGAAGTTGCCGTTTGGGCTTTTCTGAAACGAGAAGCTCGCGTGCCAGCGGTGCAGGTCGCGCTGCAGTTGAATCGAGTGTGCGCCGAACTGTTTGGTGTCGACGTCGTAGGTCGATTGCCAGTTAGCCGACCAGTGTTGTGTGGGGCTGAATCCCAGGCCGAGCGTGAGCTGCTGGCGGCCTCCCTGGCTCGGGATCAGGTTGCCGAGCGTGTCGGCCTGGGGGCGGATGCGGGTACCCGAGTACTGCACCGACAGCGAGAAACCTTGGCCAGTCGTCCCGGCCCCGACGGGCGGCGTGATGGGGAACCCCAGCGGACCACGCGGCATCTGACCCGCCGGCGGCTGGGCGCCCGGCGTCGGAGCGGCGGGCGGCGCCGCGCCACGGCGGCCCAGGCCGAGCAGACCGGCGATGCCCCGGATCGTCGCGGGTGTGACCGAGAACGACGCGGTGATGCTGGTGAGGAAGGGCGAGAACTTCGCGGTATCACTGCCCACGGCGCCCCGCCAGAGGTCGTGCGTCAGCGCGAGGTTGAAGCCCGGGAGCAGGTCGGAGACGAAGGTGTTACCCAGGGTTTGCGTGGTCCAGCCGGTGCGGTGGAGCTGCTTGGCCTGCTCGAAGTTGTAGCCGATCGACGTGGTGTTGATGCTCAGCAACCTGATTTTTCGGGGCTCGCGCCCCGTGGTGTCGCCGGGCGGCGGCTTGAGCTTGGCCTCGAAGTTCTGGGAGAGCCCGAGGCTGATCGTCTGCTGCGGGTCGCTGCGCACGCTCGGGTTCGTGCCGGTCGGATCGACGGCGTGCGCGAACGCCGCTCCAACCGTGGCGCCCGGCGCGAAGAAGTAGCTGACGATCGGCGAAATCGAGTGCCGGATACGCTGCAGCGGCCCTACTCCGGGGAAGAAGCCGAAAAACGTGGGCGACACGCCCGCCGTGAAGGCGAGCCGCTTCCCCTGGTGCAGCCACTGGCCGCCCGTGAACTGGTTGCGGATCGCGAACGGTCCTGCAGTGGTCGTATTCACGATCGCCAGCCCCGGCTGGAGCTTCCAGGTCCCCGTGAAAAACGACGGCAGGTTGATCCCGGTCTGCCATTCGACCCGGGTTTCGAACGTCTGGCCGTACAGCACGCGCCGCGCTCCGCCGGGCGACGTGGAGTCGTACACAAACTCTTTTCGCGCGCTGCTGATCTGGTCGTTGACGTCGAAGCTGTTCGACCAGTTCCACGGCCCGATCCGCAAGGGCGTCTGAAAGCCGAGGTGCGTCACCCGACTGTCGGCGAACACGGCCAGCGTGTCCGGCACCCCGGAGTCGCCCGGGACGAGCAGGCGCGTGTCGGCCTGGTGAAACGTCTGCTGGTTGCTGAAGGAGAAGCCCGGCGACCAGGTGATCGATGGTGTGATGTTCACCGGTGAGGGGGTGAGGCCGATGGTGGGGAAGGACTGCGACACGAGGCCGTTTCCGATGTCCTGCGACCGGCTGCCTCCGACGTTGAGCGTTCCCCAATTGAATTGCTTGCTGAAGTTCAGCTGCGACACGAGGCTCGCCGTGGCCACAAACGGGTTCACCGTGTTGTTCTGAATCACGCTCGGATTGGTCGAGTAATTGACGCTGGCCGAGAAGTTGGTGCGCGACGAGAAGCTCTGTTGGTGCTGCCAGCCGATGTGAATCGAGTGGGCCGGCACGTCGAGCTGGTTGTCCCAGCTGAACGACAGGCCGCCCGTCACGAAGCGGTCGAGCCAGCGGTAGCGTGTCTGGGTGCGGAGCGACATGTATCGTCCCGCGTACCAGTCGCCCGACACGAGAAGATCGACGTAGTCGTTGACGACGAAGTAGTAGCCGAGACCGGACATGTGGCGCTGGTAGTTGCGCGTCGGGCGCACCAGGTCGTTCAAGCCGAAGCGGGGGACGAGGATGCCGCTGCGTCGCCCCGGGCGGATGTCCTGAAAGATGAAGGGGAGCCACATGATCGGAACGTCCCGTATGTAGAGCACCGCGGGCCGACCCACCATCACGCTCTTGCTCAACCACTTCACCTGATGCGTGCCGAAGTGGTAGTCGGGCACGGGGTTGTCGTCGGATGTGATCTCGCTGCGGGCACCGTACAGGCGTGTGGAGCCCGAGTCCACGGCGAGGTCGCCGCGGATGTACCACGGCGCGTTGCGCGTCAGGGCCTGGCTCACCGTACCGCGCCGGATGCAGGTGTCGTAGCGCATCACCTCGCCGACGAGCACCGTGCTCTGGTCGAACAGGTGCGGCCCGCCGGTGGCGTCGAGCCGGCAGCTCGCCTGCTTATAGCGGATCGAATCCGATTCGAGCTTCGTGCCATCGCGATCGACGAACGCCTGGCCCCACAGTGAAATCGCGCTGTCGCCCTCCACCAGCACGGTATCGGCCACGTACCGGGTGACCCGAAATCCCTTGAGCTTGAGCAGCGAATCGATCACCGCGTCTGACGGCGGAAAGCTGCGCGTGGGTCCGGTCGGCAGCCCGAGCCGACGCGCGGTGGCGGTGTCGAGCGAGCGCCCCTGCACACCCGAGTCGGCGCGGACACGCGCGGTGTCGGGTCGTGGCGGCACGCCCTGGGCTTCCACCCGTACCGTCGGCGCAGCGAGCAGCAGCAGGGCGAGGCCCGCGGCGCTCGCGGCCTGCTCGCGCCGCGCCCGCCGCTTGGTGACGATCCAGGCGCAGACGATGCTCACCTCGTACAGCAGCAGTAGCGGCACCATCATGATCAGCATCGACACCGCATCGGGGGGCGTGAGCAGCGCCGCGGCCACGGCCGACAACGCGATCGCGTAGCGGCGGTTCCTTGCCAGGAGCTGCGGGGTGACGAGCCCGAGGGCGGCGAGGATGACGACGACCAGCGGCAGCTCGGTCACCACACCGAACCCGATCATGATCTGGGCGGCGAATCCGAAGTAGCCTTCCGCGGTGATGATCGGATCGAAGACGTTCTGCTGGAACGCGAACAGCACGCGCAGAGCGCGCGGCAGCACCCACAGATAGGCGATCGTCGCCCCGCCGAGGAACAGCACCACCCCCGCCGACAGGGCCGGGACGATCAGGCGCTTCTCGCGCGGGTACAGGGCGGGCGCCAGAAATGCCCACGCCTGGTAGATCACCACCGGCGACGACAGCACGAGCCCCAAGACGAACGCGAACTTGAGGGTGATGAAAAACGGCTCGGTGGGGTGCGTGAACTTCAACTTGCCGTCGGGAAGCAGCGGCTTGATGGGCCGAATCAGCAGCCCGATGATATCCGCGCGCTCGACCAGGAACCAGCCCGCCACGGTGGCGAGCACGATGGCGAGGAGGCTCCAGAGGATGCGCCAGCGCAACTCCTCGAGGTGATCGAGGAACGGCATCTCGGCGCGGTTGTCTGGGGACTCAGGCACGCCGGGCCCGGCGCGGCCTAGCGCCCGAGGCGTTGCAGCTTGTCGCGCGCGAGGTTCGCTTCGTCGGAGCGGGGGTAGCCGGCGATCACCCGGGCGTAATACGTGCGGGCCGCCGCCTTATCGGAGCGCTGCTCGGCGAGGAGGCCCAGCTTATAGAGGGCCGCAGGCGCGCGCGACGAATTGGGGTAGGTCTTCACCACCTGTTGATACACGGCAGCCGCCGAGTCGGCGCTCTCGCCCCCCCACGTCTCCCCGAGGTAGAACAGGGCGTCCGGTGCGCGCTCGTGCGTGGGATAGAGCCGCAGAAACTCGCGAAAACCGAGCCGGGCCGTGCCGAGGCTGCCGCGGCGGAATTGCTGCAGCGACAGGTCATACATCTGGTCCGGCCCGGGGCCCCCCGGGTTGCCCGACGGCCCCCCGGGCGGACCGCCGCCGGCCGGCCGGCCCGTCGTGTCCACTGGCGGGACCGGCTGCTGGGCGCGCTCCTCGATGCGCGCCCGTAGCTCGCTCAGACGCTGCTGGCTCTGCCCGGTCAGCTCTTGCACCTGGACGAGCTGCTGCTGCACCGCGACGAGGTCGGTGCGCACGTCCCCGCGCATTTGTACCAGATACGCCTGCTGCGCCGCGAGCGCCTGCTGCACCGCGACGAGGAGCGCTCGCAAGGAGTCGACTTGAGCCGCGCGCTCGGCCTCGGCGCGCGCCCGCTCGGCGCGCAGCGCTTCGACCTGGAGCTCGACCTTCCGGACGTCCCCTTTCAGGGCGCATCCGGCGGCGAGCCCCAGGGCGAGCAGCAGCGTCGGTCTCAAACGCATCTACGCGTTCTCACGGCTGCCGCAAGGCGTCGCCGCCCGCGACGATCTCGAACTCGTCTCGGCGATTCTGCGCCCACGCTGCCTCGTCGTGTCCCTGCGCGAGCGGGCGCTCTTCCCCATAAGACACGGTCTCGATGCGCGCCGCCTCAATGCCGTGGCTCACCAGGTACTGCTTCGTCGCCGTCGCCCGCCGATTCCCGAGCGCCAGGTTGTACTCGTCCGACCCGCGCTCGTCGCAATGCCCGCTGACGCGGATCCGCAGATTGGGATTCGCCTGCAGGATCGCCACCTTCTGATCGAGTATACTGGCGTCCTCGGGCCGGATGTTCGACTTGTCGTAATCGAAGTGAATCAGCGTCGCCAGCATGGTGCGCACGGCTTCGGTGGTGTGCCCCAGCGCCGCGAGCGAGTCGGCGATCCGCTGCTGGCGTTGCCGCTCAGTCTCCTCGCGCGCCCGGGCCTCGGCCGCCGCCCGGTCGATCGAATCCTGCCGCGCCCGCTCGGCCGCCGCGACGGAGTCCGCGTTCGGCTGCTGCGGGGTCGTCACCGGGGGCGGATTGTGGCTGCACGCGGCCAACGCGACCGCAGCGATGCCGCTGAGCACGATCAGGGATAGGCGTTTCATCGTGGGCGCCCTCTCCGAATTCAAGGGGTGGACGAGGCGGTCTCCGGTATCCGTGGAGACCAGGCCGGCAGGCGCGCGCCGCTCTGCTGGAGCAGCGGGCGGATGCGGCCGGTTTCTAAATCGATGATCCAGAGCTGCCGGTACCCTGAACGGTCCGACACGAACGCCACATGGCGGCTGTCGGGCGCCCAGGTTGGATCTTCGTTCCGCCCTAAAGAAGTGAGTTGCCGCACCGCGCGCGTCCGTGCGTCGAGGACGAAGACTTGCAGCGTGCCCCCCACGTCGCGGTGGAAGGCGACGGATTGGCCGTCGGGTGACCAGTCCGGTGCGTTGGACGAACCGGTGACGCCGTAATCGAACGGCGCAAAGAGCTGTTGGTCCGTCCCGTCCGCCGCCATCACGTAGACCTGTGGCAACCCCGGTCGCGTCGAGACAAACGCGATCCGCTGGCCGTCGGGACTGTAGGTCGGTGACAAGTTGTCTGAAAAACGCCCCACGGTCAAGCGCTGTAAGCAGCAGTTGTCCTTGATGTTAACCGTGTAAATGTCGGTCCCCTCCTCGGTCGCGCGGCTGAACGCGAGCGTCTTGCCGTCGGGCGAGAACGCCGGCGTGAAGTCGAGGGCCTGGCCCGTCGTGGCCACCGGCTGCCGTTTGCCGGGCCCGACCAGCTGCACGAACAGCTGCCCGTGTCCGGACCAGAACTCCATGTAGGAGAAGCGCCGGCCGTCCGGTGCCCAGGCGGGGGACATCGCCTGATGATCGCTCGAGGAGACGAGCCGCTTGTCGGCGCCGTCCTGGTCGATCGCATACACCTTGCCGTCCATGACGAACAGGATGCGCGTGGCCGCGATCCCGCCCACGCCCAAGGTGGCCTCCAGGATGTGATCGGCGAGGCGATGCACGGCGATCCGGAATTCCGGATCCTTGAGCGGCGGCAGCCTGCTGCGAAACTCGCGTCGCACGCCGCCCGCGGCGACATCGTGCACCGTCAGCACGGTGGTGTCTCCCACCAGCGCGAGCCCGACGGCAAAGTCAGCCCCCAGGGCCTGGTAGAGTTGATAATTCAGCCCGGCGGCGGCGCCGCCCCTGCCGCCCGCCGGAGGGCGACCCGCACCAGCCAGGGGTGCTGCGCTCACACGGATCGAGTCCCCGGCCGGAAGGGTGATCAACTCGAACCGGTCGCTCAGGTCCAGGTCCCGGGCGATGATGGCCCGCACCGAGTCAGGCGCCGCCGCCCCCGGCAGCACGACGAGACCGGGACGGACGCCCGGCCGGTAGATGATCCCGATGCGGACCCCGCGGTCGACGGCGGAGCTATCCTGGGCAGCGGAACGTTGGACAGCTGGAAAGACGGAAAGCAGGGCCACACCGGCCAGGGCGAGCGCCATTCGCTCACGTTCCAACCTTCCAACGTGCGAGCCTTTCACTGTCGCGTCCCCGAGAAATAGAATCGCACGAACAGCACCTCCGACCCCCACCCGTCGGGGAGGGGCCCGAACGCCCGGCGGCGCCCGGCGTTCTCGACCGCCCCCTGGGCTTCGAGATCGAACCCGAAGTTCCCCGAGCGCTTGATGAACTGCATGTCGCTGACCGACCCATCGCGATGAATCAGGAACCCGATTTCGGCTTCGAGTGGCGTGGCCTGCAACGGTCGCTGCCACCGCATCGCGATCTGGGTAATGATGTTGTTCGTGTACTCGGGGAACGGAAACTCGATCCCCTCGGTCGACACGGTCAGAGGATCGCTTCCCGTGGAGGGCCGCTCGCCGGGGAGCGGCTGCGTCTTGGGCGTGGTGCGTGGAGCAGCCTCCCGCTTGGTGTTGTCCGCCACGGGCGGCGGCTGGGCCGGGGCAACGGTGCTCTTCGGCGACTTCGCCTTTGGTGCCGGAGCAGGCTTTGCCTCGGCCGGCCGCTCCACTGCCTCGGGCGCCTTGCGGGTGTCTTCGGTCGGCGCGGGAGCCGCGACGAGGTGCACCCGGTACGAGGGCGGCGCCGGCTTGCGGGCGTTGGCGGCGCCCACCACGAGAACCATCCCGGCCAGCGCGTGCACCAGGACCGTGCCCGTGAGGCCGACGCCGACATTCGCCGGTGCGCGGGGCCGGCGTCTCATCGAGTCAGCGTCTCCGGCTCGGCCACGAGGCCCACGTCGTTCACGCCCGACGCGCGGATCACGGCCAACACCTGTACCACGTCGGCGTACGGCACCCGTCCATCGGCCCGGAGGTACACCCCCGTGGGTCGTTTGGTTCGCACGAACGCGGGAAAGGTGGCCCGGAAGTCTTCGTAGGACAGGGGCGCCTGATCCATATAGATGCGCCCCTCGCGGTCGAGGGTCACCACCAGGCCCGACTTCGGCTCGAGCGGCCGCGCTTCGGCGCGGGGCAACCGGACGTCGACACCGCCTTGCATGATGGGCGCGGTGATCATGAAGATGATGAGCAGCACGAAGGCCACGTCGACCAGCGAGGTCACGTTGATGTCGGCATTCAGGGGCAGCTCGCCGTGCCCACGCAGCCCGCCGCCGCCCCCCAACAGGCCAGCCATCACAGCCTCCCTTCGCGCGCCATGGTCCCGATGATTTCCTGGGCAAAGCCTTCCAGCTCCCCGGCGAACAGGCCGAGGCGATTCACGAACAGGTTGTAGGCCATCACCGACGGCACGGCGACGGCGAGTCCCGCGACGGTGGTGACCAGCGCCTCCGCAACCCCGGGGGCCACGGCGCCGATGTTGCCGGATCCACCCACCGCAATCCCGATGAACGCATCCATCACCCCCAGCACCGTGCCGAGCAGGCCGAGCAGCGGACTCACAGACCCGAAGGTGGCGAGCCACGGGATGAACCGTGCGGCGGAATCCCGCTCCGCCGCGACCTCCTTGGCGAGCACCATCCGGAGCGCTTCGAGCTGGGTCGTCGTCAGCGTGGTGGCCGGTGTGGCCACGACGGGCCCGTCGCTCTTGCCGCCGCCCTTCATGCTGCCCGGCTTGAGCTCGGAGAAGAACTGCATGCCCTCACGCAGCAGCCGGTTGTACGGTGAGGACGGCAGGCGCATCGCGGCATGGTAGGCGTCCTCGAGCCGCGCCGCGCGCTCGATCTCCCCCATGAAGCGGTCCGCCTGCCGGCGCATCTTCCGGAACTGCCACCACTTCAGAAAAATGAGGTACCAGGAGACGACGGAGAAGACGACCAGGATCGCGAGCACGAACTTCGTCTCGCGGCTCGAGGTGAGCACCAGCTCCCAGGGCGTCGTCGGCACCGCCCGACCCACCTGTAGCAGCAGCACGGGTTCAGCCCTCCCCCAGAGAAGCAGGCGAACAAGTCAGTTCGGATACCCGGACGGGTGCGTCCGGTGCCACTCCCAGGCGCCGGCGAGGATCGCGTCGAGCTGCGAGCGGCGCGGGCGCCACGCCAGCAGCTGCTCGGCGCGGCCCGGAGCAGCCACGAGCGTGGGCGGGTCACCGGAGCGCCGCGGGCACGGCACCGTGGGGATCGACCGGCCGGTAATGCGCCGGGCTGCCTCGGTCACCGCCAGCACGGAATGACCGGCTCCCGTCCCGAGATTGACCGCCTCGGCGCCCTCGAGATCTGCTTCCAGCGCCCGGACGTGCGCGTCCGCGATGTCCGCGATATGCACGTAGTCGCGTACGGCGGTGCCGTCCGCGGTCGGGTAGTCGGTGCCGTACACCTCCACGGCCGGACGTCGGCCGAGCGCCACCTGCAGCACGTTCGGGATCAGATGCGTCTCGGGATCGTGGTCCTCGCCGTGCCGCGCCGTCGCCCCCGCCGCGTTGAAGTAGCGGAGACTGATGGAGCCCACTCCGTGCCGCGTCGCGTAGTCCGCCAGCAACCGCTCGAAGGCGAGCTTCGTCTCGCCGTAGGGGTTGACGGGTGCACGGGGCGCATCTTCCGGAATGGGGATGACGGGCGGGTGGCCGTACACCGCGCACGAGGAGGAGAAGATCACCCGGCGCACGCCTGCCCCGACGGCCGCATCGAGCAGTACCTGACCCCCCGTCACGTTGTTCGTGAAGTACATCTGGGGATGCGCGACCGATTCCGCCACCAGGGCGTAGGCGGCGAGGTGCACCAGCGCGTCGCATGGCCGGCGCGCGAGCAGGTCATCCAGGAGGCGGCGATCGGCGATGCCGCCCTGCACGAACTCCGCCCGGGAATCCACGGCCGCGCGGTGACCCCGGCTCAAGTCGTCCAGCACGACGACCGAGTGGCCCAGCGCGAGCAGCTGCTCGACGACCACGCTGCCGATGTACCCGGCCCCACCGGTTACGAGGATGCTACGGGCCATCGTGCCGCTCGAGACCGAACAGTTTCTTCAGCGATTCGAGGAGACCGTACCCTCGGCCGGCTTGCGCGGCCTGCTTGAGTGCGATCGTGGGATGGTGCAGGAACTTGTTGAGCAGCGCGTGACTGAACTGCTCCACCTGGGCGCGATCCTCGGGAGACAGATGCGCGAGACGTTTGAGCGCGCGCTCCAACTCAGCGGCACGCATGTCGTCGAGCCGCCCCCGAAACTCTTTGAGCACGGGCACGGCGGCGAGCCCGGCGTACCAGGCCCAGAAGCGGTCCACTTCGTCGCTCACTATGCGCTCGGCTGCGGGCACCTCATGATGGCGGTCCGCAGTGGCGTGCGCGGCCACGGCCTGCAGGTCGTCGATATCGTACAGAAACACGTTCTCGAGCTGGCCGACCGCGGGCTCCACATCGCGCGGCACGGCCAGGTCGAGGATGCACAGCGGCCGCCCCCCCCGCCGAGCGATGGCGGGGGCGACGCGCTCCCACGTCACGACGGCGTGCGGCGCCGCCGTGGAAGTAAGGACGATGTCGGCGCTGGCGAAGTGCTCCCACGCCTCATCCAACGTGAGCGCGCGGGCGCCCAGCTCCTCGGCGACCGCCTGAGCGCGCTCATAGGTGCGATTCGCGACGAGCGTGACGCGCACGCCCTCGGACACGAGGCAACTCGCGGCGAGCTCGGCCATGTCACCAGCGCCGAGGACCAGCGCCACGCGGCCCGCGAGTCGGCCGAAGATTTTCCCGGCGAGCGCTACCGCCGCGGAGGGCGCCGAGGCCGCCCCCGCAGCGAGCGCCGTCTCACTGCGCACGCGGGCGCCGACGAGCAGGGCCGACTGGAACAGGCGATGCAGCACGGGACCGGCCAGGGACCGGGATGTCTCCCACGCTTCCCGCACCTGGCCCTGGATCTGTGACTCGCCCAAGATCATCGAGTCGAGGCCCGCCGACACCCGGTACAAGTGGCGCACGGCATCGCGGTCCCGCACGAGATAGCCGTACTCGCTGGCGCTGCGACCCTCGCCGAGACGCTCGGTGAGGATGGCCCACACGGTCGCCGGCGTCGCGTCGCCCGGCTCGGCCAGGTAGAACTCGGTACGGTTGCAGGTGGACAGCAGCACCCCCCCGCCCGCGCCCGCCGAGAGCACCCGCTCGAGGGCGGCCGGCACCTCTCGTGGAGCGTGCGCGAACCGCTCACGCACCTCCAGCGGCGCCGTGCGGTGATTCACACCCACGACCGCAATGCTCATCGTTTCAGGCCCGCTTCTAGAGAAACCGTTCGGTCCCCGGCGCGGCGAGCTTGAGGGCGAGGTACACGAGGACCACCGCCACGAAGCCCGCGATGCTCGCGAACGCCGCCCGACGGCCCGCCCAATGCCGCACCACCCGCACGCCCACCGCCCAGCCGAGTACCAACCACGTGAGCATCCCCCACACGATCTGTGCGGCGTCGACCGGGACGCCGCCAGCGTAGCGCAGCCCGAATCCCAGGAGCACGCCCAGGGTCACGGTCGGAAACCCCATCACCAGCGAAAGGTGATTGAGCCGGTCCAGCCGCTCAAGCGGCGGGAACAGCCGGAAGACCTGTCCGAACCGCTTGGATTTGAGCTCGCGGAATTGGAGCAGGTACAGGGCCGCCGCGATGAACGCCAGCGCGAGCAGCGCGAGCCCAAGAATGCTAACGGTGATGTGCAGGAGGGACCACCGGCCTCCACCCACGACGGGCCGCGCATCGGGCCCGAGCCCGATCAGCAGAGCGAGCGAGACGAGGCCGGTGGCCAGGGGCCCGGTGAACAGCGCCACTGCCGAAGCACGGAACACGCGCTCGCTCACCACTTGAAGCAGCACCAGAAAGAGCGCGAGGATCGAGAGCGCGGGCGCGACGCCCACCGGCGTCAGCTGCGCCACTCCGACCACGTGCACAGCCGCGCCCGCCAGAGGCGCGCCGAGCGTCAGGGCGCGCGGCGCGGGCCGCAGGCCCGCGAACGGCGCGAGCGCGAGCGCCGTGGCCACGCCGTACAGCCCCAGCGCCAGGAGATGAGAGACCAGGACCACGGGGCGCGAGACGCCGGTCCCGAACGGGGCCGGCCGCAGGTCAGGAAGGCATCTTCCGGACGAGACGGACCGGCATTCCGGGGCGGACGTCGGGATGGTTGATCGTGAGCACCAGTCCGGAGGCCGAATGCTCCCGGGTGTGCACGATCTCGAGCACCATACGCACCTCTTCGGACGACGTGCCTGGAACACCCGAGGCCGGCCGGAAGACCTCGAACACATCGCCCGGCGTGACCCCTTCGGCACGACCGCGATTGATGAAGAGGATCTGCTGGAGGTCGGCCAGGTCGTGCAGGTCACGCGCGGCCACGACGTGACCCTCAAGACCCTGCTCGACCGGCGTGGGGCGGGTCAGCCCCGGATCCTTGAACGGCTCGAGCGGCATCGCAAGGTGCCCGTCGTGAATCCGGCCGAACTGCATGATCACGTCCGCCAGCACCTGCCTGCGCTGCAGCTCCGTGACGCGGGCCACGCCCAGCGGCACCACGACGCCGCCCCAGCCCTCGATGTCCCGATCGACGCGCGCGATCAGGAGCGAGTCGCCGACGTGATAGGAGGCGTTGCGCGGCGGCTGGATGGCAATCTGATCGAACTGCGAAGCGGTCGATCGCTCGGTGAGGCGCGGAATCGCGGGGGGCGACGTGTTACCCAACACGCGACCCCACGGCAGCCTCTCGTTTTCGGTCAGGAAGCCCGCCGCGTAAAACTCGCCGCGCCGCAACGGACGGTACAACGGGTTGGCGTACGCACGGAGCACGTCCTTCACGGCTTCCCCCGGCGTGCGGCGCCGCTCGAAAATCGTCTGATAGGTTTCCGTGGGCGCCGGCGGCGGTGCTTCCACTACGGCCTGCGTCGTATCCGGCACCATCGACGTGTCGGGCGCGACGGCCGTCACCGTGTCCGCCGGAGCCTGGGCCCGAACCGTATCGGCGCCCGCCGGCTGGGGGACGACCGCCGTGGTGTCGACCGGGGCCTGCGCCACGGCCACCACGGACCCGATGTTCAGCACCTCGCCGGGATAGATCCAGTGCGGATCTTCGATCACGGACGTATTCAACCGGTAGACTTCGGGCCACAGCAGGGGATCGTTGAAGTACAGCTGGCCGATGGACCAGAGCGTCTCGCCCGCGACGACGGTGTGGGTGGCGGGAAGCTGCCCTTCGGGGACGGCGGGGGGCGGCGGCGCCTGCGACGTGTCCCGCGCCGCTCGTGCGCTGTCGGCTCGTGCCTGTGTCGTATCCTGAGCCGCGAGCGACGGCGCCACCACCCCCGCGAGCAGCCCTGCCACAAGGGCGAGCAGGGCTGCTCGGTCAGAACGGCAGATCGTCGTCCTCCTCATCCAGCGCCTCCGGGAACGCTTCGAGCGATTCCGCCTTGCCCCCAGCCACGGCTCCCCCGTCCGGGGCCACCTTCGCCGCGGCCTTGGAGCGAGCGAAGTCGCCAGCGCCTTCGCCGCCACCTCCGCCGCCGCGGGACGACAGCAGAATCACTTCCCGCGCAATGATCTCGGTGACGTAGCGCGTCTGCTTCTCGCGATCTTCCCACGTGCGGTACTCAATCCGCCCCTCGACGTAGATGCGGTCGCCCTTTTTCATGTACTTCTCGGCAAGGTCGGCCAGCTGAGCGCCCTTGTTGTTCCAGCAGATGACGCGATGCCATTCGGTCTTCTCCTGCTTCTCCCCGCCCTGCCCCGTCCACTGCCGGCTGGTCGCCAGCGAGAGGTTCGCCACGCGGGAGCCGTTGGTGGTGCTCCGCACCTCGGGATCGGCCCCTAAGTTCCCGATTAGCATGACTTTATTCAGGCTCCGGCTCACAACAGGCCTCCAAACGATGGGCGGGCGGGGACCAAGGGCGTCAACAGTATATGAATCGCAAGTTATTCTGTCAATCAAAGATACGCCACTTGGGCTAAAGTTTTGCGGATACCCCGGCGGCCGGGATGGCAGCCCGGAGAATCACCGCGTCTTCCACTGGCCGGCGGTAGTAGCGCGCCCGGCGGCCCACGGCCGCGAACCCCAGGCGCTCATACAGGCGGCGTGCCGCCGCGTTCGATTCGCGCACTTCGAGATAGACGACGCGCACCCCCCGGTCGTGTAGGTCCTCGAGCAGCCGCTCCGCGAGGGCTCGTCCGATGCCGCTGCGCCGGTGCGCCGCGGCGACGCCCAAGTTCAGGATCTCCCCTTCGTCCGCCGCGAAGTGCGCGACCGCGTAGCCCGCGACGGTCGGCCCGCGGACGGCGACGAGGAACGGTGTCTCGGCGGCGAGGCACTCGCTGAAATCGTTGGCCGACCAGGGGTCCGAGAAGACCGCGCGCTCGATCGCCGCGACGGCCGCCACGTCAGCCGGCTGGGCGGGACGGATCCGGTAGGGGGCGGCCATGGCGGGCCTCCCATTTCGCCTGGGCTTCGGCCGGCCGACCATAGATCGGCTCGGCCCCGAGCGGGTCGTCGAGTTGGCGCGTCGCCCCAGCGCGAGCAACGAGCGACAACAGCGTGGTGGCGTTCGGCGTGAGACTCTCCAACGGAATCGGCTCGGCTCCGCTCCACTCGAGGACGTCGTCCCGGTAGCGCATCGCCCCGTCGCCTACCACGACACGGGGGCGAGCCGAGGGAGGGGTGAGGCAAGCCAGCTCCGGCACGGTCGTGACGGTCGGCGCTACGCGCGTCTCCACTGCGTCGGGGCGGAACACGTAGACCGCCCCGTAGACCTGACCGCGCAGCGCGTCATAGCAGGCGGCCACGGGCACCGGGCCGAGCTGCCGGGCCACCGTTGCCGCTGCGGCCATGAGCGAAGGCACCGCCGCGAGTGACAATCCCGCTTGTTGCGCCAGTCCCTTCGCCGCAGCCCACCCGATCCGCAGTCCGGTGAAGCTCCCGGGTCCGTCCCCGACCACGATGCCCTCGAGATCGGTCAGCCGCACACCGGCCTGCTCGAGGGTGTGATCGATCAGCACGATGAGCTCGGCCGCGTGGCGGCGCGCGCCCTGAACGAACACCCCCGCGTCGGTGCCTGGAGGCTCTCCCACGGCGACGCTCGCGATATCCGTCGCCGTGTCGATCGCCAGCCAGCGCGTTCCCATCAGCGGATCTCCTCGAGCTCCCGGACGTCCGCGCCGCCACCGTGGGAGAGCCGGAAATGGCGATCAAGCGCCGGTGCCCATGGGCCCGCCCGCTCCGGCCATTCGATGAGCACGGTGGCACGCTCGCGCGTCATGTCCTCGAATCCGATGTCGCGGGCCTCGTCAGGCGACTTGAGGCGATAACAGTCGACGTGGTAGATGGGGGCGGCCCGAGCTTCGTAGTGATGCACCAGCGCGTAGCTGGGGCTGGTCGCAAGGGCCCGCGCCCCCAAGCCGCGGCAAATCGCCTGCACCAGGGTCGTCTTGCCCGACCCCAGCTCGCCCGAGAGCCCGATGACGGCCGGGGGCGACAGGCTGCGGCCCAGCTCCTCACCGAACCGGTTGAGCTCGTCCGCGCGGAGGCGCATGCTGCACCGCATCTCCCTGAGCCTTGAGCTCGAGGAGCTGGTCCCGCAGCACCGCCGCGAGCTCGAAGTCCAGCTCTTCGGCGGCGGCCTGCATCTGCTGCTCGAGCAGCCGGATCAGCGCTTCTCGTTCCCGCGCGTCCGCGGGGCGCCGGAGCGCCGGACCCGTCGGCTTGGCGGTCTTCGCGTCCGCAACCCGCGTGGCAAAGCGCACCTGGTCCACCGACTTGACGATCGAGCGGGGCGTGATCTCGTGTTCGGCGTTGTACGCCTGCTGCCGCCCGCGCCGGCGCTCCATCTCGTCGAGCGCCCGCTGCATCGAGCCGGTGACGCGGTCGGCGTACAGGATCGCGGTCCCGCCCAGGTTGCGCGCGGCGCGTCCCACGGTTTGGATAAGGGAGCGATCGGAGCGCAGAAACCCCTCCTGATCGGCATCGAGGATCGCGACGAGCGATACCTCGGGCAGGTCGAGCCCTTCGCGCAGCAGGTTGATCCCCACCAGCACGTCGAACTCGCCGAGCCGCAGGCCCCGAATGATCTCGACGCGCTCGATCGCGTCGATTTCGGAGTGCAGGTAGCGCACGCGGACCCCGTGCTGCTGCAGGTAGTCGGTGAGGTCCTCGGCCATGCGTTTGGTGAGCGTGGTGACGAGGACGCGCTCGTTGCGCTTCTCCCGCAGGCGGATCTCGTGCAACAGGTCGTCCACCTGCCCCTTCACGGGACGCACGTCGACCGCGGGGTCCACGAGCCCGGTCGGACGGATGATCTGCTCCACCACGACGCCCCCCGAGAGCTTGAGCTCCTGGTCCCCCGGCGTGGCCGAGACGAACACCATGCGCGGCACCAGAGCCATGAATTCGGCGATCTGGAGCGGCCGGTTGTCGAGCGCCGAGGGCAGCCGGAACCCGTAGTCCACGAGGGTTTGCTTGCGGGAGCGGTCCCCCTCGTACATCCCGCCGAGCTGCGGCATCGTTTGGTGCGACTCGTCGATGATGCAGAGGTAGTCGTCGGGGAAGTAGTCGAGCAGGCACGCGGGACGCTCTCCCGCCTGGCGCCCGGTGAGGTGGCGGGAATAGTTCTCGATCCCGGTGCACCGCCCCACCTCGAGCAGCATATCGATGTCGAAGTTGGTGCGCGACTCGAGCCGCTGAGCCTCGAGGAGCTTGTTCTGCGCCCGCAGCTCCGCCAGTCGCTCGCGCAGCTCCTGGCGGATCGCGGCGACGGCGCGCTCGATCGTGGGTCGCTCGGTGACGAAGTGCGTCGCCGGATACACGGCGGCCCGAGGCAGCTCGGCGATCGTGTTCCCGGTCGTCGGGTCGATCTTCGCGATGCGCTCCACTGCGTCGCCCCAGAATTCGATGCGGACCGCCTGCTCGTCGTAGGCCGGGAAGATCTCGACCGTGTCGCCCCGCACGCGGAACGTGCCGCGCTCGAAGGCCACGTCGTTGCGCTGGTACTGCACGGCCACGAGCGCCTCGAGCAGCTCGTCGCGGCCGCGCTCCTCCCCGACCGCCGCCGTCACGAGGCGCCGGCGGTACACTTCGGGATCGCCCAGGCCGTAGATCGCGGACACGCTCGCCACGATGATCACATCGTCGCGCTCCATCAGGCTCGACGTCGCCCGCAGCCGCAGGCGGTCGATGTCGTCGTTGATCGAGGAGTCCTTCGCGATGTAGGTGTCCGTCTGGGGAACGTACGCCTCGGGCTGGTAATAGTCGTAATAGGAGATGAAGAATTCGACCGCGTTCTTCGGGAAGAATCCCTTGAGCTCCCCGTACAGCTGGGCGGCGAGCGTCTTGTTGTGCGACAGCACCAGGGTCGGACGATTGAAGCCGGCGAGCACGTGCGCCATGGTGAACGTCTTGCCCGAGCCGGTGACGCCCAGCAGCGTCTGATAGCGGTCTCCCCGCGCGAGGCCCTGGGATAGCTCGCGGATGGCGCGCGGCTGATCCCCCGCCGGTGGGTAGGGGGAAACGAGGTCGAAAGGCATCGCGGGAAAGTTAACCGACCGGCGGCGGCCCTTGGGGACCCGACTCGCGTCGCGCCACCTCGGTCACGCCCTTCAATCGCCGGATCGCCCGGATCACCTTGTTGAGGTGGGTCTGGTTCTCGACTTCAACGAGCACGGTCCCGAAGACCGCCCCGTCCTTGGTCGAGAGCTCGGCGCTCTTGATGTTGGTGCCGGATTCGTTGATGGCGGTGCAGATGTCGGCGTACAGGCCGCGCCGGTCCTCGCCACCCACCGCGAGCCGCACGACGAACGTCTCGCCTTCGGATTCCTGCCAGTCGATCTCCACGCGGCGCTCGGCTTCGGCCGACAGGACGAGCAGGTTGGGACAGTCGCTGCGGTGGATCGAGATGCCGCGCCCCTGCGTGACGTAACCGACGACGGGATCGCCCGGCACCGGCTGGCAGCATTGGGCGTAGCGGACCATCAGGCCGTCCACGCCCTGGATCTTGATGCCCCGGCCGAGCCGCAGCCGCTCGATGACCCGGCCGAAGGCCGTGGGCTTGGGCGGTTGCAGCTCGTCCACGGGGAGATCCGGGTACAGCGCCCGCATGATCGTCCCGAGCGCGATATCGCCGGTACCGAGCGCGGCCTGCAACTGCTCGGGCGTGCCCACCGACAACGCGGCGGCGGCCCGCTCGAGGCGGGCCGCGTCGGGCGGCTCCAACCGGCGGCGCCGCACCTCGCGCGCCAGAATGTCGCGCCCCAGCTCGAGGCTCCGCTCGTGCTCTTCCTGGCGGATCCACTGCCGGATCTTGTGGCGGGCGCGGGCCGTTTGAACGTGCGCGAGCCAGTCGCGGGACGGTTTCGCCTGCAAGCTGGTGATCACCTCGACCGTGTCACCGTTCTTGAGCGGGCGGTGCAGCGGCGCGATGCGTCCGTTGATGCGGGCTCCCTGGCAGTGCTGGCCGACCTCGGTGTGCACAGCGAACGCAAAGTCGATCGGCGTGGCCCCTTTCGGCAGTCGCTTGACGTCGCCGCGCGGCGTGAAGACGAAGATCTCGTCCTGGTAGAGGTCGACCTTGAGGAACTCGAGGAACTCCTCGGGCGTGTGCGCGTCCTGCTGCAGCTCGAGCAGCTGGCGGAACCACGCCAGGTGGCGGTCGAGCTCGTCCGGGCTCTTCCCTTCCTTGAAGAGCCAATGCGCCGCGATGCCGTATTCGGCGGTGTGATGCATCTCGCGCGTGCGGATCTGAATCTCGTACAGCTGGCCGCCCGGCCCGAAGACGGTGGTATGGAGCGACTGATACCCGTTGGACTTGGGGCTGGCGATGTAATCCTTGATGCGCTCCTGCAGCGGCGTCCACTCGTGGTGGATGATACCGAGCACGTGGTAGCACTCAGGGATGGTGTTCACCAGCACGCGGACCGCGAGGAGATCGTAGATCTCCTCGAACGGCTTGTCGCGCTTCCTCATCTTCTTGTAGATGGACCACAGGTTCTTCGGCCGCCCCGTGATCTCGAACCCGACCAGCCCCGCTCCGGTGAGCTCCGCGGCGAGCGGGTCGCGGAGCCGCTCGATGGTGCGCTCGCGCTCCGCCTTCTTCGCCCGGACCTTGCGGGCCAGCTCGCGGTAGTCGTCCGTCTCGAGGAACTTGAAGGCGAGGTCCTCGAGCTCCGCCTTCACCCCGGCCATCCCGAACCGGTGGGCGAGCGGCGCGTAGATCTCGCGCGTCTCGAGGGCGATGCGGCGCTGCTTCTCCACGTCCAGGTGCTCGAGCGTCCGCATGTTGTGCAGCCGATCGGCCAGCTTGATGATGATGACCCGGGCGTCCTTCGCGACCGACAGGAGCAGCTTGCGGTAGTTCTCCGCCTGCTCCTCGGCCGTCGAGCGGAACGTCAGCGTCGACAGCTTCGTGAGGCCGTCGACGAGCTCGGCCACTTCCGCCCCGAAGTCGCGGCGGATGTCCTCGAGCGAGGTGTCGGAGTCCTCCACCACGTCGTGCAGCAGCGCGGCGGCGATGGTCGTAGAGTCCATCAACTGCTCGGCGAGAATCGTGGCCACGGCGACGCTGTGGGAGACGTAGTCGTCCCCTGACTCGCGCTTCTGGCCGCGGTGGGCCTGGGCACTCACGCGATACGCACGCGAGACGAGGTCCAGGTCGAGCCGGTCGCGCTGGGCCGCCACGGCCCGGGCGAGCTCGGGCGCGAGGATGGGGGCGGTGCTGGTCACAACTGGAGGATGGCGAAGCGCGGCCGCCGCGTCAACGCACCCCGCCCCTGCGCCACTGGCTGCATGCCGGCCCGGTCCGTATGATGGACCTTCGTCCGCCTTCGAGGGGCCGCATGGCCGAGACTCCGGCACGTTTGCAAGCCGCCCTTGTCGCTCGCTACGCGCTCGACCGGGAGCTCGGCCACGGCGGCATGGCAACGGTGTACCTGGCTCAGGACCTGAAACACGGCCGCCCCGTGGCCATCAAGGTGCTCCGGCCCGAGCTGGCGGCCGCTCTCGGGGCCGAGCGCTTCCTCCGTGAGATCGAGATCGCGGCCCGCCTCACCCATCCCCATATCCTCCCCCTGCACGACTCCGGCGAGGCCAACGGGTTTCTCTACTATGTGATGCCCTACCTGGAGGGGGAATCGCTGCGGGACCGGCTGAACCGCGAACCGCAGTTGCCCGTCGAGGAAGCCGTGCGGATTGCCCGGGAGGTGGCGAGCGCCTTGAGCTACGCCCACAGCCACGATGTGGTGCACCGGGACATCAAGCCAGAGAACATCCTGCTCTCCGGCGGGGAGGCGGTCGTCGCGGATTTCGGCATTGCGCGCGCGATCGTGGCGGCAGGCACGGAGAAGCTGACGGACACCGGACTCGCCGTGGGCACGCCCGGCTATATGAGCCCGGAGCAGGCGACGGCCGAAGCGCACATCGACGGGCGGGCGGATACCTACGCCCTGGGCTGTGTGCTGTACGAGATGCTGGCGGGGCATCCGCCGTTTCTGGGCACGACGGCCCAGGAAGTACTTGCCCGACACACGCTCGATCCGGTGCCGCCGCTGCGCACGATCCGCCGCGCGGTGCCCCCGGCCGTGGAGCATGCCGTGTTCAAGGCGCTGGCGAAGTCCCCGGCGGACCGGTTTCCCAGCGCGGCGGCCTTCAGCGAGGCGCTGACGCAAACCGGCGCTCCACCGTCATTGACGAGGCAGGCCGCTCGTCCGGCCGTGTTCGTCGCGGCCGGTGTCGCCGCGCTCGTGGCCGGATATGTCCTTCTTACGCGCCGGCCCGGCTCGTCCGGCGATCCGGCCCGTTCCATCGCGGTGCTGCCATTTGTCAACATCGGCGCAGACCCGAACAACGAGCCATTCAGCGACGGGATGTCCGAGGAGCTCATCACCGCCCTTGCCAAGGTCGAAGGGCTACGGGTGACCGCTCGCACCTCGGCCTTCAGCTTCAAGGGAAAGGAGGTCGACGTCCGGGAGATCGGGAACAAGCTCAACGTCGGCTACGTGCTGGAGGGAAGCGTCCGCCGGGCGGGACCGCGACTGCGCGTCAGCGCTCAGCTCATCAACGCAACGACCGGCTACCATCTCTGGTCGGACGAATACGACCGCGATGCGGGAGACGTGTTCGCCGTCCAGGACGAAATCACCCGGGCCATCGTAGGAGCGCTGCGCCTCAAGCTCTCAGGAGCAGCCAATGCCGCCCTGGTGAAGCCCGCCACGGGGAACGCTGAGGCCCACGACCTGTACCTCCAGGGTCGGTACTTCTTTGCTAAGCGCGACTCGACCAGCCTCAGAAAGGCCCAGGACTACTTTGAGCGGGCGATTGCGGACGATCCGTCGTACGCGCTTGCCTACGCGGGGCTGAGTGACGCCTACAGCCACCGGGCTGTGTTCGGCTACGTTCCCCCACATGACATCCACGCCAAGGCCAAGCAAGCGGTGCTGCGTGCGCTCGCGCTGGACAGCACGCTCGTGGAGGCCCACACCTCCCTCGGATTCATCGAGCTGTTTCTCGAGTGGGATTGGGCTGCGGCGGGGCGCGAATTCGATCGGGCGCTGGCCCTCGATGCCCGCTATCCGCCGGCGCATCTGTTCCGGGCGTGGTATTTCCTGGCGACCGACAGGATGACCGATGCGGTCGGTGAAGTCCAGGCCGCCGTCAGGCTGGACCCATTCTCGCTGGTCAACAACGCGCGCTTGGCGAGCATGTTGTACTATGCGCGCCGTTACAATGAGGCGCTCGCCCAGTCGCGTCGGCTCCTCGAAATGGACTCGATGTTCTTTCAAGTGCGCGTGGAGCTGGCGCGGGCGTATCTGCAACTCGGTCAGTGCGACGAGGCGCTGGCCGCGATGAAGCACGCGCCCGAACAGGCCTCGGGCGCGGCGTATTTCGGCGGAGTATGGGGATGGATCAATGCACGGTGCGGGCACCCAGCCCAGGCGTTGGCCGAGTTGAATCGTTTCCGGGCAGAGGCGCGAGAGGGTCGGTACGTGTCGCACTACTCACTCGCGATTATCCACGCTGCGTTAGGCGACTCGGAGCGGGCATTCGCCCAACTTGATAGCGCCTACGTCGAGGGCACATGGGCCATGTTTACCCTCAGAGTCGAGCCGGCGTTTGAGGCGATGCGGGCGGATCCACGCTTCGCGCGACTCCTGAAGAAGGTGGGGTTGGTCTCCTGAGGGTCGGGGCCCTGTACCTTCCTCGGACTCGGCATGGCCCTCGATTCGCCGCTTCTAGAGTAGTCCCGCCTCAGCAAAGCTCACGTAGCGATCGCCTCCGACGATCACATGGTCGTACACCGGGAGATCCAGCAGCCGGCCCGCATCCACCAGCTGCCGCGTCACCGCCCGGTCGTCCGCCGAGGGCGTCGGGTCGCCACTCGGGTGGTTATGCACGACGATGATGCCCGCCGCCGCCTCCGCGATCGCGGCGCGGAACACTTCCCGCGGGTGCACGAGCGAGCTGTTTAGGATCCCCCGCGTGATCAATCGGTCGCCGAGGATCTGGCTCTGGCTCCCCAGCGCCAGGACGTGGAATTCCTCGACAGCCAGATCCCGGAGCCGCGCAGCGTAGACGCGCTGCACGTCGGCCGGCCCGCGGATCCGCTCCGGGGGCGGCTCTACCTCCGACCCGAGCCGTTGTCCGAGCTCGATCGCCGCGGCCACCCGCGCGGCCTTACTGCGACCCACACCGGGGATGCGCGCCAGCTCCACCAGGGGCCGGCTCCCCAGCCGTCGCAGCGAGCCCTCCACGACGGCGAGCACCTCCCCAGCGACCACGAGCGCATCACGGCCCGCACACCCCGTCCCCAGGAGAATGGCGAGGAGTTCTTGCCCCGTCAGCGCGGCAGGGCCGACGGCCCAGAGCCGTTCGCGCGGGCGGTCGTGGGCCGGATGCTCCGAGAGGCGGAGGGGCATAGGGCCAAGCTAGCGGCGGCCAATCGAACCGCCGTACCAGATGCGCGCGCGTCTGGGCTAAAACGCGGCGGGAGCCTCACGGCGGCAGGGATGGGGGGTTATGATTGCCGCCCACCCTGTGTCAGCGGTCGATCCACGGGGCGACACATGCAACCATCACCACCCTGCTGGAGGCCCGTATGACACGCTCATGTGCTGAACTCACCGCTCTGACCCTCGCCACCGGGCTGCTGCTCGTGAGTTGCACGACGGATGCTCCGGATCCCATCGCCGTGACGCTCGTACCGAGCGCGGACGCTCGCGCCGAAGACGCCGGTGACGCCCCTGACGCCGATGACGCCGATGACGCCAACGACATTGATGACGACGCCGAGAATCCCATCGTGGCGCGCGTGAACCTGGACGTGACCCTGCGCGGCGACGGCCACGGGCACGGGCACATCAAATTCCGCCAGCCGCCAGATGCCTTCTTCATCGTCTTCTTGGACACACGGGTCCGCGGTTTGGAGCCCAACACCGATTATCAGCTGCAACGCGCGGTGGACACGGTCGTGGACGACAATTGTACCAGCCAGACGTGGTTGACTCTGGGACAGCTGACCGCGCCGCTGCTACTCCACACGGACGCGCGAGGCAAGGGTCAGGCGCAATTCTCGCGGCAGCTAACCAGCCCCGCGGGCACGGAGTTTGACATTCACTTTCAGGTGATCGACGCCGTCACGAAGGCGGTCGTCTTGCACAGCGGTTGCTACCAGTTCAAGGTCAGTCAATAACTGGCGGGCGGCTCGCTCACGCCGCCCCGTGGCACTTCTTGAACTTCTTGCCGCTGCCGCAGGGACACGGATCGTTGCGGCCCACTCCCGCGTAGGGGTTGCGGGCGAAGGCCGGCTCGGGCGTCGCCGTCCGCGGCGTGCGCGCGGGCTCGTTCGACGTGATCAAGCCATCGGCCGCCGGCTTGGTCGCCACGACGGGCGCGGGACGACGTCCCCCTCCTCCCGGCTGCCCCCCTGCCGGGGACCGCGATCTCGATCGGCATGTTGCGCCACCAGTCCTTGAACCACCCCTCCGCGAAGGTGTTCTCGACGTCGCTCATCAATCCCTTGAACATCTCGAACGCTTCGGTCTTGTACTCGACTAGAGGGTCCTTCTGCCCCCAGGAGCGGTAGTAGATGCCCTCGCGTAGCTGATCGAGGTCGTACAGATGGTCTTTCCATTTCTCGTCGATCACGCCAAGCATGAAGCGCGACAACGCCCGCTCCCCCAGCCGGACGGACCCCGCCTGGGCGCCGAGCTGCGCCTCGACGTCCTTCTCCATGCCCTTCAGGTTGTCGAGTTTCGCCTGGAACGCCTCACGCGCCGCCTGCTGCGCCGCCCGCACGAGGTCGTCGCGGTTGTGGATCACCGTGGGATCGGTGACGCCGGGCACCGCGATCAGGAACTTCTGCAGGAACTCGGTCTCGAACAGCGCGCGGTCCCACTGGGCGGGGTCGTCGAACTCCGCGACCAGCCCGTCCGCGAGACGCTCGACCGCCGCCTCGACCATATGCAAGGCTTCCGCCTTCAGCTCCTCGCCTCCCTCGAGGGCGAATTGCCGCAGCGAGTAGATCACCTCGCGCTGCTGGTTCATCACGTCGTCGTACTCGAGGAGCTTCTTGCGGGCCTGGAAGTGCTGCAGCTCGACGCGCTTCTGGGCCTGGCCGATGGCGCCCGTGACCCAGGGGTGGGTGATGACTTCCCCTTCCTCGGCGCCGGTGCGGTCCATCCAGCGGGCGATGCGGTCGGACCCGAACAGCCGCATCAGATCGTCTTCGAGGGCCAGGAAGAACACGCTCTGTCCGGGATCACCCTGGCGGCCGGAGCGGCCACGCAGCTGCCGGTCGATGCGGCGCGCTTCGTGCCGCTCGGTGCCGATGATCACGAGCCCGCACGGTGGGTCGTCGTAGCAGCCGAGCTTCTTGATCTCGGGTTGGGTCAGGTCGGGCTGCTCGACCTGCTGCCCGAACGCCGGCTCGTGCGACGTGATGCCGCACACCTGACACCTCTTCACGCCGGGGCCGAGCTTGATGTCGGTGCCGCGGCCGGCCATGTTGGTCGCGATGGTGATCGAGCCTGGCTGACCCGCCTGCGCCACGATTTCCGCCTCCCGCTGATGCTGCTTGGCGTTCAGCACCTCGTGCTTCAAGCCGCGCCGCTTGATCATGCGGGACAGCGTCTCCGACACGTCGACGCTCACCGTGCCGACCAGCACCGGGAGCCCGCGCTGATGCTGCCGCTCGATCTCGTCCATGATCGCGTTGTACTTCTCGCGTCGCGTCTTGTAGATGAGGTCGTGCTTGTCGATGCGCCGCACCGGGCGGTTGGTCGGGATCACCATCACGTCGAGCTTGTAGATCTCCCAGAACTCCCGCTCTTCGGTCTCCGCGGTGCCGGTCATGCCGGCGAGCTTGTGGTACATCCGGAAATAGTTCTGGATCGTGATGGTGGCGAGGGTCTGGTTCTCCTCGCGGACGGCCACGCCCTCCTTCGCTTCCACCGCTTGATGCAGCCCGTCGGACCAGCGGCGCCCATGCATCAGGCGGCCGGTGAATTCGTCGACGATGAGCACCTGCCCGTCCTGCACCACGTACTCCACGTCCTTCTCGTACAGCGCATGGGCCTGCAGCAGCTTGTGGATGATGTGCAGCGTCTCGCTCTTCTGCGCGTATTCGGACTCCACGACCCGCCGCCGCTCGACCTTCTCCTTGGCTGAGAGCGCCTCATCGTGATCGATTTCGTGCACCGCATGCGAGATGTCGGGCACGACGAACAGCGTCGGGTCCTGCGGTGACATCGTCTCGACGCCCTTGTCGGTGAGATGGACCGAGCGGCCTCGCTCGTCCATCACGAAGTAGAGATCGTCCTCGACGTCCCGCATCTTCTGGTCGCGGGCCGGGAGCTTGCGGTCCGCCAGGCGGTCGAGCTCCACGCGCTGCACCGCGGACTTCACACCCGTCTCCTGGAGCAGCTTCATGAGCTTCTTGTTCTTCGGCATCCCGAGCTGCGCCTTGTAGAGCAGCACGGCGGCGTCGTACACGGTCTTCTCGTCGGCGAGCAGCGGCTCGGCCTTCGCGATGAGGTCGTTGACGACCGCCGTCTGTTTGCGCACGAGCTGGACGACCTGCGCGTTGTACAGCGCGTACTTCTCGTTGGACTCCGTGCCGACGGGACCCGAGATGATCAGCGGGGTGCGTGCCTCATCGATCAGGATCGAGTCGACCTCGTCGATGATCGCGTACGCATGCCCGCGCTGGACGCGGTGGTCCGGCGAGATCACCATGTTGTCGCGCAGGTAATCGAAGCCGAACTCGTTGTTCGTGCCGTAGGTGATGTCGCACAGGTAGGCCTGCCGCCGCTCGGGCGAGCCGGGCTCGGTATCGTCGATGCAGCCGACGGTGAGGCCGAGCCACGTAAACAGGTGGCCCATCCACTGCGAATCGCGCCGCGCGAGGTAGTTGTTGACCGTGACGAGGTGGGCCCCCCGTCCGGCGAGCGCGTTCAGGTACAGCGGTAGCGTGGCCACGAGGGTCTTGCCCTCGCCCGTCGCCATCTCGGCGATCCGGCCCTGATGCAGCACGATGCCACCGATCAGCTGCACGTCGTAGGGAACCATGTCCCAGGTGAGCTCGTGCGCCGTCACGACCACCTTACTGCCCAGCAGCCGCCGGCATGCCTCGCGCACTGTGGCGAAGGCCTCCGGGAGGAGCTCATCCAGCGCATGTTGCACCGCGCTGGCGAGCGCCTGCTCCGCCTTGCCGAGCTGATCGGACAGGCGCAGCCGCTCCTCGGCGTCGGGGCAGTCGTGCTTGGCGCGCCGCAGCCGCTCGACCTCCGCCGCGAGCGCACCCGTGCGCTCCGCGATACGGGCGCGGAACGCGGGCGTCTGGGCCCGGAGGTCGGCGTCGGACAGATCCTTGAGCCGCGTTTCGTGGCCGTGGATCGCGTCGACCAGCGGTTGGATCCGCTTGAGCTCACGCTGGAAGCGCGTGCCGACGAGCTTGGTGACGAGCTGTTTGAACATCAGTCCTCTAACGATACAACCCGCGCGCGGCGATATAGTCGCGCACCGCGTCGGGGACGAGATACCGGATCGATCCGCCGCGCCGCACCCGCTCCCGCAGCATCGTCGCCGAGATCGCGACGCTCGGCACCTCGATCACGCGCCCGATCAGCGGGTGGCGCGGCACGGTGGCGCCGGGGCGCGCGAACACCACGAGCTCGGCGAGCCCCGGGAGCGCCTCGACCTCGTGCCAGCTCGAGAGCTCCTCCGCCGCGTCCGCCCCCAGAAGTAACGTGAAACGGTTCCCCGGCTCGCGCCGCGCCAGCGCCTGGAGCGTCCGGACCGTGTAGGACGGCGGGGGTAACGTGAGCTCGATGCGCTCGACGCCGAGGCGCGGATTGCCCGCGACGGCCAGGTCGAGCATCTCCGCGCGCTGCTCGGGCGTCGCCCCATGCGCCGCCCGCTTGAACGGCTGCTCGCGCGCTGGCACGAACCGCACGGTCGCGCCGAGCTGCTCGGCCGCCGCCTCCGCCACGATGAGATGCCCGAGATGCACCGGGTCGAACGAGCCGCCGAACAGGGCCTTCACGCAGGCTCAGGACGGCGCGGGCGCCGACGCCGTCCCGCCGCTCGCGTCGGCCGGGCAGGTCTTCTCCAAACCGGCCGCCTGCGGATAGAAGCGGCGCAGGTGGGTGCACGTCTCCTTCAATTCGTCCGCGTAATGGATCGCGCGATAGATCTCGACCAGGCGCATCAGCGCGTCGGGTACGCGTGACGTCCCCGGGTAGCTCGCGATCACGTCCTTGAAATAGATGATCGCGGAATCGTAGGCGTGCACCCCGAAGTGCTTCAGATAGAACATCCCGTTCTTGTAGTCCTTCTCCGCGAACCACTCCCGCAACTGTTGCACGTGCTGCTGGGCGCGCGCCGCCGCCGATGTGCCGGGGTACCGCCCGGCCAGCTCCTGGTAGATCGCGAGCGCCGATTGGCCGTAGGTGGGATCGAGCTCGGGACGCCGCCACAGCCGTAAATTGGCGTCACCCGCCCGCAGCAGAGCGAGGGGCGCGTAGTCGCTCGTGGGATACTGGTCGGCCACCTGGCGGAACTCGTGGGCGGCCTGGACTTTGTCCCCGGTCTGGAAGAAGCACTCCGCAAGATAGTAGTGCACCTCCGCCAGCTCGGGTTGGGTCGGGCCGAGCTCGAACGACAGGCGCCGCAGTGACACCGTCGCGTGCGTGCAATCGCCGCGATGGAAATCCCGACGCGCGCGCGCCAGCTCGACGTCGGGCTGCGACGCCGGCGTCAGCTTCGGCCCGTGACCACACGCCGCCAGAGCGGCTAAGGCGATCAGGCGGAGTTGCGCCATCGTCCTCACGGTTTCCCTTACGGTTTCGGGGGGGTGGTCGACGGCGCGTCGGCCTTGCCCAGCGCATTGATCTTCTCATGCGCCCGCTGGGACAGGGTGTCCCCGGGGCGGCCGCCCGACAGCACCTGCTGGTAGTTGTCGAGCGCGTCCGGGATGTCACCTTGCGCGAGCTTCACGTCACCCAGGCCCAGGAACGCGCCGCGCACGACTTCCGGGGGTGAGCCCGGCGCCGAGGCGCGCCGAAACCAGTCCTCGGCCTCGGTGGGCTTGCCGTCGGCGAGCAGGCGCTGGCCCTCGACCAGGGCGCACAGCCCCAGCCCTTCCCGCGCTCCCTCGGTGACCGCCGGCTCGTGCTGACGGCGGATCACGCTCTCGAACGCGGGCACAGCGGTGCTGCACGCCCGCGCCCGCACGGCGGCCATACCGTACACGAAGAGCAGAGAATCCGCGCTGCGGGCGTTCGCCGCCGCGGCCACGGCACTCGGCAGCAGCGCGAGCGCCGCGCCCGTGTCACCGCGCTCCGCCGCATCCAGGGCGGCGAGCCGGGTGTACCTGCCCAGCGGCCGGCTCGGCGACACCGTGCGCAGCCCCTGGAGCGCGTTCGCCGCTGCGTTGCGGTCGTTCCCCGTGAGCGCGGCGCGCACCAGCCGCTCGAGCCCGTCGGCGGCTTCGGCCGCGCGCGAACGGTCCTCCTGCCCCAAGGCGACGTATTGCGCGACGGCGAGGGCATACTCGCCGGTGTGCAGCGCGGCGGCGCCCGCCTTGGCGGACAGGTCCGCGCTCCCCGGGTGCGCCTTCAGTCCCAGCTGGTATTCCGCCAACGCGTTGCGGTATTCTCCCGCCGCGTACGCGCGGTCGCCCAGCTCTTCGTGATCGGCCGCACTGCGCGAGCAGGCCCATATCAGCACGAGGCTCGCGACCCCCAACGGTCTCACGGCTTCTTCCTCTTGCCACCCCTGCCCTTTGCGGCAGGCGGCAGCGAGTCTGAGCGCGAGGGATCGTCGGCGCCCACCGCCGCCACTCCCGTGTCGTTCCGGGCCAACATAGCGAGATACGCCTCCACGCGCGGATCCTCCGGCCGCCGCTCACGGCACGCTTCCCACACCTGCTTCGCCCCGAGCCCGTCGCCCGCGAGGTAACACGCCAGGCCCAGCATCGCGGCGGCATCCAGGTACGTCGGGCGCGCCCGCACGATGATCTCGAAATGCTCCCGCGCGTCGAGCGCGCGGCCCGCGTGCAGCAGCATCCGCCCCAGCTTATACCGCAGGTCGTGAAAGGCAGGTCCGAGGGCGAGCGCCGCGTGATACTGGTCGATCGCCTGCGGCAGCGCCCCGGCCTCGTCGTAGGCGTCGCCCAGCGCGGCGTGCTGGTTCGCGAGCTTGGCGGCCACATGGGCCGGCAGCCCCTGACGCGACTCGCCTCCCACCTGGGCCGCCCGCCGGAACGCCACGTCCGCCTCGGCCTCGCGCCCCAGCTCGTTCAGCACGATGGCCCGATGGATGAGCGCCTCGATGTAGCGGGCATTCAACGCCAGCGCCCGGTCGAGCTGGGCGAGGGCCTGCTCCTGCTGGCCGACGAGCGAGTACGACAATCCCAGCAGGTGATGCGCGTCGGCGAACGCCCGCCCGCTGGCGACGACTTCCTCCAACAGGTGGATGGCGCCGTAGTAGTCCTGGAGCTCGAAGCGCTCGCGGGCCTGGGCCACGAGGTGCTCAGGACTGACGTCCATGGACCTCCTCGTACCACCGCACGAAGTGTGGGATCCCCTCCTCGATGCCGATCTTAGGCCGGTAGCCGAGCTCGCGCTCCGCGCGCCGCAGGTCGGCCGCCGTGAGCCGCACGTCCCCCGGCTGGTCGGCGTGCCGCTCGATCCGCACGCTGCGCCCCAGGGTCCGTCCGATCAGCTCGATCAGCCGGTCCAGGCGCACGCGCGCGCCGCCGCCGATGTTGAGCGGTTCGGACCGTCCGCCCGTGCGGGGACGGGCGGTCCACTCCACCGCGGACAGGACCCCGTTCACGCAATCCGTAATATAGGTATAGTCGCGCTCGCTGGACCCGTCGCCGTGCATCCGCACGGGCTGGCCCTGCGCGATCAGGCTCGTGAAGCGATGGATCGCCAGGTCGGGACGCTGGCGTGGGCCGTAGACGGTGAAGAAGCGCAGGCAGGCGATCTGCATTCCGTACAGGTGGGCGAACGCGTGCGCCATGAGCTCTCCGGCGCGCTTGCTCGCGGCGTACGGCGAGATCGGCCAGACCGCCGGGGCGTCTTCGGCGAACGGCGCGGGGGTCGCGTCGCCGTACACCGACGACGACGACCCGAATACGACCCTGCCGATGCCGGCGCGCCGCGCGGCCTCGAACACGCGGACCGTGCCGGTCACGTTCGCTTCACTGTAGGATGCCGGATTTTCGAGTGAGGGCCGCACCCCCGGCCTGGCGGCCAGATGCAGCACGACGGCCATCTCCTCGAGGGGCAGCGGGTCGCGCGCCACATCCGCTTCGACGAAGCGGAACCGCCGCTCGCGCCGCAGCGCGGCGAGGTTGCGCTCCTTCATGGCACGCGGGTAGAAGGGATCGAAGTTGTCGACCCCGACGACTTCGTCCCCCCGCCGGACCAGCGCCTCGCACACGTGGGAGCCGATGAACCCCGCGGCCCCGGTGACCAGGATCCGCAGGCTCACTTGCAGACGAGCGTGCGGAAGTACTCGATGGTGCGCTGCAGCCCCTCGTCGAGCGAGATCCGGGGCTCCCAGCCGAGGGTTGCCCGCGCGCGCGCGATGTCCGGCTGGCGGACCTTGGGGTCATCGATGGGGAGCGGCCGCTCCACGATCGGGCTGCGGCTGCCGGTGCGCCGCAGCACGAGCTCGGCGAGCTGCCGCACGGTGAACTCCTTGGGATTGCCGATATTGGTCGGGTCGGCGTCGCCCCGCTCGAACAGCCGCACGATCCCGTCGATCAGGTCGTCCACGTAGCAGAACGAGCGCGTCTGCGAGCCGTCGCCATACACGGTCAAGGGCTCGCCCCGCAACGCTTGCACGATGAAGTTCGACACAACGCGGCCGTCGTTGGGTCGCATGCGCGGGCCGTACGTATTGAAGATCCGTACGATCCGCGTATCGAGACCGTGAAAGCGGTGGTAGGCCATGGTGATGGCCTCGGCGAAGCGCTTGGCCTCGTCGTAGACCCCGCGCGGGCCCACGGGGTTCACGTGACCCCAGTAGCTCTCGGGTTGGGGATGCACGAGCGGGTCGCCGTATACTTCGGAGGTCGAGGCGAGGAGAAAGCGGGCCCGCTTCGCCTTGGCGAGACCCAGCGCCTTATGCGTGCCGAGCGAGCCGACCTTCAGGGTCTGGATCGGCAGCTCAAGGTAGTCGACCGGGCTGGCGGGACTGGCGAAATGGAGCACGCCGTCGAGCGGTCCCTGGACCTCGATGAAGTTGGTGACGTCGTGCAGCACGAACTGAAAATCGCGCTGGTCCCGCAGGTGAGCGACGTTGGCCGGGGCGCCGGTGACGAAGTTGTCCATCCCCACGACGCGATGACCCTGCCCGAGCAACCGGTCGCACAGGTGCGAGCCGAGAAAACCCGCGGCCCCCGTTACGAGGACGCGCATGCCAGCGGGCGGCCGATGCTGTCGTAGGTGAACCCCAGCCGGGCGAGGCGGGCCGGATCGTAGAGATTCCGGCCATCGACGATGAGGGGCCGGGTGAGCAACTGCTTCATCTTCGCGAAGTCGGGATTGCGATACTCGAGCCACTCGGTGACGATCGCCAGCGCCGCGGCGCCCTGCAGGGCGTCGTACGCCTGCGCGGCATAGGTCACCCGATCGCCGAGGTAGCGGCGCGCCGTGTCGAGGGCCGCGGGATCGTGCACGCGCACCTTCGCGCCGGCACATAACAGCTCCTCCACCAGGACGAGCGCCGGGCTCTCGCGCACGTCGTCGGTTTCCGCTTTGAAGGCGAGTCCCCAGATCGCGAACGTCTCGCCCTCCAGGTCGCCGTCGAAGTGGCGCTGCAGCTTTTCGAACAGCACCCGCTTCTGCCGATCGTTCGCGAGCTCGACCGCCGCGAGAACGTCGAGCGACACTGCTTTCGTCGCAGCCGTCCGCAGCAGTGCTTTGACGTCCTTCGGGAAGCAGGAGCCGCCGTAGCCGGGCCCGGGGAACAGGAAGGCGGAGCCGATCCGCCGGTCGGTTCCGATGCCCTTGCGAACGTGCGTCACGTCCGCCCCGACGGTCTCGCACAGGCGGGCGATCTGGTTCATGAACGAGATGCGGGTCGCGAGCATCGCGTTGGCCGCGTACTTCGTCATCTCCGCCGACGGGATGTCCATGAAAATGATCGGGTTGCCGGTGCGCACGAACGGGGCGTAGAGCTCGCCGATCACCTGGGCCGCCTCCGGGGAATCCACGCCCACGATCACGCGGTCCGGCTTCATGAAATCCTCGACGGCGGCGCCCTCCTTGAGGAACTCTGGGTTGGAGCACACCCGGAACGGCACGCTCGTGTGTTTCGCCACCTCCGCCCGTACCAGCTCCGACGTGCCGACGGGAACGGTACTCTTGGTGACGACGATCTTCGAGCGATTCATGTGCCGCCCGATGGCCCGGGCCACGTCCAGCACGTGCTGCAGGTCGGCAGAGCCGTCCTCGTCGGGCGGGGTCCCGACCGCGATGAAGACGATATCCGAACGCTCGATCGCTCCGGGCACGTCGGTCGTGAACTGGAGGCGGCCACCGCGCTGGTTGCGCGTCACCAACGGCTCGAGCCCGGGCTCGTAAATCGGCAGCTGGTTCTGGCGCAGCTGCGCGATCTTGCGCTCGTCGACGTCGGCGCAGATCACATCGTTGCCCGTCTCGGCGAGACACGCCCCGACCACGAGCCCCACGTACCCCGTGCCGATGACGGCGACGTTCATACGCCCTTCCCGCGGCCGCCGGCGAGGGCGTTCCGCGTGTCCACGACGACGCGGGCGTGCCGCGCCACGAGGCCGTAGTCCACATCGGAGTGATCGGTCACGATGAGGACGCAATCGGCACCCTTGAGCACCTCGGGGGTGAGCGGCACCGACTTCAATTCCAGGTCGTCGTCCTTGAGCCCCGGCACGTGAGGATCGTGGTACTCGACGATCGCGCCGTGCCGCCGCAGCAGGCGGATCACGTCCAGGGCAGGACTCTCGCGGATGTCGTCGATATTCTTCTTGTAGGCCACGCCCAGCACGAGCGTGTGGCTGCCGCGCACGGCCTTGCTCTGCTCGTTGAGGCGGTCGACCGCGCGGGCCACCCAGTACTCGGGCATCGCCGCGTTGATCTCCCCCGCCAGCTCGATGAAGCGCGTGCGGTAGTTCAAGGTGCGCATCTTCCAGGCGAGGTAGTGCGGGTCGAGCGGGATGCAGTGCCCGCCCACGCCGGGGCCGGGCGTGAATTTCATGAAGCCGAACGGCTTCGTGGCCGCGGCGTCGATCACCTCCCACACGTTGACGCCGAGTTTGTCGCACACGATCGCCATTTCGTTCACGAGCCCGATGTTCACGCTGCGAAACGTGTTCTCGAGGATCTTGACCAGCTCCGCCGCTTCGGTGGAGGACACCGGAACCAGTCGCTCGATCGCCGGCCCGTAGATCTCGAGCGCGACCCGGCGGCACGTGTCGGTGATCCCGCCGACGACCTTGGGCGTGTTGCGCGTGTTCCACTTCGGGTTCCCCGGGTCCACCCGCTCCGGGGAGAACGCGAGGAAGAAGTCCTCACCGACTTTGAGGCCCGTGCCCTCGAGCGCCGGCAGCATCAGCTCCCGCGTGGTGCCGGGGTAGGTCGTGGACTCGAGCACGATGAGCTGCCCGCGCCGCAGCGACTGTTTCACGGAATTCGTCGCGGCGAGCACGTAGCTCACGTCGGGATCCTTGGTCTTCGAGAGCGGCGTGGGCACGCAGATCGAGACGACGTCGGGCTCGCGCAACCGCGAGAGGTCGGTGGTCGCCGCGAACTTCCCCGTCTTGGCGAACCCCGCCACCTCCGCGCTCGAGACATCCTGGACGTGCGAGCGCCCCGCCCCGAGTGCGTCCACCACGGGCTTACTGACGTCGAAGCCCAGTACGCGGAAGCCGACGCGCGCGAATTCCATCGCGAGCGGCAGCCCCACGTAGCCGAGCCCGACGATGCCGATGAGCGCGGAGCGGTCCTGCGCCTTCGCGATCAGGATGTCCGCCGTGGACTTGGCCGTGGCCGTCGTCATAGGCTCACCGGAGTCCCGCCGGCGGCGAGTGAGCGCGTGGCGGCTTCGAGCACGCGCACCACGCGCACGCCATCCGTGACGTCCGCCCGCGGGGCCTCGCCGTCGCGCGCAACGCGGACAAAGTGGCCCAGCTCGGCCGCGAGCGGCTCGATGTTCGGGATCTTGGGGATGAAGATATCGCCCTCGCGGATCGCCAGGCTCTCTCCGTACGAGCCGTACTCGGGTGGGCGATCCACGCCTTTGTCGTAAATCCGCAACTTCTCGCGCGGCTCCATGTCGTCGAACACTACCATCTTTTTCGCCCCTACCACGGTCAGCTTTCGTTCCTTATGGGGGTCGAGCCAGGAGAGCTGCACGTGGGCCAGGACGCCGCTCGCAAATTCCATGGTGAGGAAGACTACGTCTTCCACGCCCGGCTGGAGGTAGCTCCGCCCCTGTGCCGCGACCCGGATTGGCTGGTCGTCAAGCAAGTACAGTGCCATTGATACGTCGTGCGGCCCGAAGCTCCAAAGCGCGTTCTCGTCGGCGCGCACCTGCCCGAGGTTGACGCGCAATCCATAGAGATAGAAGATCTTACCAAGCTCCCCCTGGCGCACCAAGGCCCGCAGTCGCTCCACCGCCGGATGGAAGACGAGCAGGTGACCCGCCGCGACGGGCACCTTTCGCTCCGCCGACGAACGGGCGACTGCTTCCGCATCACGCACGCTCAGCGCGAAGGGCTTCTCCACCAGGCAGGGCTTGCCGGCCGCGATGCACTGCAGCGCCAGCTGGGCGTGCGTCGTGGCCGGCGCCGCGACGATGACCGCATCCACGCGAGCCAGCAGATCGACCAGCTCGCCCGTGACATGCGTCACCGGGTACTGCCGCGCCACGCGCTCCCGCACCTTGGGGTCGCGGTCGCATACCGCCGTCAGCTCGGCGTCCGGGAGCGTGGCGACCGTGCGGACGTGGTTCCGGCCCCACGCGCCCGCGCCGACGACGCCGAGCTTCAGGCGGCTCACCGATAGAACCCGCGGATCGCGTCGATCACATAATCGAGCTGCTCGCCAGAGAGCTCCGGATAGACCGGCAGTGAGAGCACCTCGGCGGCCGCCCGCTCCGCCTCCGGGAGCGCGCCGCGCTTGTAGCCCAACTCGCTGAAGCAGTTCTGCAGGTGCAGCGGCACCGGGTAGTAGATCGCGGTGCCGATCCCCTTGCTCTTCAAGTGCGCCTGGAGCGCGTCGCGTCGCTCGACCCGCACCGTGTATTGATGGAAGATGTGCTCGTTGCAACTGTCCACGGCCGGCGTCATCACCGGGGTCAGTCCCGCCAGGCCCTGAGTGTAGTACGCCGCGTGCTCGCGCCGCCGCGCGGACCAGGCGGCGAGGTACGGCAGCTTAGCGAGCAACACCGCCGCCTGGAGTGTGTCGAGTCGCGAGTTGGTTCCCACCTCGTCGTGGTGGTACTGCTTCGCGCCGCCATGCAGCCGCAGCTTGCGCAGCCGTTCGGCCAGCCTCTCGTCCGACGTGACCATCATGCCGCCGTCGCCCCACGCGCCCAGATTCTTGCTCGGGAAGAACGAAAACCCCGTCACCCAGCCCAACTCACCAGCCATGCGCCACTGGCCGTCCACGCGGCGCCGGGCACCGATCGCTTGCGCGGCGTCCTCAATGATCGGCAACCCGCTGGCGGCGGCGATCGGGAGCAGCCGCTCCATCGCGACCATCTGACCATACAGATGCACCGGAACGACGGCACGGGTTCGGGGTGTGATCGCGGCCGCGACGCGGGTGGGGTCGAGGTTGAAGGTCTCAGGCTCGATGTCGACGAACACGGGCGTGCCACCCGCGTTGTGGATCGTGCCGGCGGTCGCGAAGAAAGTGAACGGTGTCGTGATCACCTCGTCGCCGGGGCGGAGCTGCACCGCCTTGAGCGGGAGTAGGAGCGCATCGGTCCCGCTGGCGCAGGCGATGGCGTGCTGTGCCCGCGCCAGCCGCGCGATCTCCCGTTCGAGCTGCACCACGGCAGGGCCCATGACGAACTGCTGCGACTCGACGACCGCCTGCACGGCGGGAAGCACGCTGTCCTTGATGGCGCGGTATTGCGCCACGAGATCCAAGAGGGGCACGTTCACGGGGTTGGTATCCTTCGAGGGGGCAACAATTTATCAGGGGCGGCGCGGCGGGGCAATCGGGCGCAGCGCCCCGTTCGACTCGGCGTAGGTCGCACCGCAAACCGCGCACGCGCTCCGCCCGCCCGCCACCACGAGCCGCTCCCCGCACTGGCACATCCACCCGACGCGCCGCGCCGGCACGCCCAGCATCAAGCCAAACGCGGGAACGTCGGCGGTGACGACGGCGCCCGCGCCGATGAAGGCGTACTCGCCCAGGGTCACGCCGCACACGATCGTCGCGTTGGCGCCGATCGAGCTGCCCCGCTTTACGAGGGTCTTGCGGTACTCGTGTTTGCGGGAGACGTGGGCGCGAGGGTTCAGGACGTTGGTGAACACGCAGGACGGTCCGCAGAACACGTCGTCTTCGAGCACCACGCCTTCGTAGATCGAGACATTGTTCTGAATCTTCACGTTGTTGCCGATCCGCGTCCCGGGCATCACCACGACGTTCTGGCCCAGGCTGCAGCGCTCGCCGATCACGGCGCCGGGCATCACGTGGCAGAAGTGCCAGATCTTGGTGTCCCTGCCGATCTGGGCGCCTGCGTCGACGTAGCTCGATTCGTGGACGAAGTAGTCGGGCACTAGCCGACCACCTTCACCTCGAGCTCCAGCTCCACGCCCATCTTCTTGGCCACGGTCTTGCGGACGTGCTCGATGAGCTTGAGCACGTCGCTGGCCGTGGCGGGGCCGGTGTTGACGATGTAGTTCGCGTGCAGGGACGACACCTGCGCGCCGCCGATCGTGAACCCCTTGAGCCCGGCCTCGTCGATGAGCGCGCCGGCCGTCCGCGGGCCCCCGGGGTTCTTGAACACCGAGCCGCAGCACGGCTGATCGAACGGCGTCCCCGCCTTGCGCCAGCGGAGCAGCTTCCCCTGCAGCTCCTTCAGCTTGGCGGGCGGCTCCTCGATCAGCGCCAGCTTGGCCTCCAGCACGATTACGGTTCCCAGGTTGGACGACCGATACTTGTACGAGATCTGCTTGCGCGGCAGCTGCTTGACCTTGCCTTTGGCGTCCATCACGGTGGCTTCCGTCACGACTTCGGCGAACTCCGCGCCGTGGCAGCCGGCGTTCATGTAGACGCCGCCCCCCACCGTGCCCGGAATGCCGATGAAGCGCTCCACGCCGGCGAACCCCGCTTCGGCCGTGCGTCGCGCCAACAGCGGCGTCGGCAGGCCCGCGCCCACGATCGCGGTGGCGCCCTTCATCTCGAACCGGTCGAGCCCCTTGCCGCAGCGGATCACGACGCCGGGGTAGCCGGTGTCCTTGACGAGCAGGTTCGAGCCCAGCCCGAGGACGAACCACGGCAGCCCGCGGCTCTGGGCGAGGTCGAGCGCCTTGACCACATCGTCGGCGTCGGCGGGCAGCACCAGGTACCGCGCCGGCCCGCCGATGCGGTACGTGGTGTAGCGCGCCAGGGGCTCGTTCTCGAGGACGCGCCCGCGGAATTTGACTTTGGGCGCGGGCGGCGGCGCCGCCGCGGGCGCCCGCTTGGGCGGCGCCTTCGCCGCCGTCTTCGCCTTGGCTACGCCTTCGCGACCGGCGCGCGGCTTGCCGTCGGCGGCTTTGCGGCCTCGCGCGGCTGCTTTTGAGTGCTGGTTCTTTCGTGCCATTCTTGAAGACTCCTCACGCTGCCCGTACGGCTGCGCAGAGCGATGATCGCGTCACAAGCGGCGCTCGCCGCCGACATCGTGGTGGTGTAGGGCACGCGGTGCATGAGCGCCGCGCGCCGCATCGCGTAATCGTCCGCCTGCGTGAACTTGCCGAGCGGCGTGTTGATCAGCAGCTGGACCTCTCCCGACACGATCAGGTCGATCGCGTTGGGCCGCCCCTCGTGCACCTTCGCCACCCGCTCGGCCGGCACACCGCGCGCCCGCAGGTACTTCTCGGTCCCCTCCGTGGCCACGATCCGGAACCCCATCTCGTGAAAGCGACGGACGATCGGGACCACCGTCGGCTTGTCCGAGTCGTTCACCGTCACGAAGATCGCTCCCTCGAGCGGCAGGCTGCCGTCCGCCGCGATCTGCGCTTTGGCGAACGCCATCCCAAAGCTGTCCGCCAGCCCCATGACTTCCCCGGTCGACCGCATTTCCGGGCCCAGGATGGTATCGACCCCGGGCAGTTTCGTGAAGGGGAAGACCGCCTCCTTCACCGCCACGCCGGGGAGCGGAAGGTCATCGGGCAGCCCCAATTCGTCCAGGGTGCGGCCGACCATGACGGCCGCGGCGAGCTTGGCCAGGGATACCCCGGTCGCCTTGCTCACGAACGGAACGGTGCGCGAGGCCCGGGGGTTCACTTCCAGCACGTGGACGACCCCGTCCTTGATGGCGTACTGGACGTTGATCAACCCGACCACGCCGAGCGCTTCCGCGAACGCCTTGGTGTAGCGGCGCATCTCCTCCACCTGGCGGTCGCCGATCAGATACGGTGGTAGGACGCACGCCGAATCGCCCGAGTGGACGCCGGCATCCTCGATATGCTGCATCACGCCGGCGATCACGACGCGGCGGCCGTCGGCGATCGCGTCCACGTCCCCCTCGAACGCATCCTCGAGGAAGCGGTCGATGAGTACGGGGTGCTCGGGTGCAACGCGGGCTGCCTTCTCGAAGTAGCCGCGCAGCGACGCGTCGTCGTACACGATTTCCATGGCCCGCCCCCCGAGCACGTACGAGGGCCGGACCAGCACCGGGTACCCGATGCGCCGGGCGACCTGCACCGCGTTCTCCACGGAGCGGGCCGTGCCGTTCGCCGGCTGGGTGACGCCCAGGCGCCGGGCCAGCGCCTCGAACCGTTCGCGGTCCTCGGCCACGTCGATGGAGTCGGGCGGCGTGCCGAGGATGGGCACCCCGGCCGCCTCCAGCGGCTTGGTGAGTCGCAGCGGCGTCTGGCCGCCGAGCTGGACCACGACCCCCTTCGGCCGCTCCCAGCGCACGATCTCGATCACGTCCTCGAAGGTGAGCGGCTCGAAGTACAGCTTGTCCGAGATGTCGAAGTCGGTGGACACGGTCTCGGGATTGGAGTTGATCATGATCGTCCGGTACCCCAGCTCGCGGAACGCGAGCCCGGCCCGGACGCAGCAGTAGTCGAACTCCACGCCCTGACCGATGCGGTTCGGGCCGCTCCCGAGAATGACGATGCCGCGCTCGCCGAACGGCTCGGACTCGGTCTCGGCATCGTACGTGCTGTAGAGATAGGGGGTGGAGGACGGGAACTCGCCGGCGCACGTGTCCACCGTCTTGTAGACCGGGTGGATGTCCAAGTCCCAGCGCCGCTGGCGCATCGCCTGCTCGGAGCTGCCGCGCAGCTCCGCGAGCTGGTGGTCCGAGAACCCCAGACGCTTCATGCGACGCAGCTCCGCGGCACCCACCGCCGCCACGCCCGCGAACCAGCGCTCCGCCGCGACCAGCTCCTCCAGCTGATACAGGAACCAGGGGTCGATGCCCGTCGCTTCGGCGATCGCTTCCACGGGTAGCCCGGCGAGCAGCGCCCGTTTGATCTGAAACACCCGCTCGGGCGTCGGCGTGCGGAGCGCGACGCGCAGGTCCTCGGGGCTGTCGCTCGTGAGGCGATCGTCGGCGAGCGTGGACCCCAGCGTCCACCCGGAGCGGCCGGCCTCGAGCGCGCGCAGGCCCTTCTGGAAGGCTTCCTTGAACGTCCGGCCGATCGCCATGGCCTCGCCCACCGATTTCATCTGCGTGGTGAGACGGAAGTCGGCGGTCGGGAACTTCTCAAAGGCGAAGCGCGGCACCTTCACGACCACGTAGTCGAGCACCGGCTCGAACGACGCCGGCGTCGTCCGCGTGATGTCGTTGGGGAGCTCGTCGAGCGTATAGCCCACGGCGAGCTTCGCGCCGATCCGGGCGATCGGGAATCCCGTCGCCTTGGACGCGAGCGCCGAGCTGCGCGACACGCGCGGGTTCATCTCGATCACGAGCATCGCGCCGTCGGCGGGGTTCACCGCGAACTGGATGTTGCACCCCCCTGCCTCGACCCCGATCTCGCGGATAATCGCGATCGCCGCGTCCCGCATCCGCTGGTATTCGCGGTCGGTGAGGGTCATCGCCGGCGCCACGGTGATCGAGTCCCCGGTGTGGACGCCCATCGGGTCCACGTTCTCGATCGAGCAGACGATCACGACGTTGTCGCGGTGATCACGCATCACTTCGAGCTCGAATTCCTTCCAGCCGAGCACGCTGCGCTCGATGAGCGTGGTGTGCACCGGCGACAGCTCCAGGGCGCGCTCGACCAGCTCCTCGAACTCCGCGCGATTGTAGGCGACGCCCCCCCCGGTGCCGCCGAGCGTGAAGGACGGGCGCAGGATCGCCGGGTATCCCGTCTCGGCCACGATGGCGAGGGCGTCCGCCACGGAGGCGGCCACGTGTCCCAGGGGCGTGGCGAGGCCGATGCGGCCCATCGCGGCCGCGAACTCGGCGCGATCCTCGGCCATCTGAATGGCGCGCGCATTCGCCCCGATGAGCTCGACGCCGTGGCGCGCGAGTGTCCCGTCGCGTGCCAGCGCCATCGCCACGTTCAGCGCCGTCTGGCCGCCCATCGTGGGCAGCAGGGCGTCGGGCCGCTCGCGCTCGATCACGCGGCGCACCCACTCGGGCGTCACCGGCTCGATGTAGGTGCGGTCGGCGAGCTCGGGATCCGTCATGATCGTGGCCGGGTTCGAGTTCACCAGCACGACCGCGTAGCCCTCCTCTTTCAGGGCCTTCACCGCCTGGGTGCCCGAATAATCGAACTCGGCGGCCTGCCCGATCACGATCGGGCCCGACCCGAGCAGCAGGATGCGGCGGAGATCAGTTCGCTTGGGCATCGAGGACGTCCCGCAGCATGTCGTCGAGCGAATAGCGCGGCGCCCAGCCGGTCGCCGCGCGGAGTTTGGACGCGTCTCCGACGAGGTACGGCCGAGCATCGCGGCGGATTTGCGAGGCGTCCACCTCCCGCACCGGCCGGATCCCGAGCAGGTGCTCGAGACGCGCGTGAATCCCCTCGAGCGTCACCGGCTGGCCCGAGGCGATGTTGTAGGTCTCGCCCGCCACGCCGCGCGTCAGCAGCCTCACGTACGCGTCGACCACGTCATCCACGTGCAGGAAGTCCCGCACCGCGCTCAAGTCCCCCACGTTGACAGCCGGCGCATTGCTCCGCTTGGCATGGCACAGGATCCGGGCCCGCGCCGGAATCCAGAAGCGCGGATCCTGCCCCGCGCCCGTATGCGGGAACGCGCGCGTCACGATCACGCGCAGCCCCGCGGCGCGCCACATCTGCCACCCTGCGAGCTCGACGCCGAGCTTGCTCGCCGCGTACCCCGTCACAGGCGCGACCGGATCGCTCTCCACATGCGGCCGGTCGGTGCGCGGGACATACACCTCGCCGCTGGACACCACAAGGAGCAGCGGCGCTGGCCGGCGGGCCTTCGCGACATCGGCCAACTGCCAGGCGACCCGAGCCGTCCCTTCGGCATTCACGCGCCACGCGCGTCCCGGGTCCTCGTTGGCCTCGGATGCGAGCGCCACGCCCGCGAGGTGCACCACCGCGTCGCACGGCGGGGCGACGCACGCGCGGACCGACGCGTCGTCTGTGACGTCCAGCGAGACCCACGTGACGCCCGGCGGCCGTGCGGCGGCCCGCGCGGCGGTCGCGTTGTCCGGCCCCCGGGCTCCGACCACGTCGTGGCCGTCGGCGCACAACCGGGCCACCAGCCGAGCCCCGACGAACCCGTTGGCGCCGGTGACGAGCACCTTCACGCTACACGGTCCAGGTCGGCGTCCACCATCAGTGTGACGAGGGCCCGAAAATCGACGCGGGGCGCCCAGCCGAGCTCGCGCTTCGCCTTCGCCGGGTCCGCCTGGAGCGTGTCGACCTCCGCGGGGCGCACGAAGCGCGGATCCACCTTCACGAACTTCTTCCAGTCGAGCCCGACGTGCGCGAACGCCACTTCACACAGCTCGCGCACCGTGTGCGTTTCGCCCGTCCCGACGACGTAGTCCGTCGGCTGGGGCCGCTGCAGCATGCGCCACATCGCGTCCACGTAGTCGCCGGCGAAACCCCAGTCACGGCGCGCGTCGAGGTTGCCGAGCGACAGCTCCCGCTCCTTGCCCTTCACGATCCGAGCGACGCCGTGGCTCACCTTGCGGGTGACGAACTCGAGGCCGCGCCGCGGCGACTCATGGTTGAACAGGATGCCGCTCACGGCGTACAGCCCATACGACTCGCGGTAATTCACGGTGATCCAGTGGCCGTACACCTTGGCGACGCCGTAGGGGGAGCGCGGGTAGAACGGCGTCGTCTCGCGCTGCGGCGTCTCCTGTGCCTTGCCGAACATCTCGGACGAGCTTGCCTGGTACACGCGTGCCTCGGGGCGCACGAGCCGCACCGCCTCGAGTAGCCGGGTTACACCGAGCGCCGTGAACTCGCCGGTGAGCACGGGTTGGCCCCACGACGTGGGCACGAAGCTCTGCGCCGCGAGGTTGTAGACCTCGTGGGGCGCGGCATCCTTCACCACCGCGGTGAGGGAATGCTGGTCCAGCAGGTCGGCGGGGACGATGTGCACCCGGTCGAGCAGGTGGCCGATGCGCTCGTAGGAGTCGTGCGACGTGCGACGCACGACTCCGACGACCTCGTAACCCTTGGCGAGCAGCAATTCGGCGAGATACGAGCCGTCCTGGCCGGTGATGCCGGTGATCAGCGCCGTTCTGCGGGGTTGCCCGGCCGCGCCGGCCGCTCTAGCTTTGGGTGCCCCGGCCTGACGGGTGGGGCTACGATGTTTGGTGCTCATCTCTTCCGTGAGACCGGTCCATGGCGCGAGTGTGTGAGATCTGTGGCAAGGGCCCTATCACGGGGCACAACGTGAGCCACGCGAACAACAAGACGAACCGGCGCTGGTACCCCAACCTGCAGCGCGTCCGCGCGGTCGTGAACGGGACGACGCGCCGGCTGCGGGTCTGCACCCGCTGCCTGAAGTCGAATCGCGTCACGAAAGCGGCCTAACGAAAAGGGGGACCCAGGGTCCCCCTCGCGCGCGAGCCGTTTCCCGCGGCGGCCCTCACGCACCCAGCAATTCGATCCGAGCCACCTCGGCGCCGTCGCCCACGCGATGGCCCAGCTTGATGATCCGCGTATAGCCGCCGGGACGGGCGGCGAAGCGGGGGCCCAGCTCTTTGAAGAGACGGTGGGTCACTTCCCGATCCTTGATGCGCCGCTCGACCTGCCGCCGGGCGTGCAGATCGCCGCGCCGCGCCAGCGTGATGAGGCGCTCGGCGTACGGCCGCAGCTCCTTCGCCTTCGCCTCCGTCGTGACGATCCGCTCGTGACGGAACAGGCTGGTCGCGAGATTGGCGAGCAGCGCCTTCTTATGGCTCGCCGTGCGCGACAGCTGCCGCCCCTTGGCGCGGTGCCGCATTACTCGCCCTCGCCCTCGGTGACCTGCGCCTGCGGCGGCGCACCAGGGTCGAGAACGCGCAGCTCCCCTTCCACGTCCTCGACCCGCATCCCGAAGTTCAGGGCTTCGCGCCGCAACAGTTCGGCGATCTCCCCGAGCGCCTTTTCGCCGACGTTCTTCACCTTGAGCAGGTCCTCCTCGCGGTACTGCACGAGGTCCCCGAGCGTGCGGATGTTCGAGTTCTTGAGGGAGTTGACCGACCGCACCGAGAGGCCGACGTCGTCGATGCTGCGGCCCAGCACTTCGCGCAGCCGGCCCGTTGCGGCGCCGCCGTTGCCGGCGGGCTGCGCCGCCACCATCGGCACCTTCCCGAAGTCGACGAAGAAACGGAAGTGCTCCTGCGCCAGGGCGGCGGCGTACGCCACCGCATCTTCCGGCGTGATCGTTCCGTTCGTCTCGACGGTGAGCGTGAGCCGATCGTAGTCGGTACGTTGCCCCACGCGCGTCTCCGCGACCGTGAAGTTGGCGCGCCGCACCGGGTTGTAGATCGAGTCGATGCGGACGACGTCGACGGGCATGGTGCGGTCGAGCGGATGCTGCTCGGCCTCCACGTAGCCGCGGCCCTTGTTGACGTACAGCTCGCCACCAATGTCCCGATCGTCCTGCAGCGTGAACAGCAGCTGGTCGGGGTTCACGATGGTGACCGCGCTGTGCGCCTCGATGTCGCGGGCGTACACCGGCCCCGACTTCGCGTGCTTGATGTGGAGCACCGCTTCGTCGACGTCGGGAGTGACCACCAAGGTCAGCTGCTTCAGCCGCTGGATGATCTGGTGCACGTCTTCGACGACGCCCGGGATGGTCTGGTGCTCGTGCACCACGCCATCCAGGCGGAACGCCCACACCGCAGCGCCGCGCAGCGACGAGAGCAGCATCCGCCGCAACGAGTTGCCGAGGGTGTAGCCGTAGCCCCGCTCGAGCGGCTGCAAGCGGAACTCGGCTGTGTTCTGGTTGTCTTCCCGCTTGGTCATCTCGACCAAATGCGGCCGGACCAGGCCGGTCAAATCGAGGGTCGTCATCACTTGGAATAGAGCTCGACGATTAACTGTTCTTGCGCGGCGATCGGGATGGCGTCGCGGCTGGGCCGCTCCGTCATCTTGCCGACCGCCTTGTCGGTATCGACGTGAATCCACGACACGGGCTGCGAGCGGCCGAATTGCTCGAGTGCGAGCTTCACCTGTACCAGCTCGCGGCTCGCATCGGCAACCTGCACCTCATCTCCCGGGCGCACCCGGTACGAGGGAATGTCCACGGTGCGGCCGTTCACCTTGATGTGACGGTGCCGCACCAGCTGGCGCGCCTGCCGGCGCGAGACGGCGAAGCCCATCCGGTACACCAGGTTGTCGAGCCGGCTCTCGAGCGCCACCAGCAACGCTTCGCCCGTCACGCCCGGCTCCTTCAACACGCGATCGAAGATGTTGCGAAACTGGCGCTCGGACAGCCCGTAGATCCGCTTGACCTTCTGCTTTTCGCGCAGCTGCCGCGCGTACTCCGAGGCCTTGCGCCGGCGGCCGGAGGACTGGCCGTGCTGGCCGGGAGCGTAGGCACGCCGCTCCACGGCGCATTTCTCCGTGAGGCAGCGCGTGCCCTTGAGAAACAGCTTCGTCCCCTCGCGGCGGCACAGCTTGCAGGCCGGTCCCGTGTAGCGCGCCATCGGTCAGACCCGTCGCTTCTTGGGCGGCCGGCAGCCGTTGTGCGGGATCGGCGTCACGTCGCGGATCGACCGGATCTGCAAGCCCGCGGTGGCGAGCGCCTGGATCGCCGACTCGCGCCCCGAGCCCGGCCCCTGGACGCGGACGTGCACGCGCCGCACGCCGAGGTTCATCGCTTCGCGCGCCGCCTGCTCCGCGGCCACAGTGGCCGCGAACGGCGTGGACTTCTTGGAGCCCTGGAACCCGGCCTTGCCCGAGGAGCCCCACGTGATGGCGTTGCCCTGCATGTCGGTGATGGTGATGAGCGTATTGTTGAAGGTCGCCGTGATATGGGCAATGCCCTCGGCCTCGACGACTTTCTTGGCGCGCTTCGCGCTCGCCGCTGCTGGCTTCGCTTGTGCCATTTACTTTTTCAGCACGGGCTTCTTCTTGCCCGCGATCGCGCGCCGCGGCCCCTTCTTGGTGCGCGCATTGGTGTGGGTGCGCTGCCCGCGCACCGGCAGGCCCTTGCGGTGCCGCGTCCCGCGGTACGTCCCGATGTCCATCAGCCGCTTGATGTTCATCGCGACTTCGGTACGAAGCGCGCCCTCGACCTTGTAATCCCGCTCGATCACCTGCCGCAACCGCGCCACTTCCGCGTCGCGCAGATCACGCACGCGCGCGTCAGGACTGACGCCGGTCTCCGCGAGAATCTTCTTCGCGTTGGAGGGACCGATCCCAAAGATGTACGGAAGAGCGTACTGGATTTTCTTGTCGCGCGGCAGATCGACGCCCGCTATGCGTGCCATTCCCTACCCCTGCCGCTGCTTGTGCTTGGGGCTGCGCTTGCAGATGACGCGGATGACGCCCCGCCGCTTGATCACCTTGCAGTGCTCACAGATCGGTCTGACGCTGGTGCGAACCTTCAACGCGGTCGTCTCCGGGAAAAAATTCCAATTAAGTCTCGAACTATAGACGGGGTCGTAAGTTCGCGCAAGGGGCGTGATTACCGCACCGCGTCCGCGAGCGACCCCTGAGCGACCCGCAACGCCACGCACCCGAGCCACCACATCAGAGAGTCTCCATCAGGCGCTGGTACACCCCTGCGGGGTCCTTCGCCAGGGTGATGGGCCTGCCCACGACCAGGTGGGTCGCCCCGCAGCGCACGGCGTCGCGCGGCGTGACGGTCCGGGCCTGGTCGCCGGGCGCGTCCTCCGGCGCGCGAACGCCGGGCACGACCATCCAGGGATCGGGCCCCAGCGCCGCGCGCAGCAGCGCCAGCTCGCGGCCCGACGCGACCACGCCGCGCAGCCCCGCCTGCATCGCGACCCGGGCGAGACGCTCCGCCTCGAAGCCCACGTCCGGCACGCCCCGGCCGACGATCTGCTCGAAGGCGTCCGCATCGTGGGACGTGAGGACGGTGACACCGACGAGCGCGAGGTCGCCGGCCGCGGCCGTCGCGGCCGCGAGCATCGCCCGCCCACCGAGGCAATGGACCGTGGCCATCGCGGCGCCCAGCTCGCGAGCGGCCGCCACCGCGCCGGCGACCACGCTCGGGATATCGTGCCACTTCAGATCGAGGAAGACCCGCACGCCGCGCGCCTGGAATTCCCGAACCAGCGCCGGGCCCTCGCGGACGTACAGCATCGAACCGAGCTTCGCCCACTTGAGGGCCGGGAGACGCGCCGCTACGGCCAGCGCCTCGCGGCCCGTCGGCACGTCGAACGCAACGACGAGCTCAGCCACGTGCGAGCTCCCGCGCGACGCGCGCCGGGATACGCGGGTCAGCGAGCGCCGCCGTGCCGATCGCGATGAGCGATGCGCCTGCGGCGAGATACTCGCGCGCGTCAGCGGCGCTGCGGATGCCGCCCACGCCGATCACCGGCATCCCGAGTTGCTCGGCGACCTTGAGCGTCGCCAGCACCCCGATCGGCAGCAACGCGGGCCCGCTCACGCCACCCGATCCGTTGGCCAGCCGGTGATCGAGCCGCCCGGGAATGGTGTTCACGAGCGTCACGGCATCGGCCCCTTCATCCCGCGCGACGCGCGCCATCGCGACGATATCGGGCAGCACGGGCGACAGCTTGACCGACATAGGCTTGGTTCCGGCCGCCCGGCAGCGGCGCACCAGCTCCCGCAGCCCGTCGGGGGTAGCCCCGAACTCGAGGCCCCCCGCGCTCGTGTTGGGGCAGGACGCATTGATCTCGAACGCCGCGATCACCGGCTGATCGGCGAGCCCTGCGATCACCTCGACATAATCCGCGACCGTGGCGCCCGCCACGTTCACGAGCACCCGCGCGCGCTTGAGCCGTGCCGCGAGCCATGGCAGCTCGTGCTCGCGCGCGGCGACGAGCCCCGGATTCGCGAGCCCGACCGCGTTCAACATACCGCCGGCGAACTCCGCCACCCGGGGGGCGGGATGGCCGCGCCGCGGCTCCGGCGTCACCGCCTTGGTGACGATGCCCCCCAGGGCGTCCAGGTCGACGACGCCATCCACCTCACGGCCGAAACCGGCGGTGCCGGCGGCGAGCAGGACGGGATTGGGGAACTCCACGCCGAAGAGTCGAACCGTCGTCACAGCGAGTCCCGCGGGGGCGAACCGGGCTGGCCCGCGGGGCGCGGCCGGCGCGGCGGCTCGTCGTCGCCCTGTCCCGGGCGGGGCCGCGCCCCGGCCCGGGGCGGCGCGGGCGAGCCGGCCTGGGACATCCGCGACGGCGCCGGGTCGAGGGTGGGGCCGCGCGGCCCGGGCACGGGCGGCGCTACGCGGGCGACGGGCGGGAGCTCCCGGAGTGCCTCGCCTTCCACACCGAGCGACTGGGCCAGAAAATCCTCCGCCGCCGCGAACGCGGGGCTGTCGCCGCCGCGCAGCGCGAGCGTGTAAGGGGACGCCGGGTAGCGCGAGTCGAGCGCCGCGACGAGCGAATCGCGCGCGTCCGGGAGCAATGCGAGCGCCGCCACGAGCGCCTTCGCCGCGAACGGCGACGCCGGATGCGCCCGCGCAAAATCGACGAACAACCGCCCGGCGAGGTGCGGTGCGCCCAGGGAATCCCGTACCAGCTCGGCGGTGCGGAACTGCCCTCCCTCCTGCACGTCCTCGACATCGAGCACGTGACGGAACAGGGCGTCGAGCGCACGGGCGTCGGCGGTCGCGCCGGATTGGACCAGTGTGCCGAGCCGAGCGCGCACGGCGACGAGGTCCGCCACGCTGTCGGCCTGGGTGGCGAGCATCCGGAGCGCCCGCACGCGAGCCTCAAGCCCCTCGAGCGAGTCCGGCATGAGGGCGACGACCTGCGCGTAGCGGGCGCCCGCCGCCGGAGCGCGGCCGGCAGTGAACAGCCGGTCGCCATCGGCCAACAGCAGGCGACCTCGCGCCCCGGTCGGCAGGCGTCTCCCCTCCTGGGCGAGCAGCTCATCCAGCGTCCGACTCGCGGTGTCCGGCCCGGCCCAATGCGCGACCTCGTCGAGCAGCGGCCCCCAGTCGCCCTCGCGGACGCGGCGGCGCGCCAAGGTGTCGAGCAGCGCCACGGCCTCCGGCGCACGTCCCGCCGCGAGGAGCACGCGCGCGCGCGCCGGCGCGGCCGCGGGCGCCGCCGACCGGGCATACCACTCCGCGGCAGCGCTATAGTCACCCGAGAGCTCCGCGGCGCGACCCGTGAGCAACGCCGCCTGGGAGCGGCGCCCGGCATCGCTTGAGGTCGTCACGTCGGCCACCTGACGCGCGGCCGTGGCCGGAGCGTTTCCCGCAAGCGTGCACTCGGCCAGCGCGAGCGCCGCGCGCTCGCGCAGCGCCTCCGACCGCACCACGCGCGCCGCGGCGCCGAGCGGGATCGCGGCGCGGTCGCAGGCGCCGCTCTTGGCGAGCCCCTCTCCCTGCAGCACGAGTGCAGCTTCGGCCCAGCGACTCCGCGGATGCTGTACGACGACGGACTCGGCCTTCATCGCGGCGCGCGCCCAATAGGATCGCGCGTCGAAGGAGCTGCCCCGCTGCTCCGCCCGGCGCGCTTCCTTCGCGAGCTGCTCGGCGCTCCACATCGCGTTGTAGTAAACGCAACCCGCCGCTCCGGCCCCTGCCACCACCAGGAGCAGGATCGGCACGCGGCTCATGGCCCACCTGCCGGCGCAGCGACGAGCTTGCGCTCGAACTCGAGCAGATAGGCCACGATGCCGTCGGCGATCGCCGACGCGATTTTGTGCTGTCCGAGGCTCGACCCCAGGAACGCCGCGTCGGTGCGATTGGTCGCGAAACCGGTCTCGACGAGAATGGCCGGCCGCCGCGCCGTGGTGAGCACCATGAAGCCCGCCTGCTGCACCCCGCGATCACCCCCCGGGTGGACGGCGACGGCCTTATCCTGAACGAGCTCGGCGAGACGCGCCGATTCCCGCAGGTACTCATTCAGCTGGAGGTCTTTCAGGATGAAGTCGACCGGTCCCCGCGATCCCCCCGTGGGCGTGCTCTCGAAGCGGAGCGCGTCGTTCTCCATCTTGGCGACGCGCTCCTGGTCTTCCGTCTTGGCGTCCGATAAGAAGTACGTCTCGACGCCGCTGGTCCGCTCGACGCTTCTTCCGGCCGGCATGGCGTTGACGTGGATACTGACGAACAGGTCGCACTCCGCCCGACAAGACGCACCGCGGTCGGCGAGGTCGATCAACGTGTCGCTGGTGCGCGTGAGCAGCGCCGCGATGCCGCGGCGGGTGAGCTCGGCCCGCAGCAGCCGCGCGACCGCGAGCGTGATGTCCTTCTCGACCAGCCCGCCGGAGAAGAACCGGCCCGGATTCCCCGGGTCCGCGCCGCCGTGGCCGGGATCAATGACCACCGCGTGGTGGTGGCGCAAACCGGTGAGCGGATTCGGCGCGTTGGCCGGACGACCGACCGGCGGGGGGACGGGGGCGGCGGCGGGTGCCGTGGCCGCGGGGGGAGGCGCGGCGGCAACGGCGCCCGCGACGGGCAGCTCCTCGAGTCGCGTGGCCACGGCATTCCAGTGATAGCGCGCTCCCAGGGCCCGCGGCACGCAGTCGGCGAGCCAATGGAGCGGCAGGAACAGCGTGTCCCGCGCGACGTAGGGCTCTCCCACGAGCCCGTAGACTACGCCGCCGGCGCGCACGAACGGCGCGCCGAGCTGGAACACGAAGATCGCGCCGCCGAGCGCCACAGTGGCGCGCGATCCTTCGAGGGCCGCGCTGAGGCCGAGCGGGCGCGCCAGCAGCGGCGCCGCTACGGCCGAGCTGCCGCGCTCCGTGGCGATCGGGACGATCGTCTCGCCGCGCGGCGTGACAATGACGACCTGCGGCGGCGCGACGATCAGGAGGAGGCAGGCGAGCGGAATCATCCGCGCCGCGTCCGCATGTGACGGGCCAGCTCCCGCTCCTCGGCTCGACGCTTCAGGTCCTCGCGCTTGTCGTGCAGCTTCTTCGCCTTGGCGAGCGCGATCGCCACCTTGGCGATGCCGTCCTTGAAATACAACTCGAGCGGCACGATGGTGAGTCCCTTGCGGCTCGTGCCGCCGATCAGCTTGCGGATCTCGTGTCCGTGGAGCAGCAGTTTGCGGGAGCGGGCGGGAGGCGGGTTGTTGTAGCTGCCCGGCAAGTACGCGGAGATCGTCAAGCCTTCGAGCCACACCTCGCCGTTCCTCACGTGCGCGTAGGCTTCTCCCAGGCTCGCCTTCCCGGCGCGCAGCGACTTGACCTCCGTTCCCGTCAGCACGAGGCCGGCCTCCCACGTCTCAAGGAGATGGTAGTCATGGCGCGCCCGCGGATTCCGGGCGATGGCGAGCTTGTCCACCGGGCATGGGCAAGATAGAAACCGGCGCGAGAGGGGTCAAGCCAAGAGTTGACTTGAGGTTATACCGCGGCTTAGATTCGCCGTCCCCGCCCTTCGCCGAAGTGGTGGAACTGGTAGACGCGCTGGCTTCAGGAGCCAGTGGGCGCAAGCCCGTGGGGGTTCGAGTCCCCCCTTCGGCACTACGAACTAGACGGATAGAC
>Ga0209239_1000020_pt1 | contig 95739 bp, 81 predicted proteins | sample GraSoi013_2_20cm_FD_185824 | JGI IMG/M metagenome (GOLD analysis project Ga0209239, IMG submission 185824) | Grasslands soil microbial communities from the Angelo Coastal Reserve, California, USA - Sample 10_02_2013_2_20cm (SPAdes) (version 2) | ecosystem: Environmental > Terrestrial > Soil >...
CGCTCCAGCCACTGAAATTCTCCAGCTTCGCCAGCAAGTCGGGACGCCCGATAGCCATCCCGCAGCGAATGCCCGCCATACCGTAAATTTTCGAGAAGGTACGCAACACGATCAGGTCGCGGTCGGCCTTGACGAGATCGAGGGCGCTGACGCCGTCGGAGAAATGGATGTAGGCTTCATCGACGAGAACGACCGAGCCCTTCGGCTTCGCCGCCAAGAGCTGCTCGATTTCGGAATGCGGCGTCAGTGTGCCCGTGGGATTATTTGGGCTACACACATAGAAGAGCCCGGCGTCCGGAGCTGCGGCGAGCATAGCCTTGATGTCGTGGGCATACGTTTTGGTCAGCGGAGTCTTGACGATGCGAGCCCCAGAGATTTTTGCCGCTTTCATGCCGGCTTCGTATCCCGGGTCGGCGGTGACGTAACTTTTCGCCGGCGACGTAAACGCCAGTACGGAGAAATGGAGCGGCTCGCTCGAGCCGGGAAAGACGTGCACATATTCCGGCTTGAGGCCTTCCATTTCCGTGAAAGTTTTGACGAATTCTTCCGCGAGCCAATAGGAATAGCGCCCGCCTTGCGGGGCCATATCCACGATAGCTTTGCGCGCGGCGTCGCAGGGTCCGAGCGGATTTTCGTTTGCGTCGATCACCACCGCTCCCGGGTGAAAAACTTTGCGATCTTCCGCCGCGAGAGACGCCTCGGTGGTAATGCGGAACGCTGCCGCCGCGGTGGCCGCAGCCGACAACTGGAGAAACGTCCTCCGCGAACCATTGGAAAGAATCTCGTTGGTTTTCATCCGGCCCTCCTCAACGCGCAAATCGTTTCCGGTAATCTTGCTGCTCTCCGCCGCAACAAGAGCGGCCGGATTATTTCACCCGGCTTACGCCCCACTATAGCACCGAATCGATGGAGGATTTAAGAGCCAGTTGCAACACGGACGGGCCGGCGAGCGTCCTCCGATATTTTGGATGGCGGCAACGAAAAATTTGATGGCGAAGATCGGATAGATTTTCTTAAGCGTTCGCTCTAGGCTTCTAGTTTGACAGTCGCGCGCAGAGAAACTTGGGGGCTTGCATGGCTCAGGCAGCAAGGAATAGTCTTGCCGCACTCTCCGTCACCGAGCGAATCGGAGCGCTGGACTGGAGCGGCGCCGAGCAATCTCTTTCGGAACGCGGCTACGCGGTTACGGCTCCGGTTCTCTCGCCTGCGGAATGCGGCGAGTTAACCGCGCTCTATAACGACGCGACCCACTTTCGCAGTCACATCATCATGGAGCGCTATCGTTTCGGGATTGGCGACTACAAGTATTTTGCGAATCCGCTTCCGGAATTGGTCGCCGAGCTCAGGAGCAGCGCGTATCCGCATCTCGCTGTAGTTGCAAATCGCTGGGCGGAAGCTTTTGGTGACCGAACGTCTCTCTATCCTCAGGAACATGCGGCCTTCGTGAAAATTTGCCACAAAGCCGGGCAGACCAAACCCACGCCGCTGATGCTTCATTACGAAGCCGGCGGGTACAACTGCCTGCATCAGGATCTCTACGGTGAGGTGAGCTTTCCGCTGCAAATGGTTTTCTTGCTTGGCCAGCAAGGCCGCGATTGGGAAGGCGGCGAATTCATCCTCGTGGAACAGCAACCGCGCGCGCAGTCCAAGCCGCAGGTGGTGCTTGCCGACCAGGGCCAGGCGATTGTTTTCACAACGCGATACCGGCCTGTTAAAGGCTCGCGCGGCTACTACCGCGTGAATTTGCGGCACGGCGTCAGCCGCGTCCACCGCGGCACGCGCTACACGCTGGGGATTATTTTTCACGATGCGAAGTAGCCGTCGTGTGGAGATTGATGCGCCGGTTGGCTGTCCGAATCCGCACTCCCCGTCCCATTAACGGGCACCGGCAACTTCCTTCTTGTCCAACGTTCCCCCATAAGTCGTTCTTGCTCAGCAACGTACGTGAACCGTGCGATGGCTGACGGCTTGCCCATGCAGTCCAATTGGATTTGGAGGCAGACGATGGGCACATTCATGCGAAATCTGCGCTACGCCGTTCGCACACTGGGGAACAGTCCCGGGTTCGCGACGGTCGTCGTGCTGACGCTAGCTCTCGGCATCGGGGCCAACACGGCGATCTTCTCCGTCGTCTATTCGGCGCTGCTGCGGCCGCTGCCCTACCATGAACCCGACGAGCTCTTTCATCTTGGCGAAGCGCGGAGCCAGTCTGACAACAGTGCGAACGGCGCGCAAGTTTCGTATCCGGATTATCTGGATTGGAAGAAAACGGCAAAGAGCGTGCAATCCTTCGCCGCTTACAGCGGTGACGCCTTCACGTTGGTTGGAAACGGCGAGCCGAAAAACATCTTCGCCGAACAAGTTACTCCGAATTTCTTCGCGACTCTCGGCGTGAGGCCGGCGCTTGGGCGGGACTTCCTTGAAGGCGAAATGCAGTCGGACGGGCCGCACGTTGCGATTCTGACTAATGCATTCTGGCACACCGAATTTGGAGGGGATGCGAACATTATCGGGCGCGCGGTCCGGCTGGACGGCAAACCAGCGAACATCGTGGGCGTGCTTCCGCGCGACTTTGAGTTTGCGCCCGCTAATTCCGCGCCGGTCTGGGTGCCGATTCATCAAACCGGGGATCTCATCACGCGCCGCAGCCTGCACTGGCTCACTGTGGTAGGGCGGCTCGCTCCGGGCTTTTCTCCGTGCAGGCTCGCGCGGAAATGCAAAGCGTAAACGCGCAGCTCACCCAGGAACACCCGAAGGAAAACGCTTCGGTATTTTTCGTGATGGAACCTCTCAATCAACAAATCGTGGGCAAGATCCGGCCCATCCTGCTGATCCTTCTGGGAGCAGTGGGATTTGTGCTGCTGATCACCTGCGCCAACGTGGCCAATCTGGTGATGACGCGCTCGATCGGGCGGCGCAAGGAATTCGCCGTGCGTGCCGCGCTGGGAGCAACTCGCGGCGGCTTATTTTCCCAACTGCTGACGGAAAGCTTGTTGCTGTCGAGTATCGGCGCCGGCGTTGGGCTTCTGGGAGCGCAGTGGGGCGTTAGTTTATTGGTGGCCGCAATCCCTGAGCAGCAGTTGCAGGCGATGCCTTTTCTGCGGAACGCGGGGATCAATACCACGGTCCTTCTATTTCTTTGCGCCGTCACGGTGCTAACTGGAATACTTTTTGGGCTGGCGCCCGGTTTGCAGGCTTCTCGAAGTTCGTTGAATGACATTTTGAAAGATGAATCGCGCGCCGGCACGAGCACGGCTCACGCCCGACTGCGAAATCCGCTGGTCGTCGCCGAAATTTCAATTTCGCTGGTGCTGCTGGTCGGCGCCGGGCTCTTGCTCAAGAGTCTGCACGTGCTGCTGGGGCAAGACCCGGGCTTCAATGTCCACAACGTGCTGACTTTCTATGTGAACTTGCCGGACTCCGCCTATCCGAGCGACAAGACGCCTCCCTACTACAGCGCGGCGGCGGTGCGCTTCGATCACGAATTCACGGCGCGGCTCCGCAGTTTGCCGGGAGTCGTTGACGTCGGCCAGGCATCCGCGATCCCCGCCAGTGGAGGAGGCGGCACAATCCGCTTCGTGGTCGAAGGCCGCCCCACTGCCCTCGGGCAGGAAGACGAATGCCAAATCATGACTGTCAGCACGGGATATTTCTCCTCGCTAAAGATCCCTCTTGTCGATGGGAGATTCTTTACCGCGAACGACATCAAGGATACGGAGGGAGTCGTTGTTGTGAGCGGCGCGTTCGTCAAAGCCTATATGCAGGGAGAGAATCCGATAGGCAAACGCATCCGATTTACTTACAGCGCGAAAAATCCATATCTTCAAATCGTGGGCGTGGCGGCTGATACTGCATCGATTGATATCGCCGCTCCGCCCCCGGCCATCATCTACACGCCAAACGACCAAGGGCCCTCAACTTTCTTGAGTTACCTTGTGCGCACCGCGGGGCAGCCGTCCGCGTTCGTTGGAGCCGCCCGCGCCGCATTGCAGCAAATGGATCCTCAGCTTCCCCTGATACAACCACAATCGCTGGAAGAGGTTGCCGCGCAATCTCCTTCTGTTTTTCTCAGGCGATATCCTTCTTACTTGATCGGCTGCTTCGCGACGCTGGCAGTAATTCTCGCTGTCGTCGGATTGTACGGGTTGATTGCGCATATGGTGCTGCAGCGCACCAGGGAAATTGGCATCCGCCTGGCTCTTGGGGCGCAGCGGCGCGATATTATGCGCATTGTGCTGCGTCAGGGAATCCGCGCCACTCTGGTTGGCCTGGCCATCGGCGTTATCGCTGGCCTCGGGCTGACGCGGCTCTTGAGCAGCTTGCTTTACGGCGTCACGCCGCGCGACTGGCTGACGTTTTCGGGAGTGACGATCCTGTTGCTCTTTGTGGCTCTGGCGGCGTGCGCCATACCTGCTCGCCGAGCGATGCGTGTCGACCCCATCGTGGCTCTGCGCTACGAATAATGGGTGGGAACTGGCAAAGCGCCAGAGGACCTGAAATTAAGCGGAGCTATTCGTGGCCGCCGCCGAGCTCGCGCACAATCGCGCCTACGAAAGATTTTGCATCGCCGAAGAGCATGAGCGTTTTGTCGAGGTAGTAGAGCGGGTTTTCAATTCCCGCAAACCCCGCCCCCATGCTGCGTTTGATCACCATCACCGTGCGCGCCTTGTCCACATCGAGAATGGGCATGCCAAAAATCGGGCTTGAAGCGTCAGTGCGCGCTGCGGGATTGGTCACGTCGTTCGCACCGATCACCAGCGCCACATCGGTTTGCGGAAATTCCCCGTTGATTTCGTCCATGTCCAGCAACTTATCGTAAGGAATGTCCGCTTCGGCGAGAAGAACATTCATGTGCCCGGGCATGCGGCCGGCGACCGGATGAATGCCAAATTTTACGTCGACGCCACGCTTTGTGAGCGCATCGTATAGTTCGCGCACTTTGTGTTGCGCCTGCGCTACGGCCATTCCGTAACCGGGCACAATGACCACTTTATTCGCAGCTGCGAGAATCGCCGCGGCTTCTTCGGGCGTCGCGCTGCGCACCGGCCGCGCTTCCTGCTTGGTTGCTGCCGCAGTCTGCTCCTGTCCAAACGCTCCAAAAAGTACGTTTGAAAACGAGCGGTTCATCGCTTTTGACATGTTCACGGAAAGAATGAAGCCGGAGGCGCCGTCGAGCGCACCCGCAATGATCAGCAGTTTGCTGTCGAGCACGAAGCCCATCGCTGCAGCCGATAGCCCCGCGTAGGAATTCAAAAGAGAGATCACTGTCGGCATGTCCGCTCCGCCGATGGGAATAATCATCATCACGCCGAACAGAAGCGGGATGCCGACGATCAGCGGGAATAGCTGCGTCTTCTCCGGATGCGCCACCAGCATCCCGGCGACAACGATTGCGACTCCCAGGAGCCCGAGGTTGACGATGTTCTGTCCCTTATACGTGATGGGCCGCTGCGGCAGGACTTCCTGCAATTTTCCCGCGGCCATAAGGCTGCCGGTAAACGTCAGCGAACCGAGGATAACTTCCAGCGAAAGGACGCCCATCATGAAACGCGGCACGTCCGGCGTGCGCAAATAAAATTCCGCCGCGCCAACCAGGGTCACACACAGCGCGCCAAATGCGTGGCTGAGAGCGGTCCGCTGCGGCACCGCGGCCATGGCCACTTCGCCAAGAGGCACACCGATGATCGTTCCCAGCACGAGAGCGATCACGATCCATTTGTATTCGACGATGCCGCGATGCAGTAGCGTGCCGGCAATCGCCAGCAGCATGCCGAGTTCGCCGGCAAAAACTCCGCGGCGAGCGGTAGCCGGAGAGCTCAGCCACTTGAGCGAAAGAATGAAAAGCGCGGTGGCAATCAGATAGGTGATTTCGATAATGCTTTCCATGCCAGGCAGGTTGGTCATGGTTTCTTGGGCCCGCTCGCTTTGAACATTCTCAGCATGCGGTCAGTAATCAGAAACCCGCCGACGATATTGCTGGTAGCGGCAACGATCGCGATGGTTCCGAGAATCTTGGCAAGCATGGCCCCGTGCGCATGGTATTCACCGGCAAGAAGGATGGCTCCGACAACCGCGATGGCATCGAGCGCGTTCGTCAAAGACATCAAGGGGGTGTGCAGAAGAGGCGAAACGCGCCGTATCACTTCAAATCCGATAAATGCGGCCAACATGAAAACGTAGAGGCTCGTAAGCAAATCCAGCTTCATGATTTGGCCATCTCCTTGGATTGCGCGGGCAAGGGCAGGAGCGAAAAGAATTCCCGCACACGCGCATTGACCACTTCCCCGCCGCGCGTCAGCATCGTCTCGCGAATGATTTCGTCGTCCATATCCACTTGCAGCTTTCCGTCTTTCACGAGATGCAGGAGGAAAGCGCTCACGTTTCGCGCGTACATCTGACTGGCGTGATACGGCACGGTGCTGGCCAGGTTGAACCATCCGATGATGGTCGCTCCGTGCTCCACGGCAATTTCTCCGGGGCGAGTAAGCTCGCAGTTGCCGCCGCGTTCTCCGGCCAGATCGACGATGACTGATCCCGGTGCCATGCTCCCGACCATTTCCTTAGTCACGAGAATCGGAGGCTTCTTTCCGGGAATGACCGCGGCGGTGATCACCACGTCACTCTCTGCCACGACCTTTCCCAGGAGTTCGCGCTGCCGTTTGTAAAAAGTTTCGTCCTGTGGCCGCGCATACCCGCGGGCATCCTCAGCATCCTTGGCTTCAATGGGAAGTTCGACGAAGCGCCCGCCGAGGCTCTGCACTTGTTCTTTCGCCGCGGGACGCAGATCGTAAGCCGAAGCCACGGCGCCGAGTCTCCGCGCCGTAGCGATTGCCTGCAAACCGGCAACGCCCGCTCCAATCACGAAAACGCGCCCAGGAGTAATCGTTCCCGCTGCCGTGGTGAGCATCGGAAAGATACGCGGCGAAGTGTCCGCAGCGAGAACGACTGCCTTGTAGCCGCAAATTGTAGCCATCGAAGAAAGCACGTCCATGCTCTGGGCGCGCGTCGTTCGCGGCATCATTTCCACGGAAAACGAAATGACGCCCTTCGCGGCAATTTCCCGAATGGTTTCTATCGAGCCGAGCGGCCGCAAGAACCCAACGAGCACTTGGCCGCTGCGAAAAAGAGGAACGTCGGCTTTGCCGGTTTTGTCGTTCGATCCATAACAAAGAATTTGCACAACGATGTCAGCGGCGCGAAAGACTTCAGCGCGAGCAGAGACAATCTTGGCGCCCTTTGCCACGAAGTCCGCATCCGGGTAGCCTGCAGCCATGCCGACACCAGCCTCCACGACCACTTCCAGGCCCGCTTTTGTCAAATTTGGAATGACCGCCGGCACCAATGCAACGCGCCGCTCTCCAGGAAAACTCTCTCGAGGCACACCTACAATCATGAAGCTTCCTCCAATGCTAAAAACCAGAACTGCTGTCGGGAATTGCGCTCCGCCAGGGCAATAGACTCAATCCATTTCAAGAAAAGGCCAACCCCCAAAGGGCCAAACGCTCCAAATCATACACTCATGGGAACTGGTTCTGTTAGATCACGTCAGCTGGTTCGAGTCAGGAGTCTCTCTTAGCGTCGGGTAACAATGCTCTTGAGTTCCTATGGCCTAATTGCACATAGACGAAAAAAAAGGGACCGATTGGTCCCTCCTTTCTTCCATCTATGAGCCTCACGAAGAAATGACTAGGCTAGTTGCTCCCTTGCGTTTTATCCGAAGGTGTGGCCGTTGCCGCGGATGCATCGCCGATGGACAACTGATACTTCTTGCCACCGAACAAAATTCCCGTCAGGGCCTTGTTACCAGCCTGGTCGGTGCTGGTGGAATAGCCACCTGCGGGCTCGGCCTTCTTTAGCGGAACAAGCTGCGCCGGGACCTTGGCTACCGTATCTCTGCCGTTGGAAATGCTGACTTCCACGCTCGGGCCGCTTCCAGACCATTCCACTTGATACTGACCGGCCGGGAGCTGCTTGCCAGCAACAGTAACGGTTTCGTCGACCTTCAGCGTGCCCCTGTTGGAATTACCGGCGATGGCGCCGACTGCAAGCAACAAAGAAAATGCCAGTAGTCCTGCGGTAAGTTTTGTCTTTCTCATAAGGGCCTATTTTCCTTTTGTCTTCGCCCCACGGAACCGGATCAACACGATCATTTCCGCTGAGGAAAGCATGATTTGACTACTGTCATTTGATAACGAAGAGGACGTCGAGGTTACATTTCCAGCAATCAAAGAATTGCGCGAATGCATTGGAGAATCGATTTAGCTGACCAGCGTGTTTCCAGCGGCTCGGGTATACTTCGTGATACCGGGGACGAATATTTCTGCCACCCACCAATCCGTTTCCAGTTCAAAAAACATCGCGCCCAGGTAATCTGCCGCGCACTCACGTCCTTTTCCTTATCTTCATTTTCAGCGTTTTTTCTTTCGCGGTATACTTTCTCATGCGCTTCAGGAATCGTTCGGCCTGCTGGCTTTTCATTGCTCTTCTGTTCGCACTGCTGCCCGCGACTGCAACCTCGCAGGAAAATCCGTGGGAAAAAGAGAACGCCAACTGGCGCGAAGCACATAGAGCAGACCTTCTCAAGCCGGACGGCTGGCTTTCTCTCGCCGGTCTAGAATGGCTCCAGTCTGGAGACAATTCCGTCGGCTCCGCACCTGACAACAAGATCCATCTCGTCTCCGGACCCGCTCATCTCGCCGTCCTTCACCTCGAAGGCGAAACCGTCACGCTGAATCCTCCAGCCAGGGGATTCCCTCCGGATTTCCTTGTCGCCGGCACTCCTGCAAAACCACAAGCTCTGCGCGCCGAAGCAAACAAAGACAAGGTTTCTCTGCATCTCACTATCGGTACGCTCAACATGTACGTAATTCGCCGCGAAGCGCGCTTCGCCCTTCGCATCAAGGATTCTCATTCTCCCGCCCTCACGGGTTTCCACGGACTCAAATGGTACGAGCCCGATATCGCTTTTCGCGTCATCGCACGATGGATTCCCTATTCCCCCCACAAGACGATTACGCTCGCCACACTCGTCGGCACCAGCTACGACCAACCCGTTCCTGGCGTCGCGGAATTCAAGCTCGCGGGAATGACATTTCGGCTGGAGCCCGTTCTTGAGGATCCGGCTGTCGCAAAACTTTTCTTCATTCTTCGCGATAAGACCAGCGCAACAACTACTTATGGGGCCTGCCGGTTTCTCTACACTGGCTTTCCCACCAACGGCCTCGATAAACCCGGCGAGCTTGTACTCGATTTCAATCGCCTGGAAAACCCTCCGTGCGCCTACACTCCCTATTCAACGTGCCCGCTCCCGCCGGCGGGCAACCGCCTTCCCATCCCGCTTCCCGTCGGCGAGCAGCGCTACCACAACTAACCTTCGGCCCTCTCCTGCGCGTGCTCTGAGCTCTCCGCGAACTCTGTGGAAGGGGTCTTTGTATTCGTTTTGAAATTGCGCGCTGACTATCGGAGAATAGAGGTGTTATTCGAAAAATGGATTCAACAAACTCCAATTTGTTTCCCACGAACAACGATTCCCCGGCCCGCGAGAAGCTGCTCACCCTCCGACTCGCTCTTCTCCGCCTCCACAAGACTCTTCTCAACATGGAGCGGCGCGAATACGAACGCGAGAACGGCCACGTCACCACCGGCGAGCTTTTCCAACTGGTCATCGACCACGCGCAGTTCGCCTGGCTCCACAACATTTCCGAATTCGTGGTGCGGATCGATGAAACGCTAACCGCCAAGGAGCCTGTCACCCCGGAATACACCAGCAGCGCCATCGCTCTTGCGCGGAAAATGTTTGTTCCCACGGAATCCGGCGACGCATTCCAGAAAAAATACTTCGACGCCATCCAGCGCGACCCTGCGGTCGTCATTGACCACGCGGAACTGGCCCGCCTCTTCAACAACGAGCCTTCCGACTCGCCTACGCCGTAGTATCCATGTTCCCTGATAGACTTTCCCGGTCACTCGGAGGCCCAATGAGCGAATCCGTGGACGTGAACCTGAATAGCGTCGCCGTAACGCACAACGAAGAAGCGCACCGATTCGAGCTGTACATCAACGGACTTCGCGCCCTGCTCACCTATCGCCTTTCTCCCGACCGCATCGTATTGCTTCACACCGAAGTGCCACAGTCGCTCGAAGGCCAGGGGCTGGCGGCAAAACTTACGCGGTTTGCGCTCGATTTCGCCCGTGAGAAGCGTCTCGGGGTTGTTCCGCTCTGTCCCTACGCCTCCAGTTTCATTCGCAAGCACAAGGAGTATCAGGATCTCGTTTCTCCCGAAGACTTGCAGAAGCTGCCGTCCCGCTGAGCCGGCGTCCCATGTCCTTGGCGCGCATTGCTCTCAAAAACTCTTCAGAGGAATTCTCTCTTCGCCCTCTTCGCCGCTCCGCACTTCCGCCGGACACTATCAAGCTCGCCCGCTTTCTTATTGGAAAGGTCGTCGTCCATGATCTTCCTACGGGGCGGCTGAGCGGCCGCATCGTGGAAACGGAAGCGTATCCGCCCGGCGATGCTGCCGGGCACCATTTCCGCGGCCCTACTCCGCGCATTCGCTCGATGTATCTCGCTCCCGGCCACGCCTACATTTTTTTCAATTACGGCGCGCACTTCATGCTGAATGTCGTGAGTGAGCCCGCTGGAATCGCCGCGGCGATTCTCATCCGCGCGCTCGAACCCCTCGATGGCATCGAACTCATGCAACGCCATCGCAAGACCACTCGGCTTCTTGATCTTACTCGCGGCCCCGGACGGCTTGCCGCCGCCTTTCAGATAGACCGCCGCCACGACGGTTTCGACCTTTGCGCTCCCGGCCCGCTATGGTTAGGCGAAATAAGCCATCCTACCGGGCAAATCGGAAAAACTGTCCGCATCGGCATTACTCGCGCCGCCGATCAATTGCTTCGGTTTTATGAACGTGGTAATCCCTTCGTTAGCGGCCCGCAGCGTCTTCTTCTTCCCCACGCGACACGCAAGAAAGCGGCTCTTTCTTAGGCGCTCCCTTCTTGCTGAGCGTGCTCTCTTGCGCTTCCACGCGTTCTGCTCGTCGAGCCAGATACTTGCGAAGAACTTCGTCCAGCTCCTGTGGCCGGATTGGCTTTGAGATGTAGCCATCCATTCCCGCGGCCAAACATTTCTCGCGGTCGCCTTTCATGGCGTGCGCCGTCAGCGCGACGATCGGCAAGCGCATTCCGCCGGGTTCTTCCCTCTTTCGAATCGCCGCAGTCGCTTCGAACCCGTCCATTACTGGCATCTGCACATCCATGAAAACCAGGTCAAAACTCTCCTTTTCTACCCCCTGCAGCGCTTCGAGGCCGTTCGCCGCGACCGCCACGGAGTGGCCCCTCTTTTCCAGCAGCCGGCACGCCAGTCGCTGATTCACCAGATTGTCTTCCGCCAGCAGGACGCGCAAGGAACTGGAGGGTTCGCGGGCATCGTGTAGCGAGTACCGCGTGATCAGAGCGATTGCGCCTTTCTGCTCCCGCGCGCCAAGAACTCGCGCAATTGCCTCGCGCAATTCGGATTGCCGTATCGGCTTCAGCAGGTACGCGGCGACGCCCAGCTCCTGACAACGCGCCGCATCGCCGCGATGGCCAGCTGAAGTCAGCATCATGATCGTGGCCGTCGAGGAGTTTGATCCTTGCCGGATTCTTTCGATTAATTCGAACCCGTCCATTTGGGGCATGTGCATGTCCATCAAAATCAGCGCGAAGGGCGCTCCGGCCTGCTGGGCTTCGGACAATTTCTTCAGAGCTTCCTCGCCGTCTTGCGCCGAAGTCGATTTCATTTCCCAGCGGCCTAGCATCCCTTCCAGGATTCGCCGGTTCGTGCGGTTGTCGTCGACGATGAGGACTTTCACGCCGCGTAATATCTCAGGCGGGGCGATCGTCCCGACCTCGATCACCTTTGTATCGGCAATCCCGAGCCGAGTCGTGAAGTGAAACTGGCTCCCCCTTGAAAGTTCACTCTCCACCCAGATTCTTCCTCCCATCATTTCCACGAGCCTGCTCGAAATGGTCAGTCCCAGTCCAGTCCCGCCGTATTTCCTCGTGGTCGAAGAATCCGCTTGTGCAAAGGGATCGAAGATTACTTGCTGCTTCTCCCTGGGAATGCCGATCCCGGAATCCGCCACCGTAAGCCGCAACGTGAAATCATGATCATGAGTTGCTTCCATTTGAACTTTCAGCGCGACTTCGCCCTTGTCCGTGAATTTGATGGCGTTCCCGACCAGGTTCATGAGGACCTGGCGCAATCTGCCGGAGTCTCCTCGCACGGTTTCGGGCACGTCGGGAGCGACTTCGCACAGCAGCTCCAGGCCCTTTTCGTCGGCTCTTATCGCCAGCGTTTTCAATGTCGTCTCCAAACAATCGCGCAGGTTGAAATCGATAGCCTCGATATCGACCTTTCCTGCTTCAATCTTGGAGAAGTCCAGAATGTCGTTGATAACCGTTAGCAAGGAGTCCGCCGACATTTTCACGGTTTCCAGGTACTCGCGTTGCTCCGGTTCAAGCTGTGTATCGAGCGCCAGATCCGTCATGCCCATCACGCCGTTCAGCGGCGTGCGGATTTCGTGGCTCATGTTGGCTAGGAATTCACTCTTCGCGCGGCTCGCGGCCTCCGCTATTTCTTTGGCCTTCACCAAATTTGCTTCTGCTTGCTTGCGGCTCATGAATTGCCCAATCTGACCGCCGAGCGCCACGCCCAGGCGAAGCACATCTTGATTCGGTTTTTGGACCTCCCCGCTGAACAACTCCAATAAGCCTCCGAGTTCAGCATTCTGGTAGATGGGAATAGCCAGACAGCAACGCAGTCCACAGGCAACGGCTGCCTCTGCCCGAGTGAAATCGGCGTCCTTCCTTATATCCTCGATCCACACCGGCTGCTGGTTGACCCACACACGCCCAGGCAAGCCTCTGGAGGTAGGCAGCGATGTCTTGCGAGTTACTTCCAGAAACTCCTCGACCGATGTCCCTGCCCGCTGCCAAGCGTGCGTACATCGGAGCACGTCCGTTCCCTCGTCTAATTTCCAGATGGCCGCCACTTCATGCCCCATCCCTACACAAATGACCTCCAGGATCTCCGACATAGCCTCTTCCATACTATCGGCCTCCGCCAAAAGGCGCGTCGCATCATACGCAATCCGTTGCAGCCCCTCGGTTCGCTTCCGCTCGACGACCTCCTTCTGCAACTCCTTGGTTCGCTGCTGAACACGAACTTCGAGCTGATCCTTCGCACCCTTGAGTGCCACGTCGCGTTCCTGGATCCGCTCCAGCATCTGGTTGAAGGATCCGAAAAGCTTTCCCAATTCATCGTTGCCTGCGGGTACTGCGCGCAACGCATAGTCTTCCTTGGCAGACACTCTCTCGGCCAGGCCGGCAAGCTGCAGGATGGGTTCGGTGATTAGACCAACGAGACGGTGCGAGACGAGAACCGTCGCGAGGAAAGAAACAATCAGGACAAGAGCGGATATTTCCGTGTACTTTGCCGCTCTAGACCGCAGCTCGGAAAGGTCCGAAACGATGATAATGGAACCGACCTTTCGGCCTTCCAGAGAAATGCTCCGGCAAAGAGTCAGGGAGTCTGCTTCGAAGTTAGCTCCTTCGTTCTTGCAGACGGGTGATTTGTAGCCGACATCAGTTCCCGCGCGCCGGTATTCGGCAAAGAGTCCCCCATATTTACCGTACAGCGTCGCGCTGACAATATTGTTTTCAGCACGAATGGTGGCCAGCCACTCCTCTGCGGACTTTCGATCATTAAAAGCCAACGAGGCTGCTGTACCCAAGCCAAGAGTGTCCGCATTGGCCGTGAGCCCACTTACCATGGACGAACGAAAGCTTGACCTCTCGTAATACTCGAATGCCAGGCAAGCGATGCTCAGACCGAGAAGACTTGTGCAGGAGATGACCATGACCAGCTTCCGCTGAATCGATGCATTAGTGAAGAACGACATCTCATGCACCCCTGACCGCCGATTCCAGTACTCGCGAGCGCCAGTGGCCGCTGGATTATTCTCAAAGAGCCTCGCCCGCAGCCACGTTTACCCGGGCTCTACACGGATTTCCTTCGCCCTTGGGCGGCACCCGCACGTCTTCGAGCGAAATGCGCCGCCTGCTCGGTGTGGAGATTCTCGTTTTGGCATACGCACGCAAATCGCCATAAGGAAAAGGCTTTTGGGAACCATCTCCTTTGGAATCAATCTTTTTCTTTTTGGGAATACAAACGGGAATCTCTCGAACCGAGCCATTGAGGCATACCCGTTCCAAATTGAAACTATTGGAAAGGTTTCAATTTGCGGGGGCAGAGGAAATTCCAAGCTTGCACAACTCTCAGTCGCCGCTGGCTTCTGCAAGCCGATCGCACGCTGATCGAAAATTCTCGTACCAGGTCTCGGTAAACCTGGTGATAATTTGCTCAGCGGTTTGCCCGGCAATTTTCACACCGGAATGGACGATGTCTCCCCAGGTGTGCACCCGTGTGCCTTTTCCTGAATGCTCTTCGAAGTTAACCCACTGCGCCAGAACAACGCCGAGCGAGTGGTCGATCCACCCGACTCTGTGTGCGGGCTGACAATTCGTAATGACGTGGCTCACTACCGTTTTTACCGGCTCGAGCACTTCAATATCCAGGCGGCTTCCGACGGCCGGCCTTCGCGCCAGTTCAACTGGCCATAAATGTTTGCGAATTCATTCCAACGCCGCCAATTCGAGAAACCTCCCAGGCAAGCTTCCTGCTGGCCTTGGTGGTCACACAATATTGAAATCGAAACATGACTTGCTGTTTCGCACCTGTCTTTCCGTAATTTTGGGGATCCCAACGAAGGTCGTTCGGAACCTATTCTTTATACATTGTATCTTTAACGATGTAAAGGATATAATGCAGCGTGATAGTGAGTGAGAGGGTTGTCGAATGCCGCGCAAGGCTGATGCTCGTCTGGAAGGCCGCATCCTCGATGCTGCACACCGTATTTTGAGCGAACGCGGAGAGGAGTCCCTCACCATGCGCGCCGTTGCCAGCGCCTGCGGCACCACTACGCCGACTCTCTATGAGCGCTTTTCCAATAAGGAAGACCTCCTTTCCCTGTTGCGCCGCCGCGCCCGGCTGAACCTCTTCTCGGCGATCAAGTCCTCCCGGAGCCCGGAGCAAGTTTGCCGCGGGGTCCTCGACTTTTTTGCGGCCCACCCCAATGATTTCCGGCTCATCTCTGAAGATTGGGCGATCGCCTTCGCACGCAAGGAATACATGCCTTCTTTTGAATTCCTGAAGCAGAGTCTAAGCAATCAATTTGGCGGTCAGCCTGATGAGCACACACCCGTCGCATTGGCGCTGGTAGCACTTTTGCACGGAACGGCTACGCTTCTTCATTCCGTGGACATCCATAAGAAAATCTCGCGCGATTTTCGCAGCGCCTGCATCTCCGCCTGCGAAGCCTTGATCCGGGCAGCCTCTCCCAAAGCTAGCTAAGTGGTTGCCCATGCCGTTTCCATAACCGATAGGAACGAGACTCCCCCTTCCGGCCCGTTTCGTGCCAAAATGTGGTCGATGAGCGCCCGGCCCCAGGCGCCTGCGAATCGCACGTCGAGACGTTCCAGTTCTGCTCTAGACGCCGCGGTGTTCCACCGGCGGTCGCGCGCCATGCTGTTGGTTGTGTCCCCAACGGCCGGCTCACGGGAATTCCCAGTTGGAGGTTCGCCATGAGCGAATTCTGGAGACAGTGCGAAGGTCAGGTCATCGATAATCGATTCCGGCTGCGTCACTACTTAGGCGGAACGGAGGATTCCGCCGTTTTCCTCACCCAGCTTGCCGAGCCGCAGTCTAAAAAAGCCGCCATCAAATTCATCCCCGCCGGGCCGAACGCGGATCTCCAAATCTCGCTCTGGCGGCGCATCATGCAGCTTGTTCATCCGAATCTGCTGCGCATTTACGACATCGGCCGGTGCCGTATCGAAAACCGGGATCGCCTCTACGTCGTGATGGAATATGCCGAAGAAGACCTCTCCCAGATTCTTCCGCAGCGCGCCCTCACGGGATCCGAGGCTCGCGAAATGCTCGGACCCGTGCTGGATGCTCTTGTTTACCTCCATAGTTTTGGTTACGTTCATTCCCGGATTAAGCCCTCCAACATTCTGGCCACTGCCGATCAGCTCAAGCTTTCCAGCGACACTCTCTTTCCCATTGGCGAGTCCCGAAAGTTATCTCGCAAATTCGACGCTCACGACTCTCCCGAAACAGCCACTTCGCCGCTGTCCGCAGCTGCGGACGTCTGGTCCCTGGGCATGACTTTGGTCGAAACGCTCACGCAGCGCCCATGCGCATTGCAACCGGGGAACCAGGCGGATCCGATCGTTCCGGATACGCTTCCCCAACCGTTTCTCGACGTCGCGCGGCATGCCCTCCGCCGCGATCCCCGGCGCCGATGGACTGTTGCCGAAATTGCAGCGCGCCTCAACCCGGTAGCTGCCGCTGCCGCCGCCGGACAATCCGTTTCGCCTCTGGCGGTTCCCCTGTCCACAGTTCCGGCGGTCCCCGTGGCGAAGTTGCAAGTTCCTAAGTTCGAAGCAGCGCTGCAAAAGGCGCAAGCAGAGGTGCCGCGTCCTCAGGTCCCAGACACGCCGAGGCAAGGGTTGGAACTTCCCAATTACGTCGTTCCCGCTGCTGCCGCGTTTCTTGTTATCGTCGCGGTCGTGGCGCTCCCGAAGATCCTTGGCCATCGCTCCGATTCCTCGTCGTCCGCCGCAACGGCAGCCGTGCAACCCGCGGTACGACCGGATTCTGTCGAAAAGCCCACGCGCCGGGAAACCCCTCCGGCTCCGAAGCCGTCCGCGCCCGCTGCGGTGAAAAACTCGCTGAAAGCGGCCGCGGAGAAGAAGCCTGCGGCAGAACCTCGGAGTTCAGCGGTCATTACGCCGACGCCGACATCTGCAACGGTGCGGACAGATACATTCGCATCGGCAAACGCACCGAGCCATTCTGGGTCATCTTCCGCACGTGCTGAAGTCCTCGAGCAGGTTTTGCCCGACGCCTCTGAGAACGCGCTCGCTACTATTCATGGAGTCGTCCGCGTCGGCGTGCGCGTTCAGGTCGATCCCACAGGCAATGTAGCTGAGGCTAGGCTCGATTCTCCTGGGCCCAGCAAGTATTTCGCCGGCCTCGCCTTGAAGGCGGCCCGCCGCTGGCAATTCACTTCACCCGAGGTCGGCGGTCATAGTGTTCCCAGCGAATGGCTGATTCGCTTCCATTTCACGCCGTCTGGCCCCAAGGCCATCCCAACGCAAACCGCTCCGTAGCATCTGGCGGCTCCAGCTACTGCTCTATGCCATCGGCCAACCACAGGCTCCGAGTTGGCCGTGGTGTTGGCTCGAACTAATCAGTAGATCTACCCGACTCCGAGCAGGCAGTTTCTGGTAAACGCAGAAACCGCAAAAACGAGCAATTGAGCATGCCGCCGCTTGCAAAGGTGGGCGGGGCCGTCTACGCTACTGGCGGCGAGGAGATGAAGAGTTCTTCATGGCTGATGTCCAACCGGAACTGATTGCGCTGGGATTCATCTGGTACGTTGCGTTTCTATTTTCCACCACTTGTCATGAAGCGGCGCACGCCCTGGCCGCGAAAATCGGCGGGGACGACACGGCGTTCGCGGGCGGGCAGGTGTCCCTCAACCCCGTGCCGCACATCCAGCGCGAACCGTGGGGCATGGTGGTTATTCCGATCCTCTCGCTGATCATGACCGGCAATCTTTTTGGCTGGGCTAGTGCACCGTACGATCCCATGTGGGAGCGGCGGCATCCTCGCCGGGCGGCGTGGATGGCGCTGGCCGGACCGGTAACGAACTACGCTCTGATGGTGATCGCAGCCGTGGCCCTGCGACTGGGGTGGTCCCACGGCTGGCTGCACGAGGACCCTTCAACCGGCAATCCGGACTTCCCGAGCAGCGTGCTGGGGGCTTTCTTTTCGCTCAACCTGCTTCTGGGCACCTTCAATTTGCTGCCGGTTCCTCCACTGGATGGCAGCACGGCCATCATGTTGTTCATGGGTGAGACACGCTCGCAGCGTTATCTGGACTGGCTGCGGGGAAACAGTTACGCCATGGTCGGCCTGCTGCTGGGGATATTCGCGTTTCGTTATATCTACGGCCCGATCAAAGCCGTGGCCACGTATTATCTGTTGCGAAGCCAATTCTAATGCGATAGTTGAAGGAAGACGTGTGGCGCGTCCTGCTGCCCCAGTTGTAAACATTCAGCGGGGAGTTGTCCCGCCCGCGCACAGTTTCAGAAAGTTCGAACTGGACTAAACACTCTCCTTTCATTTACTTGGCCAAAATCTGTTGGCAGGGTATCTGCAATTTCCTCTTGCGGAGGTTCCCTGTGCTGTTGACCGAACAACGTCTGATTTGCAATTCCTATCCCGTCGAGGTCTCCGGATGGGATATCTCCCACATGTTTTTCGTAGAGAAGTCGGAGCTCGAATGGAAGGAAGAGAGCGGCAAGTACCTTACCCTCAGCCGTTCCCTTTCTGCAGGGTCGATGATTTTTTTGCGACTTCTGCAACCCACTTCCCCCGAACGTCCCCTTTCCGTGGCCTACCGAGCTCAACCCATAGGAGTCACTCTGACCGGACAGCAAGAGTTCAGGCTCCAGCAGGTCCAGCCGAACTGCGATTTGATCGATAAAGAAAAATAGCCTGAGAGGAGAAGGCGAACGGTAAACTCCAAGCCCGAAGGAGGCATGGGAGTCCAAGGGAAGAGTGTGTGTACTTCCTGCTGAACTCGGCTGCCACTGTTCCGGAATGGGAAGAGAGGAGCCGATTGTGGACCGAAGTGGATTGACGGGAAGAAACTCGATTCACAGGCCGGCTCAAATAGGAAATCCGTACTCCGCCAGAAACGACAATCGCCAGCCGTAAAGCGATAACTGCAATAGTTTCAACGGAGTAACAAACTCGAAGCATCTCTAAAAATCGGACCAGCCGTGCAGGCGGAAGACAAGGAAGTGGCACTTGGGATGCCATGTCAAAGGGTATTGTGGGATTGGCTTCGTCAAGAACGGCTGAAATTGTAGCTCCGAAATCGTCGTTGACACCGTGCATCCTGGATGATGATCCGGCGCAGCTGGAAATGCTGTCGGCTGTGATTGCGGACCTGGGGTATGAGGCCGTTCCTACCTCCAACCCTGAAGAAGCGCTGAAGCTGGTGAAGAGTGGCCATTGCCGAATGGTGCTGGCGGATGTGCATATGCCTGGAATGGACGGATACGAGTTCCTGGATCTTGTTTTCCGGAGCGATCCCGGAGTGCATGTGATTCTGATGTCGGGAGTTTACACGCTGGATTCGGCGCTGGAAGCAATCCGGCGGGGAGCATCGGATTTCATGCCGAAGCCCATCGACAGGTCGCGGTTGAAGAAATCGCTGGACGACGTTGCCGCACTGTATGACCAGAGAAGGCGGGTGAGGGCGCTGGAAGAGCAGTTGCTAAAGGACCTGGAATTTCACGGCATCGTGGGGAAAGGCCCAGCGATGCTGGAAGTATTTGATTTTGCTCGGAAGGTCGCCCGCCACTATACCAATGTCCTGCTGGTGGGACCGACGGGAACGGGCAAAGAGCTGGTCGCCAGAGCCATCCACCAGATCAGCCCGGCGAGCCAGCAGAAGCTGGCAGTGTGCAACTGTTCCGCAATGGTGGACACATTGTTGGACAGCCAGCTCTTCGGGCACGTACGCGGGGCATTTACCGGGGCCACGGACACGCGGCCGGGCTTGTTCGAGTATGCCAACGGCGGAACAGTGTTCCTGGACGAAGTGGGAGAAACTTCCATGCCGATGCAAGCGAAGCTGTTGCGCGTGATTCAGAACCGCGAGATTCAGCGAGTCGGGTCGCCCGAAGTACGGCACATCAACGTTAGGCTGATCGCCGCCACAAACCGGGATTTGCGCGCAGAGGTGCTGGCGGGACGCTTTCGCGAAGATCTGTTTTACAGGTTGAGCTCCATACAGATCCGCATTCCCTCGCTGACCGAGCGGCTGGAAGATATACCGCTGCTGGTGCAGTTTTTCCTGAAGAAATACAACGCCGCTTATGGAAAGAATATTCTCGGGCTGACGCGGCGGGCGCAGACCGTATTGCTGGGACACGGCTGGCCGGGCAATGTGCGCGAACTGGAGAATGTCATCTCCAGCTCGTGCATCACGGCAACGGGAGACTTCATCGATCTGGCGGACTTGCCGGAACAACTGCAACACCGGCAGAAGGGTTCGCGGGAGGGTGACGACTGGAAACCGCTGTCGCTCGAAGAGGTGCGCAAAGTGCACATCCAGCGCGTGCTCGAGATGTGTCAGGGAAACCGGCTGAGAGCCGCGCAATTCCTGGGAATCGGGCGCACCAGTTTGTACCGCTACCTGAAACGCGATGGCTTGGAGATCAGAAAAGAAAAAACCGGTGGCGCCGCAGCTTGAGACCAGGCGTGAGTTGAAAAACGCTCGTAAGATGCTCGAGCCGATTCGTTTGCAGGCCCTGGCTGTTCCAACCTGAACCAATTTTCCGCCCTGAAGCAAGCTGCAACATGCAGCAAATTTCAAGCTATTGAAAATGCGTGGATTGCGCCGACACTTCTTTGGCATTCGCCCTGCTGCTAACATCTCGGGCGGTAAAATGGATTGAAGAACCCCAAGATTTTCCGCTCTGACTGATTGATGGTAACTCAGAATCCCAGGAGATTCAGGCTCATCAAGGGCAGCGCGGCCACGATTCGCCAACCGGTTCCTACCGACGGTAGTTCCACAACCTAACCCCCGCAGCCCGCCAGAAACTCCTGGAGCGCCGCGTAACCTGACACGGAGCGCGGCGCTCATTCCTCAAACGAAAGAACCTTTCGTCCAATCAGCATTGTTTCGTTCTTGCCCCGACGCACCTGCTCGGATTCACAGTGGATTTACCAGCGCTTCGAATCGCCCTGCTCACGCATGAAGGACAGATGGTGTGGTATGCTGCAAATTCCCGTTTCGCCAATCAGAAATAGTAAAGGCGGCCGCCACGCGGCCGCGTAAGACAAGGAGAGAAAAAAGATGAGAACCAAGTCCCTGGCAGGCGCGCTGTTCGCGTTGCTGTTGATGGTGGGAGCAGTAGCGGCATCAGCACAAGAAGTGACGCAAGCGGAGAAGGACAAGGCGCTGCAGTATCTGGAAACGACGAAGAAGAATGTTCTTGAGTCGACGAAGGGCCTCTCAGAAGCGCAGTGGAATTTCAAGCCGGCACCGGACCGCTGGTCGGTTGCCCAGGTGATGGAGCACATTGCCGCTGCGGAGGATTTTATCCTCGGAATGGTGAAGGAAAAGGTCATGATGGCGCCGGCCGGAGAGCCGGGGCGCGACGTCAAGAAAACCGACGAAGGAGTGCTGGCGATGATTCCCGACCGCACGAACAAGGTGCAGGCGCCGGAACCCCTCGTGCCGACGAACCGTTTCGGATCCCCGCAAGGCTCAGTCAAGCATTTTGCGGAAAGCCGCGCGACGACGGAAGACTTTCTCAAGAGCGCTACGGGTTTGCGCGACCATGTGACAGACAGCCCGATGGGCAAGCTGGATGGGTACGAGTTTGTTCTGCTCATCGCGGCGCACAGCGAACGCCACACCAAGCAGATCAATGAAGTGAAGGCCGATCCGAACTTTCCGAAGAAATAAAAAGGATAAAGGTTAACGCAGAGGCACAGACGCCGCGCGGGGACATGTTGGAATGTCCCTTCGCGGCGCATTCTATTTTTGTCGAGCGTTCACGACTTTGCCGATGCTTCGAGGGGACGGACGCGGTACCGACAAGGAGAGTGCCCAGTGCGCGACTGCGAGTTGGACTTGAGTTGCCGAAGGCGAATGGGAGGAGTATCTTTTGGCCAGTTTGGAACCCTAACTTTTTCACGGAGGAGAGTCGGATGAAAAGAATTCTGAGAGGAAGTCTCTGCGTTGCGTTGATCGGCGCCGCGCTTGCGCCGATGGTTTATGGCCAAGAGAAAAAAGATAGCCCGGCGCCGCCCAAGATTATGCACTTCGGCGATTTGAAGTGGACGCCGATCATAAAGGGCTGCGATCTTGCGACGGTGGCCGGCGACCCCAGCGCCGAGGGAACGCCATTCGTAGCGCGACTCCGCTGTGCCGATGGCGCCAAGATCCCCGCGCACTGGCATCCGACAGACGAAAACGCCACCGTGCTGAAAGGAACATTTCTAGTCGGCATGGGCGAGACTTTCGATGAAACAAGAATGATGACCATGAACGTCGGAAATTTTGCGTTAATGCCAAAGGAAATGAGGCATTTCGCGATGAGCAAGGGTGAGACCATCGTGCAAGTCCACGGCGCGGGCCCGTTCAAAGTCAATTGGGTGAATCCATCCGAGGTGCAGCCGCCTGACACACCTGCGGCAGCGGCGACGAAGCCAAAATCCTGATCCGCGCGCGAAACTCGTCAGCGAATCAATAATCTTCAGAAAGAGAATGGAAGAAGCCGGGGCGCTGCATTCTGGCTGGGCTGGAGACGCTGTGCTAGACTTTTCTCTGCACTCGCGGCAAATGCACGCGAGCGCCGGAGCGTGGAACTTCGGGCTCTGTGCAACGAGGTCCCGCGAACCCCGCCAGGCCCGGAAGGGAGCAACGGTACCGGGATCACCTCGGGTGCCGCAGATCACCCGAAGTTCCTCTCGCTGAAACAGTCGTCAGTAATTGGTTATCAGTTTTTAGTGGGAGAAAAGATGGCAGGTGCAGTTGACTTCTTCTGTGCGCTGATTACGGAAGACTGAGAACTGAAAACTTTCCCATGAGCTACCAGGTCATAGCCCGCAAATGGCGCCCGCAAACGTTTGACGATCTCGTCGGCCAACAGCATGTAACGGAAACACTGAAAAACGCGATCAAGAATGACCGCGTGGCGCACGCGTACATTTTTTCGGGAGCGCGGGGCGTGGGTAAAACGACGGCGGCGAGGATCCTGGCAAAAGCGCTGAATTGCGTGAAAGGGCCGACGTCGAATCCGTGCGGCGAATGTGATTCGTGTACGGAAATTGCAGCCGGGACTTCGCTGGACGTGATTGAGATCGACGCGGCTTCGAACCGCGGCATCGACCAGATCCGCGAGCTGCGTGAGATGGTGAGGTACGCGCCGGCGGCTTCGAGAAGCAAAGTGGTGATCCTCGACGAAGCGCACATGCTGACGGGGGAAGCGTCAAACGCGTTGCTGAAGACGCTCGAAGAGCCGCCGGACCGCGTGATCTTCGTGATGGCGACGACGCAGCCGGAAGACCTTGTTGATACCATCCGGTCCAGGTCGCAACACTTTCATTTTCGTGCGTTGACATTCGCGGAGATTGCCGGACGCCTGGAAGAGATCGCGCAAAAAGAAAATTTGAAGATCGAACCCGGCGCGATGGCCGTGATTGCGCGCATGGCGGAAGGCAGCCTGCGCGATGCCCTCTCGCTTCTCGAGCAGGCGCGCGCGTATTGTGGCGATACGATTCCAGACAAAGAGGTTCGCGAATTGCTGGGCGTGGTTCCGGATGATGCGCTCGAAGAGCTGGTCCAAGCCATCGCCGAGGGATCAGCGGACCGTGCTCTCGGGCTGGTACACACGTTCCAGAAAGAAGGGCGCAACCTGCAGCACTTTTGCCGGGAGGCGACCTGGCACATGCGCAACCTGCTGATTGCCCGAACGTGCGGGGCGGATTCGGATTTAATTGCTGCAACACCGGATCAGCGGCCGGCGGTGGCGAAGGCCGCGGCTAAGTTCAGCGAAGAAGATCTGACGCGATTCTTCCAGATTCTGCTGCAGACCGATGATGATCTGCGGCGGAAACCGGATCCGCGCGTGCATCTCGAAATGGGATTACTGCGGCTGATTAACGCCTCACGCATGGCGCCGTTGGAGGAACTGCTTGCGGAATTGAAGAGTGGCGTGCCGGGCAGCAGTGCAGGCAAGGGAACAGCGTGTGGCGCAACGGCTGCTGCGGCTTTTGCCCAGGCCCCAAAAACCGCCACGCAGAGTGTTGCAACGCCGATGTCTCAACGTCTCAGAGTTGATGCGGGGATGCAGTCGCCTTCTCGTTTTGCAGCGGAGACAAGTACTTCCTCTTCCGCAGCAGCAGTTGCGCCGGCAGCGGCTGCACCAGCAACCGAAGAGAGAGCTCAGAAGGAAGAAACGATCGCCACGGCAAAAACGAATGGAGCCACTGCGGAGGCAATTGGAATTTCGCAGGAAAATGTCGCCGAGATCAAGACGATGATTCAGGCGCAGCAGAAATTCCTCGGCGAGTTGGTGGAGCAGAGCAACCGCTGGGAGCTGGAAGGGGCGGAGCTGTGTCTTTATTTCTCGCCGGAGAAACGGCCGTTCGCGGAATTGCTCGAGGGCCGCGAGTCTCTGGAAAAGATCCGTATCATTTCGAGCAAGGTGCTCGGCCGGGCGGTGCGTGTCTGTGCTAAACTTGAGTCAGTTGCAGCAGCTGCGTCGGCGGCGCGTGGTGCGTCCAGCGCGGAAGGGTTGCGTGCGCAATTCGAGCGCGATCCGATGGTGCGGTCCATGCTGCAGCGCTTCGGAGGCAGAATTTCCGAAGTGAAACGAAACCAAGAGGAATGATGGAAGTCAGCGCTCTCCAACAGATGCTATCGCGATTCCGGCAACTGCAGGAAGACCTGCAGAGGCAAGTGAATTCCGTAACCGTGGAAGCTTCGGCCGGCGGCGGCATGGTCAATGTGAAGATGAATGGCCAGAAGCAAATCGTCGACGTGAAAATCGAGCCGGAAGTTTTTGCAGGTAAAGACCAGGAGATGCTTCAGGATTTGATCCGCGCAGCCGTGAATGAAGCGTCGCGGCGCGTCGATGAAGAACTCGCCAACCAGATGAAGAACCTTGCGGGCGGCATTCCCGGAATAGCCGGCATGAAGATTCCGGGATTGTTTTAGCTGGCTGAGACTTCTCCCGCGATGAGTTCCCTTCCAGTTCTTACTTCACGCATTCTCACTTCGCGTATTCCCCGTTGTGAACTTCATATTCCGCGCGGAAAGGCTTCTGCGCCTTGCGATCCTCCCAATGTTGCTCAGCAATAATGCGCTTGGCTTGCGCGAGACGCTCGGAGGGCAGCGGGTGTGAACGGAAATAACCCGTCAAACTCTGAATGGCCAGTTCGGATAGTTCCTGGTCCGGGCTCTGCGCGCGGATGACGTACTCGTCGCACAATTTGGCGAAGCGTTCGAACATATCGACGGAGCCATAGGGTGAGTAGCCGGACAGTACTGCTAGAAACATGCCTTCGCGATCAGCTTCAAATTCTTCGTCTTTGTGGTAGCCGGCCTCCCAAAAATCAATGGGGATCTGCAGCAGGGCTCCCAGTATATCGAGATTGAGATTCTTCAGCCTCGCTTCCAGCTGCACGCGCTCGACGCAGTGATAGTGGTCGATATGCTCGATCTCGTGGGCCAGAACGTTGGCGAGTTCATCTTCGCTCATCATGAGGTCGAGCATGCCTTCGCCGATGTAGACCGGTCCGCCCGGAAGGGAGAAAGCGTTGATCATGTTGTGATCGGGAAGAACCGTGAATGTGTAAGGCAAATGCCGATGCGCGTGCACCGCAACTGCCCCTCCGACACGCGTAACGTACTTTTCTAGGCCTTCTTCTTCGGGAGCGAGCCGGCGCGATTGTATTGCGTAGCGGACGGCCAGTTCCTTGCCGATGGCGATTTCCTGTTCATCCGAGAGGCGCGTGAAGTGCATGGGAACACGCGAGAGATCGCGCTGGGCGTCCGCGGCCATATTCAAAATAGCGTTGGCGGAGACAGGAGTAGACTTGGGGCGGCGCTGGCTCCAATAGAGACCCGCGAGCGCAAAGCCCAGGATGAGAAAGAAAACGACGAACACAACGGAGCGCTTCATAGGTATTGGCGAATGGCGTCGCGATACTTGCTGTAGAGAAAGGAAACGAGCACCAGCGCGGCGCCAACAATTATGAAAGTGACGTAGCGATCGCGGGGCTGAAGTCCCCAAACATCGAGGGCCATCACTTTCGCGACGCAAAGCAGAAGGATTCCCAAGCCGGTAAGCCGGAAGCTGCGCTCCTTAACTGCGAGCGCCAGCAGGAAAATCATCACGCCTTCAATGCCCCACGACACGGTGATCATTCCCGACCGCATTTTTAGCGCGAGCATGAAGGTGACCAGGATGGTGGGGACAAAAAACACGACTTGCTCCGGGCGGCTTGCAATCACCGCAAGCGGTCTTACCCAGGCACCCAGATTCTGCGGGACGTTGAAGCGCCCGCGAAGACGGAAAGCGAAGGACAGGGTCGCCAGTAGAATTCCGGATGCACCGCTGAGAATGAAATAGCGCCCTTGCCAGTCACCTTCACCAAAATAGCCGGTGCCAAAAAGATTGTGCACCATGCCACGGGCGAGAACCAACAAAGTCAGAAGCAACCCTTGATAAAGGAAAAGCGGGCGATTCAGGAGGAGCGCGGCGCCGAGAAGGGCGAACACCACAGCGGCCCAAGAAGTGACCACCCATTCGATGGGAAACTGAAAATAGAAAAGCGCGACGATTGTGGCGGTGCCCAAGTACGCGAGAAGAACGTCAAAATGCAGGCGGCGGTCGCGCCCCGTATTTTCTTCTTTCTCCGGCAATTGCGAATAGACGAAAAAGAAAATCAGTACGAGCGGGAGGATAGTGTACATGCGCGGTCCCCAGAACTCGCCCGGTTCGCTTGAAGTGAGATTGGAAAAGAAAATCCGCGTGAAGGCGGCGATTAGCGCTACGTACGCCTGATAGCGGAACTGCGTGATCTTGCGCAACAGGCCGTACTCAAAGAGCACTAAGCCAAACGCACCCCACGCGACGGCGACACTGGTGGGCTGTGTTTGCAATTCATACCAGAGGAGCAGGCCGCCGATGGTGGATGCCGCCCAGGAATAGATGTGATGGATGTCACGCTGGCGCCACTCTTCAGGCATGCGAATGAGGCGCGATAGCGCATAGAAAATCACCGCGACAATGGCCAGCGACAAGAGGCGCACGCTGATGCCGTGCCAGGTGGCGGTGACGTAGAGATTCACGCTGATGCTGCGAAGCAACGTCAGTCCAGCGAGAATATGCGATTGCCAGGGCAATTCCTCGAGTTCGAGGCGCTGATCAACAATGGCCAGGACCAGCGCAAACGCGGCCCAGAGCGGAGCTAGCCATCCGTTAGGCGCTTCGTACCAGGCGAGGAGGGCAAGTAGCCCGGTCGCCGCGAAAGAATGAAGAAAAGCGATGGCGCGGGCGAAACGCTCTTCCGGCGCGGCTTTGCGCGAGAGGAGGTACAAGCCCGCGGCAACGACCGCTATTGTAAAAATGCGCAAGGAAATGGGGCCCCAGAATTTCTGCTCCAGGTTGTAGTTGTAAAAATACGAGCGGAGAAGCGCACAGAGGCCAACGACGTTCGCCTGCCACGCAAGCTGAGGGTACCGTATCAAACATGTGGAAAGCGCGAGCGCCACCGCGAAGATAATCCATCCAACAGCAATCCAGGGTACATGCAGAGCTTCTTCGAGTATCCAAACCATCACGCCGGTGCCGGCCCAGGTGTATGCCACCCGCGCGGCGCGGAGGTGCCGGGGATTTACAATGCCGACGCGCTTCGCGAGCCAATACAGGCCGGCGACAACAGGCAAAGCGCCCAGTGCATGCACCGGAATCGTGTGCCACTTATGTGTGTTGTAGGGATCGGCCGTGACGGCTGTAAAGATCGCAAGGCCGCCCAGAATATGGGAATGCCAGCCAATCGCGTGATGCGTCAACGCGCGTGCGGCTTCGGAAAGAACGACCGCAAAGGCGATGAAGGCAAGCGGCTGCCAAAGCTCCGGAACCTCGTACCAGATAAGAAGGGCAATGAAAGCGCTACCCGCGGCAGCGAATAGACCGCGAATGGTACGTTGCTCGGGATCGTCACGCAGAGCAGCTAGCTTGGCGGTGACATAGAACGCTGCGGCGAGAATGGGGAGTGTGAGGAGCCGTATTCGTACGTGAGCGTGCTCCCCGGACTCGAGATGGAGATTGAGGACGATGCCGCGATAGATGGCGAGCGCGCCGATCAACACGTACTGTACCTGAAGGTGCTGAGACTTGAGAGTGCGTCCCAGAACAGCGACGATGATCATGACCGCGGCGAAGGCAAGCGCGGTCCAGTCGTGCGAAAAAAGAGCCCAAGCAGCGCATGCCGCCGTGAACCCGCCAAGATAGGAATGCATGGTCAGAAGCGGGCGATCCGGCGAGCCAGCAAGTAATTCTTTCCAGCGCGAGCCGACGCCATGGGCGTTGACATAGAAAACGACGGCGCAGAGAGAGAAAAGGACTCCAGCGGCGAGCACCAGATCTTCGTTCGCAAGACGCTGGTTGACGAGTTGGCGGAAGTCAACGCCCACGAGATGCAGGCCGACGAGTAAACCTGTCAAAAGGCCAAGACGCCGAAAAACCACTTCTTTCGCAATGATCCCAGCCGCGAGGAAGGCCTCCGCACCAACAAGCCAGAGGATGGCCACATTATTTCCGGAATAGTGGAATGGAACGGCGGCAAGCATCAGCGTCGCGCCAACCACGCTCAGAACCACGAAAGCCTGTCGCCGGCGTTTAGTAATAGGCAATTGGGCCAGGAAGAATTCGAACGCGCCGACAACGAGCAGCGCGAGATAGGCGAGCTCCGGCTGCACGGATTGAAACTTCATGACGCCTAGGAGCAGGAGGACGTTTAACAGAGCGGCGAGCGTGGAGATGTGTTCTTCGAATTCGGTTTTAATCGTCCGGGCAATGTAGGAAATGCGAAATGTCAGCCAGTAGAAGAAAAGCAATGCCAGGCTGGCATGGTATTGCTCAAAGTGGTGGCCTTGCGCTCCTTCGATGCCAAGGATGCGATACAGCCAATACAGATGATTCAAGTAGCTGGAGAGAATGCCGAACACTTCCAGCTCGAACCAGCCCATTTTCAGGACAATCGAAACGAGTCCGATGGCAAGAAACACGCCGGCTGAAAGGCTATAGACCGTATCTTGGCTCAACGCGACAGTTGTGTAGCCCAGCAGGAATGCCAGGCCGGTGACAAATTGTGAGCGATAGCGCAGCGTGTGGAACGCCATGGCTACTGCAACAAGCAACATCAGAGCGCAATCGAGCGTGAGCGCGCCTGGGTCCTGGGAAAGAACGCGCATAGCTTCCACATGATAAATCCCGAAGGTGCTGAAAAAGAGCAGCGCCCAACCTCCGCCGATGCCGGTGCGGCCAAGAAGACGATAGCGTTCGTTCTTCTCGAGATAAATGCCGCCTACAAGAAGAAACGCGGATGCGAGGTAAGAAATCCCGACTTTGCCCAGCGGTCCAAGCGCGCCGAGTTCGTAGATACCGAAGAGAGCGACACCCACCACGAGAATGATGATGCCGAGTTTATTGAGCCAGTTTGTGCCGAGAGTCTCTTCAATCGCGGATACGGTTTTCATGCGTTGTTGAAGAGTCGGCCGCGACGCAGGGACGCGATATGCAGAGAGCGGCGGTGGCGCGGAGACGCGAGCGGCAGAGGGAGGAATCTGCGCTGGCACCTGCGGCTTCGGCGCGGGAATTCGCGGCGCAGAAGGCTGAGACGAGGGAGATGGCGGAGTGGTTTGTAGTGGAGCAGCCGGTGCAGAAGGTTTTGCTTCGGCTGGCGTCTTCGCGGCTGCGGGTATCGCAGGCTTTGGCTCTGAGGGCACGCTGGGCAGTGGCGGTTGTACCGGGGGAGTTGGCATTGATACGGCCGGTGACAGCTTGCCTGGCACTTGCGAATCAACGCGCGGAGAGGGGACACGAGTATCTTGTACGGTCGTCGCGCGTGGTGACGGAGCGACGACAGGGCGCTCCAATGATTTTTCAGAGGTTGGCGCAGCAGGATGGACCACTGCAGAGAGTTGCCGCTTTAGATCAGCAAGTTCACGCTGGAAAGAAGTGTGCTGCCGGGCGTTTTCCTCGCTAAGCCGATTAAGCTCCGAGCGAACTTTGCTGTACCTCACCAGAAGGATGAGCGCGATGATGGGGGTGGCGATCAGGAAGATCGCGATCAAAAAGACCAGCAGCTCGACCTCAGGCATTGGGCGTCCTTAGGGAGTGCGTTTTTCTTTGTCTCCATGTTAGAACGACGGCAGGATGTAATCTTGCACTTTGTTTCCTAGCCGGCCTTTCAAAGTAAACCGCGCTGCGTAAGATATTCTAAATGAATGACTTAGTGGCTAACGAAAGGTTCATGAATTCATCGCCGCAAGCCGGAAAAGATTAGATTCCGTAATTTAATGGTTACGAATAGCCCCCAGGTGTGATATAGTGTTCTTGCGCTTATTACCTCGGTTGTGTTGTGCGGTCCCTCTGGTGCAGTTCTTGATCTGAGACTCCCCGCCTCCAGTTTCCTCCGTACGTTTTACGCGTAATCTAAAAAGAGGCTGGCAAAGCAAGCCGCCGGTGCGCCCGAGAACTCGTGTGCGCACCGCGACGGCTTCTGCCAGCAAGAAAGTAATATTGAATGTTGAATGTTTCAGAAGTGAATGCAGAGCGCTCCTCGGAGACTCTGCCGGAACGCGCGTCAGCGCGATTTTCCGAAATGCTGATTTCTCCTTATGTGAAGGAGCGATTGGCTGCGGCGCGGTTTACCACGCCGACGCCCGTCCAAGCCGCGGCAATTCCGCAAGCGCTGGAAGGCAAAGATGTGCTCGCTACGGCGCAGACGGGAACCGGCAAGACGCTGGCGTTCCTGATTCCGGTGATCGAAAAGCTGCTCAAGGATAAAACGCCGGGAATCGCCGCCCTGGTGCTGGTTCCCACGCGCGAACTAGCGATGCAGGTCGTGGATCAATTTAACAAGCTGCGCGGCAATCAGCTTCTTCCTGCGGCGCTCGTTGTCGGCGGGTTGTCCGAGGGCGGACAGCTCCAGGCCATTCGCAAAGGAGCGCGGCTAGTGGTCGCAACTCCTGGACGGCTCGAAGATTACCTGGACCGCAGACTTTTCCACTTTAATGCGCTGAGGATGCTCATCCTCGACGAAGCGGACCGCATGCTGGACATGGGATTCCTTCCTGCGATCCGGCGCATCGTATCGATCCTTCCGAAAGAGCGGCAGACGATGTGCTTCTCCGCAACGATGGAAGGCGACATGGCGCGCGTCGTGAAGGATTATCTTCGTAACGCCGTGCGTCTTTCTTTCGGCTCGACCTCGAAGCCCTCGGAAAACGTCCGCATCCAGGCGTTTGAAGTTGCCATAGACCGCAAGCAGGAAATGTTGCAGCGCTTGTTGGCCAAGGAAACCGGAAAGTGCCTCGTGTTTGCTCGAACCAAGCGCGGAACCGAGCGGATTGCCGACAGCTTGAATCGCAGAGGCTTCTCCACGGCCATGATTCATGGCGACCGCTCGCAATCGCAGCGCACCACGGCGCTCGCTGGTTTTCAGCAAGGGCGCTTCCGCGTCCTGGTGGCGACGGACCTGGCTTCCCGCGGGATTCACGTGCAAGACATCGCCCACGTCATCAACTACGATCTCCCCGAAGTGGCGGAGAATTTCATCCACCGCGTCGGGCGAACTGGACGCAACGGCGGACACGGCGTAGCTTCAACGCTCTTCGTAAAAGAACAGCGGTCGGAATTGTTCCAATTGGAACGTTCGCTGGGCATCAAGATGGAACGGCTGCGCGCGGAGGAAACGACTGGGCTTCCCGAAAAACAGGAACGACTGCCGGTTCATCTGCCTCGCGCGGAATCCGTTCAGCGTCCTGCGAGATTTGTGCTCCCTGGCGAGGTCTTCCAGACGCAGTTTGAAAACTAAGCAAGTCTAATCACCACTTAAGACGGCCTCTCCGATGTGATCGGAGAGGCTGTCTACGTTTACAAGCACTCGTGGCAAACTACGACCATGCTGATCCGGCCCTCAACCGACGGAGACCAGAACGCCATCTGGGCAATTATGGAGCCTATAGTCCGCGCAGGCGAGACTTATACCCTCCCGCGCGACATGGACAGAGCAAGCGCGCTCGCGTACTGGTTTTCAGCCGAGCGCGAAGTTTTTGTGGCGGAAGATGGCGGCGAAATTGTCGGCACGTATTTTCTGCAAGCCAATCAGCAAGGCGGCGGTGGGCACGTTGCAAATTGCGGCTACATGACAGCCGTCACCGCAACCGGCCGCGGCGAGGGCCGTGCCATGTGCGAGCATTCACTTGACAGTGCCAGGGAACTCGGATTTCGCGCCATGCAGTTCAATTTCGTCATCAGCACCAACGAACGCGCCGTCCGTCTGTGGCAGAGCTTCGGGTTTGAGACCGTTGGCCGCCTTCCGAACGCTTTCCTTCATCCAACCAAAGGCTACGTCGACGCATACATCATGTATCGCAGTCTCTAGGCTGTTTGCGCTACTGCGCGCGGCTATGCTACACATGCTGCATGCCCGATTTTGCTGCTCCCGTCGAACGACTCATCGATGAACTGAAACATCTTCCCGGAATTGGCCAGAAGACCGCGCAGCGGCTGGCCTTTCACTTGCTGCGAGCGGCGCCCGAGGACGCATTGGCGCTGGCGGACGCCATTCGCGACGCCAAAGAAAAAATCCGCGCTTGCTCTGTCTGCTCCAACATCACAGATTCCGATCCGTGCTTGTACTGCGTGGGCCCGACGCGCAGCAAGAAGACGATTTGCGTCGTCGAAGAAGCGCACAACATAATGGCCATCGAGAAAACGCGGACGTACAGCGGCATGTACCACGTGCTAGGCGGGTCGCTTTCGCCGCTTTCCGGCCGCGGGCCGGAGCAACTGCACATCAAATCGCTGATCGAGAGATTGAAGGGCGGCAGCGTAGAAGAAATTATCATTGCCACAAATCCTACTGCCGAAGGCGAGGCAACCGCAGTTTACCTTTCGAAGCTGTTGAAACCGCTGGGCGTGCGCGTCACGCGAATCGGCGTCGGAATTCCCGTGGGTGCGGACCTCGAGTACGCCGACGAAGTGACCATGCTGAAGGCTATGGAAGGCCGCCGGGATTTGTAGGCATCCAAACGGCCTACTCGTTTTAGACCGCAATAGGCGAGCAGCAGCATTACTCCCAGTACCCCCAAGACGCTCTAGCAAATCCTCTCATTTAGGTATAAAGTTTGATTCCTGAGGTGGCTGTCCTCCCACCAAACCTTGGGCAGCTGCCGTCTGGCTGACAGGAGGTGCGCTAATGCCGAGCCTGGCGCACTACATGACGCAGTACGATCACGAGCACGAATCCGGCTGGAACAAATTCCTGCATGGCGTTGGTATCCCGATGATTTTTGTCGGGATTATCCTTCTGCTTTTCACAAAATGGATCCTGGGAGCGGGAATTTTCCTGGGCGGATGGGTGCTTCTTTTTCTCGGCCACCGGATCGAGGGAAACCGTCCGGCGTTTTTTCAGGGACCTATTTATTTGTTGGTTGGGCCAATCTGGGTTGCAAAGGAAGCATGGATGTTCCTAACGGGCACGCACCGCAGGCCGACCTCGGAAGGCACTCCGCAAAGTGACGCGACGAAGTAGATGCAGCGATTTCAATCGTCTGCGCGAAATCTTAAAATACTGAGGGCCGGTGGTGGTCTATATGAACGATTCAGGCAGCAATTTTGCCGACGAGACAATGGAAATGGTGTCTGAAAACGCCAATAACGCCAGTGCGGAATTAAGGAAGCGCCGTAGCACGCGGATCGTGCAGGCGGTTCCGCTGCTCGTGACTGGTGTCGATGCGCTGGGGCGTCCGTTCGTGGAACGGACTTCGTCGCTGATTATCAATTGCCATGGCTGCCGATACCAGTCCAAACACTACGTCCTGAAAAACATGTGGGTGACGATGGAAATCCCGCACCCGGAGACAGGACAGCCGCCCCGCACGGTGCGCGGTAGAGTGGCATGGATTCAGCGGCCACGGACGGTGCGGCAGCTCTTTCAAGTGGCTCTGGAGCTGGAAGCTTCCGGCAACGTCTGGGGCATTGGGTTTCCTCCGGAAGACTGGACAGCGTTCCCCGAGCCGGGGCAGTTCGTGATGAAGCTGGATGGAGCGCCGGAGTCATCGCCGTTGCCTCCTCAAGCGGATGAAACGGAAGCGGAGCCACATTTGCCCCATTTGAACGAACCCGACCTTCTGGCGGGCACTGAAGCGGATAATTTACGAGTGTTTCCTGCTCCGGCGAGCGCGACGGATGCATCGTTACAGTTGGCGCGACAAGTGGCGCGGTTGGTGGCGGATGCCAAGCAGCAAATTCAGGCGGCAACGCGAGAGGCAGCTTCGCAAGCCGTGTCGGCGGAGCGCCGGCTGTCCTTCGAGCAGTGGGAGCAGAAGTTCGCCGCAGGGCGCGCGGTGATCGAGAATGAGACTGCGCAGGCCATTGAAAAATTTCAGCAGGAAGCGGATGAGCATTCACGCACAGCTCATGCAGCGGCAGCCGAGGCGGTGCGCACGGAATTGCCGCGATGGCTCGCGCCACAGCTTGAACAACTCACACGCGATTTGACGGAGAGTCTCTCGCGGGAAGGTGCTACCCAGCGCGGCGAACACGCGCAGCGGCTGGAAACTTCATCGGAAGCTCTGGGAACTGCTTGCCAGAAAGCAGAGGAAACAGCCGCCCGGTTGAACGCTCAGACGGAGCAGTTGGAAGCAACAATTGTTGCGCGCGTGGAGTCGGCGACACAGGCCCTTGAGGAAACGGCGAAGCGGACGGAAGAAACGGCGTCTACCCAGCGTGAGGCGTTGCTCGCCGCGGCCCAGGAGATTCAGCAACAGGTAACAGCCGCGCTGGCGTCGACGCAATCGTCCTTGCACGGGCAGCTTGCAAGTGAATTGGAAGCGGCGCAAACGCGCTGGCAAGCAGCCATCGAGAGCACGCTCGCGGAGGCCCAGGATCGCGCGGCGGGTGGTCTGAATGAGCACGCGCGCGGCTGGATGGATCAGCTGCAGGACGAGATAGCGCGGCACGCCAAAGCAGCGCGCGAATCGGCATCAAACGCCGCCATAGAGGCGGAGCAGCGGCTGACTGCGTTACGAGACTCGCTGCAGGAGCAGACGCAGCGGCTGGAGTCCGTACTGGCGGTCGCGGCAGAAACGGGCCAGCGTCTCGAACAACATTCCGCGCAACTTGAAAACGCGCAGCAGCAGGCGCTGGCCGGATTCCAATCAAACCTCGAAAATGTATTAACCCCGCACCGCGAAGAATTGCACCGCCGCTCCGAAGCGATCGCCGAGGAACTCAACTCGAAAATTCGCGCGACGTTCGACGAGGCCAGCCGCCAGGCAGTGTCGCAATTTGAACAGCAAATCAAGGAAGTGGTGCAGCCGCAGGTGACGAGCGCCGAAGAGGCGGTCCACCGACTGGCAGGGAGCCGCTCGCTATTGGATGCCGCGCTTACCATGCAGCAGGACCGCATTCGCAATACCGCCGACGAAGCCTTCGCTGAATCGCTTGCGCGCTTCCGGGAGAATCTCGGGAGTGTCGAGCAGATCCTGCAGGATTCTTCGCAATCAATTACCTATCGCAACCTGACGGAACTGGAAGGAAAAGCCGGCGATTTGAAGCACCAGGTGGTCGAAGAGCTCCACAAATCGGCGGAATGGTACGAGAAAAAAGCGCAAACGCAGATTCAGAACCTGACGGAAAGAGCCGTCGAGCACGCTGAAAACCGATTGAGAGAGAGAGCAGGCGAAGTTTCCGGCGCCTTCACAAGCGAGCTGGATCATTCGAGCCGCAGCTTCATAGGGCACGCGCAGACACAGATGGAGGAGCTGGTGCGGGATTCCTTCGCCCGCGCGCGCTCTCTCTTCGGGGAAGCCGCGGACACCACTGTGGCGGCGTTCACCGATGAAATTCAGCGCACGGGCCGTGAAGAGCTGAAGGGATACAACGAAGAGGTTCGGCGTTCCACGGACGGAGCGCGGCAGCAACTGGACGCGGCACGCATGGAGTTCGCGCAACAAACGACCGCCGAACAGGATGCCTTCCTGCGCCGCTTCCAATCCTCCATGAGCGGCGCGCTCGACGCCGGCGTGGCGGAGGCACAGAAGAAAGTTTCTGATGGATTTGGGCCGCTCCTGGATTCCTGGAAGGCGATGACAATTGCGCATCAGCAAGAAATGCGCGGGATTTACGACAAAATGGGCGAGCAAGCCACCGAACAATACAAGGGCCGCCTGGATAATGTTTCTAACCAGTGGATGCTGGCGACCGTGGCCTCTCTGGATCACCGTTCGCGGGAGATGATTTCGAACATTGCCTCGAAGGCGGAAGTAAAACTTCGCGAAGCGTGCGGCCAGGTGTTCGAAGGCGTGGGAGAATCCTTGCGGGAGCGTCTGCGAGAAATGGCGCAAGGTTTTGCGCCGCCAGCGGAGCCGCCCGAGCGCGCCAAGAGCGCAACGATTGGAAGCTGAAACCCAATATCCCCCAGCCGTGCGAAAATAAGCCGAGCCAGATACAACGATCGAAGTACAGCCTCCCACGCCGGGGAACTTGCCTAAACAGGAGAAGACTGTGGATTGGGAAATTCCAGGCGCTGGCTTGACCAGAGTCCAATATGGCGCAAGTTTTTACCTTTATTCCGGAATGACGTTATTAGCCTGCTTTGCGATTATTCATTATTATCTCTACCTGCGCCTCCGAGATACTGGATACAACAAGAGCATTTTCAACTTTCTGCTCGTTGAAGTGCCTGTCGACTACCTGCGGCTTAGAGCCAAGTACGGGTGGTCTCCTTGGCCAGCCTATCTGATGTGGCCCTTCCTTCTTATCGGGGCTGTGCTATTCGTTATTGGAATTTTCAAGCTTTGACCTCATCGAGTTACAACTTTGTCTGCACCGAGACTAGCGCATCGGATCAGGCCCTTGTGTGTCAGTTGAACTGAGCCGGCGCTTCCCCATGCAGTTCGCCAGTTCCCTGCTTAGCCCGGTATAATCCCGAAGGTTCCAACCACAATGGCCAACCATGCTTACCTGCGTGTGTGGACGCGCGATTTTTCGCTGGAAACAATGATTGCGGAATTTGCCCGCTTTCTCGCAACCGCGCCCCTATCGGCCGAACATGCTACGTTCACTGAGCTGATCGTTCAGGCTGTGGATGCGACGGAGACCCCCGTGGCGGAATGGGATTTGCGCCCGCTGAAGGCCGGGCCCGCGGAACTCGCGGCGATGGCCATGCAGCACCTGAACGCAGACACCGCGTACATCGTCAGCGCCAAGTGGGACCTGTGGAGCTTCGATATCGAAAGCCTGAAGTGGCAGCACAAGCCGGAGCCCCTGGTGCTGACCTGCCACGGCCCGGAGTACGACGGTGGGCTTGTATCCTCAGCCGGTCACTTCATGGCCGATTTGGGCTTCGAGCACTTTTTCACCGGGCATGGAGGACTGCTTGCTCCCGGAGCGGCGTCGAATCCTTTCAATTCGTCGGATCATCCGATGGAGCACACCTTCCGGCAATGGATGGCGGTGAGCGCCAACTTGAAGGAATATCACGCCAAGACACGCGAAAACATCCAACAATTGTTCAATTGGGTGGAAGCAATCGAGCGGGCGCTGCCCGTGCAGCGTAGCGAGCTTTGGTCTGAAGGAGAGGAAAACTTTGAAGCGCGCCTGGACGCGATTCTGGCCCAGCGCTAGCTCATTCCAATCTTGGACAAGCCCGATTCGCGGAGTCCTTCCCCCAAGGGGCAGGCAACGGTTAGAATTGCTAGAGTAAGCTTCTGGTGAAGCAGGTCCGGCTGTGCCGCACAGTGATGGAAGTGCCCTGCATACCGGAGAAGGATAGGAAGCTTGGGCAAACGTTCGAACTAGCGCCCAAAGCGGCAAATCTCCGATGGAGAAAACTTCACAAGGCGACTGTTCGTGTGCTAACGAGGCGGGTATCAGTCCGTCCTTCCCTAAAGTGGGCCTTGGTGTTGGCGCAGCCCGCAGGTGGAGAATCCCCCTGATTTTCTCGCTGAGTTTTCTGTCCCTGGCCATTCTTCTGGGCGGATGCGGTGGTACGGATGCTTCCAAGTCTGCGAGTCAGGCAGCAACCAAGCCCGCGGAACCAGTCGTACCCGAAGAGATTCAGTCAGCCTCCCAGTCCCTGCTAGGGAGCGAGTCGCAAGTGCTTCTGTTCGGTGATCTCGCCAAGAACGGGAAGCAGGAATTTCTGGCCGCGAATGTCGTGCCGAAAACACCGACTAACAATTTGCCCGGTACCATCGTGACCCGCGTCGTCGTGGCGGAAAACACCGATGGGCAATGGTCGGAAGTGCTGCGCTGCGATGAACACCTGAAAAACCAAAAGGGATTTCTGGGCTTGACGCCGCTGACTCCCGTGACCGGCTGGCGGCTGCAATACGAACAAAATGATGAAAAGGGTTTGCAACTTTATTTCACGCCTCTGAAAGGCACCACCGATTCCCACAATTTGCCGATCGGCGTGCGTTGGAACCCGCAGACAAAGCGCTATCAGTCTCTCGACCGCGCCTACGAGCACTTCCTGCTCGAATCGCCTTCCATCCAGGATGCGAGGTCCGTGCTGCGATGAGCGCCGCCTCGTCAGCCGCAAGTAATCGGCTATCCGATCGCTCGCGCGAAGCTCCTCCCAATAAGGGCTTGCGCGGGCTGATGCCGTATCTGCGCCGCTACACCGGCGGGATCGTTTTCGGTCTCCTCACCGTCGTTCTGATGGGGGTCGTGGGCAATATCCTTCCTCTGGCCACCGGGGTCATGACGGATACGCTCGCAGGCAACGCGGTTCCCTTTGAACATTCCATACAGTCGGGCGCTCCGGTTGCCCTCGGAATGAACGCATCGAAGCTCAGCAATTTCATTCCCTTTTACGCTCCAAGCAGCCGCCGTACGCTGGGGATCTATTGCCTCATCGTCGTTCTGTGCGTCGCAATCAAGGGCGTTCTTTCTTTTTCAGCGCGCTGGACGCTCATTGGCGTCTCCCGCGACATCGAGTTCGACATTCGCAACGATCTCCTCAAGCGCCTCCTAATTCTCGAGCCCGAATTCTACGTGCGCAATCGCACCGGCGAGCTGATGTCCCGCGCCACCAACGACCTGAACGCCGTCCGCATGGTGCTCGGTCCGGGCATCATGTACACCGCAACGACCATCATCACCATGATCATGGCCATCCTGGTGATGGTCACGCTCTCGCCTTCCCTGACACTCTGGGTTCTGCTTCCCGCGCCGGTCGTGGCCGTCGCCGTGTGGTTCTTTGGCAAGACCATTCACGACCTGTACGAACAAATCCAGGCGGCGCTTGCCACACTCACCGCGCGCGTTCAGGAAAATCTTGCCGGTGTGCGCGTTGTCCGCGCTTATGCTCAGGAGGAAGCCGAAATCCGCGGCTTCGACGGGCCCAACCGCGAATACGTCTCGCGCAATATCAAACTCATTCGCACTTGGAGTATGTTCATGCCCTCGCTTCAGGCGCTTATCGGCACAACCTTTCTCATCGTGCTGTGGCAGGGCGGCCACCAGCTTTTCCGCGGCCAGATTTCCCTCGGCGCGCTGATTGCTTTCAACGGATACCTCACTCTGCTCGTCTGGCCCATGATTGCCCTTGGATGGGTCACCAATATTTTTCAGCGCGGCGCAGCCTCCATGGGTCGGCTCAATTACATCCTCATCGCCCAACCAAATATCGATGACCGCAGTGCGAAAGTTCCGCAAAGCGCCAAGCCGCGTGGCGAAATCGAATTCCGCCATCTCACCTTTACTTACCCAACGACTCTTTCCGGAGCCGGAGCGAATGGCGCCTCCAAATCGAACGGCAGTGGTCAGCATCCCGTCCTTCGCGACATTCATTTGAAGGTTCCCGCGGGGTCCACGCTCGCCATTGTCGGCCCCACGGGCAGCGGCAAGACCACGCTCGCCGCTCTCATCGCCCGTCTCTGGGAAGCCCCCGATGACTGCGTCCTGATCGACGGCCGCCCTATCCGCGAATGGCCTCTCACCACTCTCCGCCAATCCATCGGTTTCGTTCCGCAAGACACTTACTTGTTTGGCGAAACCGTTGGCGGCAATATCGCCTTCGGTCTGCCAGAATATGACGAACAGCGCGTCCGCGAAGCGTCCGAAATCGCCAGTCTTCATGGCGACGTCCAGGACTTCGGCAAATCCTACGACACCATGGTCGGCGAGCGCGGCATCACTCTTTCCGGCGGGCAGAAGCAGCGCGCCGCCATCGCCCGCGCCGTCGTCCGCGATCCTCGAATTCTAATCCTCGACGACGCGCTCTCTAGCGTCGACACCCAAACCGAGGAGCGCATCCTTAACGGCCTGCGCGGAATCATGCAGGGCCGCACCACGATTTTGATTTCGCACCGCACCTCCACCGTTCGCGACGCCGACCAAATCGTCGTCCTGGTCGAAGGCGCCATCGCCGAGTGCGGCACACACGACCAACTGCTCGCTCACGGCGGCTATTACGCGGATTTGTACCACAAACAGTTGCTGGAAGAAGAGCTCGAACGCGCATGAGCAACCTGCACGAAGAAGAGGCCCTCGGCAAAGCGTACGATTCGCGCTTGATGCGCCGGCTTCTGCAGTACATGAAGCCATACAAATGGCGCGTGGCCCTCGCTCTCGTCATGGTCGCCATCGTCACCCCGCTTGAGCTCGCGCCGCCTCTGGTTTTTCAAAAGGGTATCGACAAGTACTTTGTTCCCGAGCTCAAGGGCCTCATCACCGAAGCGTCCGCTTGGTCGGGCATCGGCTGGCTTAGCCTTCTCTTGCTGGCTGTCCTTACGTTCGACTTCCTCGCCCAATACATCCAGATTCGCATCATGCAGCGCGTCGGCCAGCAAACCATGTACGACATGCGCCGCGAAATATTCGGCCACATGCAGCGTTTGCCGATGAGCTACTTCGACCGCAACCCCGTCGGCCGGCTGGTCACCCGCGTAACCACGGACGTCGACGCCCTCAACGATCTTTTCGCCGCAGGCGTCGTCACCATGATCAACGACTTCTTCCTCCTCGTGGTCATGGCCGTGCTCCTCTTCAAGATCGACCGCCGCCTTGCGCTGGACACTCTTGCCGTCCTCCCCGGTATCCTCATCGTCACTATGATTTTCCGCAAGTTCGTGCGCGACGCCAATCGCCGCATCCGCACCGCCATTGCCCGCATCAACGCGTTCCTCCAGGAATATATCTCCGGCATGAGCGTCGTGCAGCTCTTCAATCGCGAGCGCAAAGCCATGGACGAATTCGAGAAGCGCAATCGCGACAACATGCTGGCCTGGCGCGACGCTATTCTCGCTTACGCTCTCTTCTATCCCGCGGTCGAGTTTCTCAGTTTCGCCACGATTGCGCTGATTTATTGGTCCGGCGGAAACCGCATTCTCTCCGGCGGCATCACTCTCGGCGTCCTCACCGCGTTCACCATGTTCGCGCAGCGCTTTTTCCGGCCCATTCAGGATCTCAGCGAAAAATTCAACATCCTCCAGTCCGCGATGGCCGCATCCGAGCGCATCTTCAAACTTCTCGACGAACCGGTGCTCGTCGAGTCCGACCCTAACGCCATTCCGCTCGACCATCCGCGCGGCGAAATCGAGTTCCGCAACGTCTGGTTCAGCTACCGCCGGGATTCAGGGTTTGTAAGTACAAACCCTGAAATGAACAATGTCGCCGAGCCCGCCGACGAAGATTGGGTCCTGCGCGATGTCTCCTTCCGAGTGGAGCCTGGGCAAACCATCGCCATCGTAGGCCACACCGGCGCGGGCAAGACCACTCTGATTTCCCTTCTGCTGCGCTTTTACGACGTTCAGCGGGGACAAATCCTCCTCGATGGCAAAGACATTCGAACCATCGAATTGCAGGATTTGCGCCGGCAATTCGGCATCGTGCTCCAGGATCCATTCCTTTTCACTGGCACAATCGAAACCAATATCCGCCTCGGCACTCCCAATATCGACCGCGCCACCGTCGAGCGCGCCGTCGAAGAGATCGGCCTCGGCGAATTCATCCGCTCCCTGCCCGAAGGTGTGGCCAGCAACGTCAACGAGCGCGGCTCCACTCTTTCTGTCGGCCAGCGCCAGCTCATCAATTTCGCGCGCGCGCTGGCCCACAATCCGCGCTTCCTCATCCTCGATGAGGCCACGTCCAGCGTGGACACCAAGACCGAGTTGCTCATTCGAGAAGCGTTGAATCGCTTGTTGTCCGGCCGAACCGCGCTGGTCATCGCGCATCGTCTCAGCACCATCCAGCATGCCGACCGCATCCTCGTGTTTCACAAAGGGCGCTTGCGCGAACAGGGCGCGCATCAAGAGCTCCTCTCGCAGCGCGGAATTTACTACCGGCTGTACCAGTTGCAATACAAGGAACAGGAACTGCACCTTCCCATCGAAGCCAGCCGCTCGGCTGAGCCTTCCGTGTTACCGGCCAGCGACTGATTCTTGCGCCATCCGCACATGCCGCCCATACCGCTCCTTCTTTCCGCCGGCGAAGCCTCCGGAGACATGTACGCTGCGCGGCTCGCGACAGCGCTGAAGCAGCGCCTGGACGTGGCGATTTTCGGAATGGGCGGCCCGCAAATGCGCGCCGCAGGCGTCGAGATCATCACGGACTATTCAGAAGTTTCCGTGGTCGGAATCACCGAAGTGCTCAAGCGTTTGCCTTCTCTGTTCCGCGCCATGCGTCGCCTCGTTGACGAAGCCGAGCGCCGTCGCCCGCCCCTCGCCATCCTGACGGACTTCCCCGGCTTCCACCTGCGTCTCGCGCGCAAGCTGCGCCCCAGGGGCATTCGAAACGTTTATTACATTTGCCCGCAGTTCTGGGCATGGCGGCCCTGGCGCGTGAATTTGGTGCGAAGGCGGTTCGCTTACGCCTTGTGCATCTTTCCTTTCGAAGAAAAGTTCTACGCCGATGCAGGCGTGCCCGTGAAATTCATCGGCCATCCGCTGGTGGGAAACGTAAACGCCACGCTGACGCGGGAATTATTTTGCAAGAAATACGGTCTGGAAGAACGAAGCAAAATATTGACCGTTCTGCCGGGCAGCCGGCGAGGAGAAATCGCGCACCATTTGCCGGTGTTGGTTGATGCTCTATTGGAGATTCGCCAAAAGCTGGCAAGCCCGCTCGAGATTGTAATTGCCGTTGCGCCCGGACTGGATACCACTCGGCTGGAGGCGCAATTCCCTTCCGATTGGCATGTGCGCTTCATCCAGGACGACACTTACAACGCTTTGTCCGCGGCGGACTTGGCCATCGTCTCCAGCGGCACAGCCACGGTGGAAACGGCGCTCCTCGGCAAGCCGATGATTGTCGTGTATCGCCTCTCTCCGGTGACGGCGCGCCTCGCAAAGCCGCTGGTGCGCACCAAGTTTTTCAGCATGGTCAATCTGATCGCTGGCCGCGCCGTCGTGCCTGAGTTAATCCAGCACGACTTCACGCCCCAGCTGGTCGCCAAGGAAGCGGTAAGTCTGCTCTCCGCCTCCGAAGAAGGCCAGCGGCGAATGGAGGAAATGACCCGCGGCTTAGCGGAGGTGCGCCGCCTTCTCGGGCCGCCTGGAGCCGTCGAACGGGCAGCTGATGAGATTGCCAGGCTGCTTGTCGCAGCTCAAAGCAACGCGAAGTGATGGGTTTGGTATCCTATTAGTGTACATTGGTGCAAAATTGAAGACATTTGAAAGGGGTCCGATGGCCCTTCGCCGACTACCTTCGAGCGTTTTTTGCGTCCTTGCGCTCACGTATCTCTGCTTTGCAGCCGCACCTCTCCGCGCGCAGGTTCCCCGGGCCGCGAATTTCCTTGCCGATCACTACGACGTCTCCGCGTCGCTTGACGCCATTGGGCAATCCATTTCAGCGACTGCAAAAGTCGATTTCAAAGCCGTCGAAGCCTCCAGCAGCGTGCGCGTGGAGTTGCATCCCAATCTGATCGTGAAGGACGTAAAAGGGCCCGACGGCAAGCCGCTCACTTTCGAGCGCGACAGTCAGAACCCGCTTGTCGTTATCGCACAGTTGCCCACGCCCGTCGCCACCGACGGCCACGTCATCCTCACTTACACTTACGCGGGTTTGCTCGTAAACGAAGAGAACAGTCCTGTGCCGGGCGTACGCGCCGCGTTTATCAACAAAGATGGCGCCTATCTGCTGCTTCCGGCCAGGTGGTTCCCCCTCACGAACTTTCCCTCGAACCGTTACACCGCGACTTTTCGCCTGAACGTTCCAGATTCCTTCGCCGTCGCGGGAACCGGCAAAGCCTCCGCTCCATCGCCCATGGCCGGCAAGAATGCCGTGGAAGGCGGCAGGCTTCTCTACACTTTCGAGTGCAAGAATCCCGCGCCGCATGGCACGTTTGTCGTCGGCAAACTTCAGCTCAATCCCAAGCAAGCTGAAGGCATCAACGTTGCCGTCTACGCTCCGAAGGCGTCCTCCGCGAACGCCGCGGAATTTGCAGCCAGCGTTGCGCGTTCGGCGATCATTTTTTCAGACATGTTTGGCCCCATTCCGGATCCCACTTTCACGTTGATCCAGATTCCCGACGGGACGCTCCGCGATTTCGCGGCCCCGGGAGTTTTGCTCCTGAGCCAGCGCGCCTGGGATCCCAAGGGTAGCGACCGAACCATTTCGCGCCTGGTGGCTTCGCAATGGTGGGGAGTTCAGGTTTTGCCCGCGACGCCGGGCGACGTCTGGATTAGCGACGGGCTGGCTCGCTATTCCGAAGCGCTCTACGCCGAGCAAAACGCTGGCAAGGAAGCGGGACTCCGCGCAGTGGACGAATTTGCCGTTGGCGCGCTGATGTATGAAGATGCCGCTCCCGTCGCGCAAGCGGCGCGTTTGGCCCCCTACTCTCCCGACTACCGTTCCGTAGTGACGAACAAAGGGGCGTTGCTTTTTCACATGTTGCGGGCGCAGATGGGCGACGTCGCGTTCAAAGCCGCCTTGCGCGACTTCTACTTTCAATTTGCGGAGAAGAGCGCGCGCATCGACGATTTTGAAAAGATTGCTGAGCGCCGCGCGAAGGCCGCCGTCAAGCCGCAGCAGGACCCTCCCAACCTGCAAGCGTTTTTCGCCCAGTGGCTGAATTCCACGGGCGTGCCGGAGTTCACGCTGGAATACGTCGTCTACCGCACGCCCAAGGGCTTTCGCGTCAACGGTAAGATCAAGCAGCCGCTGGACACTTTTCGCATGCCCGTGGAATTGCGCATCGATACCGAAGGAAATCCGGAGTTGAAAACGATCGACGTGATCGGCACTGAATCGGGATTCACCGTCGAAACGTTCGGCCGCCCGAAACCAAACGGAATCAAAATCGATCCCAATAATCTCATCCTCAAGGGGAGCACTTCGCTGCGTGCTCGCGCGGCCATCGCCCGAGGTGAGGACTTGGCCGAACAAGGAAAGTTCTACGACGCCGTGGCGCAATATCAGCGGGCGCTTTCCATTCAGCCGAATCGGCCGCTGGCGAATTTCCGCATGGGTGAGGCGTTCTTCTACCAGAAAAACTATCAGGCCGCCGCCAACTCATTCAAAGAAGCGTTGCAGACCGTTCCGGAGCCCTCGGAAAAATGGACGGAAGTCTGGAGCCACATCTATCTCGGCGAGATTTTTGATTTGCTGGGCCAGCGCGAGCGCGCTGTCAACGAATACAGCAAAGCCAAACAAACCAACGACGATACCGGCAGTGCGCAGGCGACCGCCGAGCGCTACCTCAAAAAAGCTTACTCCGAAGGCGGCGGCACCTCCGTCGCCGCCCCTGCCACCAACGAACCAGCAAAACCCGCCATGGCGGTTCCCACTCCCGCCTCCGGCGAAAAGCCCGTCCTCAAAAAACCCACGCCTACGCCGTAGTGATAAGAATCGTCTTGCAGCGGGCAGGATCTCCCAAAAACCAACAGTGCGCCAGCCTCCGATTGGGCGACTTACCTGGACTTAGACCGACATGGAGATCCGGAATGGCTACTGTTATTCGCTGTGGTATGGTGTTACCAGATGAACGACTTCGGGCCTTTCACGCTTCTTCTGACGGCCGTCGTAGTGGCTGCCTTTCTCGTTCTGGTGCCCACCGTCCTTATTCTCTTAGCTCGCAAGTTGGTGACCCGACGGCCCCTCGGGACGCACGGGAGAGACTGGCTCCTTTCCCTCCTGATTGCACCACTAATGATTGCTGCCTTCGCAGGGTCTTACTTATTTGCGGCAAGCAAAGGAATCGACGAGCATACTATCATCAAGTGGATGAACATCTTCATGGCTGCTGTTTTTGTGTTTGGGTACGCCGTGAAGAAGTTCTGGGATTTCCGCCGGAAATTGAAATTCTGGGCAGGATTGGGCGTTCTAATTATTGGTCACTTTGCACTGCTCTCACGGGTGCGTTGGGAGCAAGCCAGTTATTTTTGGCTTGTCGTTGTTATTGGCGTGCCAGAATTGGCGGTGGTTTTCTTTTTGTTGGGCCTTACGTTCAAACCAAAAGGACGAAGATCTGCTGAGGAAATCTCGGACATCAGAGACTGAGGGAGAAGAGTGCCTGATTAACGCAGGAATCGCAAACTAGCCCACGACCCAAAAACTCCTTGACTCGCTGTATGTCATCCGGTACGCTTATTCCTGGGTAAAAGTGCAGGCTCTTTCTGACTGCGGCAAGTTATATGCCGCATTTTTTATTTCTGGCACACAATTCACCTAAGAAGCTGGTCTCCTTTCTGAGCGGTGCCCTCCCACGCCAGAACGTCCTATCTGATTAAGTTATTTGAAATCCACACTTGCAGAAATGTGTGCAAAACGCGCGTCTAACTACCTTTAGAATCAACACTTATGGAAAATGCCGCTAAGTGTTGATTCTAAACCACTTACATAAAAACTAAGTTCTTTAGATGGAGGACTTACAAAAAACACAGGGGGGTGGGGGTCGTTATGATTAGCCAGAAACCCGAGGAGCGCTCCAAAGGCTGCCGTGGCTCAGCCTGAGGAACTGTAGCTCACCCCTTCAGGGGTGAGGTTTCTCTCTTTCGGCCGGCGCGCACTCCAAATCGGAAACTAGATTCCCGCTAGACCGGTCAATTGCGAGCCGCTAACGCCCTTTCGCTGCACCAGCACTTGGAACCGTTCCCCCATTCCTTCGGGATGGATCAGCGTCTTGAGTTGTAGCCGCGCTTTCGTGCGCTCGGCGTCGGATTGCCCTTCGTCGTAGAGGTCGGCAAATTCATTTCCCTGGCCGAGCGCCAGCAGAAAGGCCGTCTGTGAAGTGAACCCCGCCGTTTCAAGGCGTGACCGTTTTCCCCACAATTCGAGCGCCGTGAAATTGACGTGCGCCGTCAGGTCCTGCTGGCCGGGTGAAGCATAAAAATCTTCGCTGGCGCGATGGTTTTGATACGCAAGCAGTGTCCCGCGCATGTGGTGATCGTCAAACAGATCGGCCGCAGGATGGCCGTAGTCAATCGTAAGCACGTAACCGCGTTCGAGGCGCCGGCCGATTTCGCTGATCCAGTCGCACGCTTCCAATCCTGCTTCGGCGTGCTGGCCCTCGTGCAAGGTAATGCCTTGCACGCCGAAATATTCGGAGATGGCGCAAGTCGAGAGCGGCGCCACAACGCCCACGAACTTCCCGTCGCGGAAATCAGCGAAAACTTCTTTCATCGCGCCGCCGTCCATCACCACCCGGTGCACCGGCAGCGCATCCACCAATTCGTTGGAAAAGAAGCAGCCTGCCGCGATGTGTGCGGGGAGTTCCGCGGAACTCGCAAAGTGTCCGGCAGCCGCATGGCGCTTCGAGTGCATCGTCGCCTGTTCGCGCCGCGCAGCGGAACGCTCCACGGCGACGTAGCGCAGAGCCCCATAAAATGCTGCAAGCTTCGCTTCGCAAAAATCGAGAACTTGCGAAGCGAACCGCCCGACACCCGCGCCAGCTTCGACGAGCACAAATTCCGCCGGGCGCCCGAGACTTTCCCACATCTCCGCGAACTGGCGCGCCAGCAGCCGCGCAAAAATGGGATGAACGTCGACGCTGGTGTAATAATCGGCAAAGCGTTTGGCCTCCACTTTGCTGTAGTACCCATGCACCGGATGGTAGAGGCATTCGCGCATGTAATCCGCGAACGTGATGGGGCCAAAGCGGCGAATGCGGTCGGCAAGTAATTCAGCGAGTGGCGTCACGCGCCTTTGGCTCCCGCTGAACCGGAAGCATTCTCCGCCTGGATTTTCTTCCAGGCCCGCTCAAACACTCCCTGGGCCGCTTCGTCGAAAAGCACGAAGTAGACCGTTTCCAGAGAGGTCTCCCCTCGCAGATGCTGCGCCGCCTCGCGAAGCATGATCTCCGCGCAATCTTTCAGCGGAAATCCCGCGATGCCCGTCCCAACTGCGGGAAACGCGATGGTTTTCAGGCCGCGCTCATTGGCAATTTTCAGAGAGTGCGCCGCGGAACGCCGCAGAGAATCCGCGTTCGTCTTTCCGCCAAGCTCCATGCTCGCTGCGTGAATCACAAATCGCGCCTTCAGTTTTCCTCCCGTGGTGATGGCCGCATATCCGATCGGAATGCTTCCGATGGCGTCGCATTCGCGCTGGATTTCTTCGCCGCCTTTGCGGCGAATCGCTCCCGCTACGCCTCCGCCCAAAAACAAATCATTGTTGGCCGCGTTGACGATGGCGTCCGCATCCATCTCCGTCAGGTCGCCCTGTTGGATGACGATTCTCTCGGCGAGTGTTTTCATCGTGGAGTCAATCCGTTCTCTCCAGCGCGATTACGCTTTTTTCTCTGCAGCTTTTTCTTGCGGATATTCATAAACGCCGCGTCCCGTCTTGCGGCCAAGCCGCCCTTCTCGCACGTATTGCCGCAGTAAAGGATTGGGCCTGTACTTTTCGCCCAACGTTTGATGGAGATACTCGAGAATTTTCAACCGCACATCAAGTCCCACGAGATCGACCAGTTCGAACGGCCCCATGGGATGATTCAGCCCCAGCTTCAGCGCCTTGTCGATGTCTTCGGGCGTGGCAATTCCCGCTTCCAGCATGTTGAACGCTTCGTTGCCGATCAGCGCGTTCACGCGCGTGGTGATAAACCCGGGCGCCTCGTTGACGATTACCACTTCCTTGCCCATGCGACGCGCGACTTCGCGGCAAGTAGCCACGGTTTCATCGGACGTGTGCGGCGTCTTCACAATTTCGATGAGTTTCATTTTTGGCACAGGGTTGAAGAAGTGCATTCCGATGCAGCGATCGCGCGAAATCGTGACGTCCGTAAAATCCGTGATCGAAAGCGACGAAGTGTTACTTGCGAAAATGGCGCCGGCCTTGGCGAACTTGTCGAAGATGGTGAAGAGTTCCAGCTTCATCTCCAGTTCTTCCGGAACCGCTTCGATAATCAATTCGGCGTCGCGAATGCTGTTCTCGACGTTGTTCGCCGTCGAAATCAGCGACAGCGCTCTGTCGCGCACTCCGGCTTCGACCTTGCCTCGCGCCACCCCTTCTTCGAAGGATTGGCGAATCCAGGCAACGCCTTGTTCGAGCACGTGGCGTGAAACGTCTTCAAGGACCGTGTTGTACCCGCCGAAAGCAGCGGCATAGGCAATTCCGCGTCCCATCGTGCCCGCGCCGATTACGGCAATCGTTTTCACATCCATCCGTTAGCCTTTTGCTCTTGTAGGGCCCTCCGGAGTTTACCCCGACTCGGTCGGGGGAAGCGGGCCACAGTTTCTCATTTCGACGGACAATCACTCTATGATTTTCCGGTAAGCCGCTTCGTCAAATCCGAGCACCATCTGCGATCCCTGAAGCGCTATCGGCCTGCGAATGAGGTTCGGTTCTTTCGCCATCAGTTTAATGGCCTCCGCGCGCGAAGGAGGACGTTCCTTCATTTTCCGTGTTCGGTAAAGCTCGTTTCGCGTATTCAGAAATTCTTTGTAATCGCGGTCGCCGATCAGTTCTTCGAGCTCTGCTTCGCTCAGTCGCTCCTTATCCAAATCGCGCGACTCAAACTCCACGCCTATTTCCAGCAAGAGACCTCTTGCTCTTCGGCAAGTAGTTCACGTCGGTTTCTGCAGAAATTTAATTTTCATCTTTGGCAAGGGCTTCTTTCCCGGTCACGTTCTTCGTAGGGGCGCAGCATGCTTCGCCCCATTTCAGCAAGGTTCCACCTAATATCGCGGAACTCTCAGATCGATCTCGACAGACCATCGCTCGATTCCGCCAGACAAGGATTTCGCTTTCTCGATCCCCTGAAACCGCAGCCAAGCCGCCGCATCCAGACTGCGCATCCCATGATGGCAATAGCAAATCACTTCGTCCACATCCGGCAACGTTTGCAGGCTCGCCGCCAGCGAGCCGAGTGGCACCAGTTTCGCGCCTTCGATCCGGCAAACTTGATGTTCCCAAGGTTCGCGCACATCAATGAGGACCAATTGTTCGCCGCGATCCATCCGGGCTTTCACATCCGCGGGCGTAATCTCCAATTCATCCATCTACTATTTGCCCTTCCAATTCGGTTTGCGTTTTTCGAGGAAAGCAAGTATTCCTTCCCGCGCATCATGGCTCTTCATCAGCACAGACAAGTATACGCGTTCCGCTTCTTTGAGTTGCTTCGCGAAATCCGCAAAATGGAGACGATGGAGTGTCTTTCGCGTTAGCCGGAGGACGCTCGGACTCAACCTACGCAGCTCCTCGAGCAAGCTGTCCACAGCAGCAGGCAACTGTACATCAGGAACCACCCGCGTAACCAGACCGAGCCGGCAGGCCTCCGCCGCGCCGATTTGCTCTCCAGTTAGAATAAGTCGTGCTGCCGCGCGCATCCCAATGAGCTGCGGCAACGTGACCATCGCCAAGGGAGGAAAACAGCCCAGTTTAATTTCCGGCTGGCCAAACTCCGCGGATTCCGCAGCAAGTACAAAATCGCAGAAGCTCGCAAGTTCCATCCCGCCGCCAAGGCAGTATCCGCGAACAGCAGCGATCGTCACGCGGTCCGCGGCAGCGAGCCTGCGAAAAACAGCGTGAAACGCCGAGAGCATTTTACTGACGCGCTTGGGAGCATGATCGGCAATTTCCGCTCCCGCCGAAAAAGCCTTCTGGCCCGCGCCTTGAAAAATCACGAAATCGCATTTGGGAATAGCGCGTTTCAGCACCGCATCCAGCGCCTGCATCATTGAAGTATCGAGAATATTGAGCGGTGGCCGGTCGAGGGTGATCCACGCCGTGCGATCTTCGAGCCGCAACTGAATCGTTTCGTGGCCGTTAGTCATGATCGTCGGAGGATGGAATCAGGGAGGCTACTTTGCCTGAAACTTCGGTGGCCGCTTTTCGAAAAACGCTCGAATTCCTTCATTGCAATCATCGGACAGGTAGCAACGAACCTGCTCGCGCACTTCGTTGTCGAGCGCCTGCGCAAGTTCCTTCTCCTGGCTCGCAAAAAGCGCCTTCTTTACCGCGCGGATGGGGAGAGACGGCCCTTGCGCGATTTTTTGCGCCAACGTTTTCACAGCCGTTTCGAGCTGGGCGGCCGGAACGACCTGATTTACCAAGCCGAGCGCAAGCGCCGCTTTCGCATCGATCATGTCACCCGTGTAAAAAAGTTCGGCAGCTTTGGCTGGTCCAACAAGTTGCGGCAGGAAATAAGTTCCGCCGTAATCGGGAAACAATCCAACCTTTGCGAAATTTTGTCCGAAGGTCGCTTCTTCCGCGGCAATGCGAATGTCCGCAGCGAGCGCAATGTTCATGCCCGCACCGGCGGCAGCTCCGTTCACCGCGGCAATCACCGGCTGTGGCATGGTGCGCATCTTGAGGACCATTTGCATGCCGGCGCGCAGCAGCGGCTCCAACTCATGTGTCGCGCCGGTTTGGCGGCCCTTGCCCAGCGCGCCCAAGTCGCCGCCCGCGCAAAAAGCGCGTCCCGCTCCGGTGACCACCACCACATTGACGCTGGGATCTTTCGCGATTCGTCCGAGCGCGTCATTGAGCGCCGAGGCTAGCTCGTTGTTCAGCGCATTCAGCCGGTCGGGGCGATTCATCACCAGTACGGCAATGCCTTCGTGCCTCTGTTCAAGGATGAGCGCTCCGGCTTGCGCAAGTTGTGGAGGATTGCTCACGGGTAACTCCGTTCAGTGGGCCTTGGTTTCGTGTTCTTTGCCGATGCGCGCAACGAGTTGCGCCAGTTTTCTAAAGTGCCGCACCTTCTCGCTCCTGCCGGTGGCGTTCGCGCCGCTGGTGGAAGGCAGAACATACACGCGCGCTCCGTAGAGCATCTCCTTCTGAATGCCAAATTTGCATTTTCGCTGCGCAAACTGCTCGTAAGTCAGTTTGCCATTAAATGCCACAACATGAGGAGCGAATTCCTCAAGCTTCTGCGAGAGAACGATTCGTCCTTCGGCGTAGTCTTCGCGCTTCAGTTCTTCGATACCTTTGGTGGGACGCTTCACCAGGTCGGTAAGCCCGACGCCGAATTCTATCACTCGCTTGTCGTCGTGATAATCAAAAGGCTCCGGTACGACACCGCTTTCATAAAGCATGGGCCAGAATTCGTTGCCGCGGCCGGCGTAATAATGGCCTACGCGGACGGAGGACTCGCTCGGATTGCAGCCGACAATCACAAGCTTCATACCTTTTCGAAGGTGGTCGGGAAGTGTTCGCATTTGTAAGATGACTGTGGCCTTCGATTTTACTACTTAACGTCGAACCGGCCAGCGCACTTTTCGGCATAGGCCGCCAGGTCATCACTGCCCTCTTTGAACATGGAGCCTAGCTTCTAGCTATTCCCCTGGGGCCCTCGGAGCACAACAACAACGTAACTTTTTGCTATTTCCTGAATCTCATAGCCGGCCGGAGCATCCAAACACTTGGACTGAGGAAGTGTTCAATGCACTGTGCTACCTTTATTGATGGGAAAGCGAGGATGCAGCCGCCGATCGGGCTGCCGATACCATTGAACGCATCAAATCCTCATCGACTACCCTCCACGGTTGCGCGCGAGGATGAACACCTGCTGGTGGCCGCCGCCAAGCGCGGCGACGCGCGTGCCTTCGAAGAGCTTGTGAACCGCTACGAAGCGAAAATCTTCCGGCTCACCATGAACATCACGCGAAATCGCGAAGACGCCGAAGACGCCATGCAGGACGCCTTCCTTAAGTCTTACGCGCACCTCAAGGATTTCCAGGAAGACTCCCGCTTTTACACCTGGCTGGTACGCATTGCCGCGAACGAAGCGCTGATGCGCCTGCGCAAGCGTCGCCCGAACCAATTTTCGCTCGACGAGCCGGTGGAAGGCGACGAAGACCTCATGCCCCGCGAGATTGAGGATTGGGGGCCAAGCCCGGAACAACGTTTTGCCCAGACGGAAATGCACGAAATCCTTTCCGAGGTCATCGACAAGCTGGAGCCGGACTTTCGCGTTGTTTTCGTGTTGCGCGATGTCGAAGAACTTTCCACGGAAGAAACCGCCAAAGCGCTCGGAATCTCCGTTCCTGCGGTAAAATCACGGCTGTTGCGGGCCCGGCTCAAGCTCCGCCAGAAGCTGAATCGCTATTTTCGCCAGGGCGTTGCAAATTGAACTGCAAAAACGTCATTCGCGAGATTTCCGATTATATCGACGGCGATCTCGATCTGTCGGTGAGGCAGGAACTCGAGCGCCATCTCGAACACTGTACAGAGTGCAAAATCGTGGTCGATCAAACCAGGATGACCGTGCAACTCTTCTGCGATTCAAGGCCCATCGAATTGCCCGGCGACGTGAAGTCCCGGTTGCATGACGCCTTGCGCCGCAACTTCGGCGTAAAAGGCCATTAGGCGGCTTCCCTAGCGATTCGAGCTTTCACTCCACAGGGGTAATTCCCTGCCCAGCCCTTTCTCTCGCGCCATGGCGTAGACTTTCATCGCCACGGCGAGATCCCAGGACGCAATCCCATTCGATTTGAAAAGTGTGACTTCCGAATCGCTGGTTCTGCCGCTCGCTTTCCCTGCCACGATTTCAGAAAGTTTTTTGACGCCGGTCCAGCAAATTTCGTCGCCATGAAAAGCGAGGATCAGGTCGCCTGCTTCCTGCCGCGACTGTTCCTCGGAATCCACGACGATGACGTCCGCGCTGGCGACCGCTTCATCATCCAGCTCGCGCTTGTGCGCGTGGTTCGCGCCGATGGCATTGATGTGGACTCCAGGCGCCAAATCCGCGCCGCGCACTACCGGTTGCGAGGCAGTTGTGGCCGTCGAAATAATGTCGGCGCCGCGCACAGCTTCTGCCGAGGATGAACAAGGATGCACGGGAATGCCAATTCGTTTGGACATTTCGGCACAGAACTTCTCGCGCTTCGCGGAGTCGCGGCCATAGGCGCGCGCCGATTTCAGCTTGCGAACCACGGCAACCGCTTCGAGCTGTGTCCTTGCCTGGCCGCCGGTGCCGATGATCGCGGCTATGCGAGAATCCTTGCGCGCCAGATATTTCGTGGCTACGCCGGAAGCCGCGCCGGTCCTCAGCTGCCCCATGTAATCGGCTTCGATCTGCGCGAGCAGGCCGCCCGTGGCCATCTCGTAAAGTGGAACAAGAAATTGCAGTTTGCCGCGAACGTAGGTGTACTGCTTCATGGCAACGAAGCCGGCCGAGTAATCCGCCGCGGCCATGTAGTGAAAAAATCCGCCGGGCAATTCGAACCGCCGGCGAGGATGTACTACAACTTCTCCCGTCGACTGCTTGCGCGAAATGTCTTCGACCGCTTCGAGCGCCTGAGGCATCGTCAGCACGGCCCGCACTTCCGCCTCGTTGATGTGCAGCGTCATCGCGTCATCTTTGCCGAGCCATGCTTTCCGGAAGTTTCGCCTGGCTCGCGCACACGGCGAACAACTGTCTGGATCAGCCTGTAGACACGTTCTTGCTTATTCCAGTCAATCACATGGAAGCGAAATTCGGGTTCGTCCTTGGGCCCAGTGCCAAGCCGAATCGGTAGCTGGCCGCACAGCCTGTTCTCGATGAATGCTGTCTCGTACCGGTCCTTTTTGGCATACCAGGTGTAAACGCGCAGAGTCGTAAAATCGCAGGCCTGGCCTTCCGGCCCGCGCGCCGCCGCCAAAAGATACTGCGGCTTGTCGCCCGAAGGGTCGCTCACGCGATTCAGTTCGAACCACGCTACCGGCCGGATATTTGCGGAAGCCGCTCCTTCGCGTACCGGATCTGGCAAGTCCATTTCGATGAAACGGGCCACTACCCAGCCGGCGATGGGCACAGTCTGGTCGCCAGGCTGCGTTGTATTTACGGGCTCAGCTCGCGTCGAGGAGTCTCCGGGCGGCCGTGTGGCCACGCCACGCACCAGAAACCAATCTTCCTTCTTCGTTCCCTGCGGCTCATTTGAATTGTCTCTTTCGTCCGATGCTTGCACCCAATCTGCCGTGGAGCGCCCGACAATCTCGACGGGAACGTTTCGCGCAAATTGATAGAGCCGGGGCTCTGTTCGCCCGGGCTGCACTCGCAAATTGGTGGAGACTTTGGTACGCCCGCGCGCCTGCACCGGCATTCCTCGCGTTTGGTCCAGCAGCTTGATGCTGCGCTGCCACAGGGCCGGTTCCATCAACTGCCGGCTGTCCACCCAGCCAACCGCGCCTGCGTTGGTTCGCACTTTTGCGTAGTCATTGCGCTTGGCGAGCACGTCCACGCGCTCGCCGTAATGCAGCATTCCCACTTGCTCGCGGACCTGCGCGATCCCGCTCAGAAGTGGAGCGACTTTTTCGCTGACAAAGGCTTCGCCCTGGTTCTCGCGCTTCGGCCGGAGCATCCAGGCCACCAGCACCACCAGTGCCAGCAGCGGCACGGCAATCAGGAGTTTCCTCTTCATTTGTGGCCCTTATCTCCGCCGCCAAGCACACTATTCGTCTCAACTTTTGACATGATTCTCCGTCACTCTTCGTGGTTCGCTAAAGATTGTACCTGAAACGCGAGCAACCTCAGGGGTGACCGTGACGGCTTTGCTTTTCTGCTAGAATCCTCAGGCATTCGAATCAAACTCTCGCCACGAATCGCGGAGGATTTGTTCATGAAGTTTCTCAATGCGCTTCAGCCAATAGGATTACTGGTCCTTCGCCTGGTTCTCGCGCTGATTTTCTTCGCCCACGGCTACCCGAAGGTGGCCCACTCCGTCCCAGGCATGCAGGCATTCTTCGTGGAGCACGGGCTGCCAGGATATTTCGTTTACATTTCAGGAGTATTGGAAGTCTTCGGCGCCGTTCTTTTGAGCTTGGGGGTGTTTACGCGTGTGGCGGCGCTGCTCCTGGCTATCGAGATGGGCGTGGCCATCTGGAAGGTCCACAGCGCGGGAGGCTATCTGGCGGTGCACAATTACGAATTCCCCCTAGCGATACTAGCCGCGTGCTTCGCGCTCGCCACCGTCGGAGCAGGCCGATTGTCTCTCGATCAACCCCTGTTCGAAGGTAAGGGCAAGTAACGGGCCTTAGAAAAATGGGGATTCGTCAAGTAAGTTGCTTCCGTGTGAATCGTGCAGCACCTTGCGGGCTCGCGGTGCCCCTAAAATAGGTTCGCCTATTCTTCGTCCCCGCGATGGTAGACAGCGCCTCCGCCATATCGTACTATTCCGCTCCCCCGATACTCCAACTCGGCTGGAGGTTTGTAATGAAACGGTTGGTTCCTATTCCCTGTGGGTGTACGGAACACCTGAAGAACGCGGAAGAGACCGGCTTTGGTTATCACGTTGTTTCGGTGCAATTGAAGGATGCGAGGATTTTCGAGCAAGTGGTCATAAGCGAAGGCTGCATTATCGAGGTCCGCGGGTACAAGGAAATTCCCTTTTCGCCACAAGACGTGGCGTCGGTGAGCGTCAATCACAAACGCTGGAATTTCAGGGACCAGTCCGACACGCGCGCCAAAAGCAGGGCTGCGACCGCCTAGCGTCTAGGAAAAGTACGAGTAGCGAATATACTTTCACCGTCGTAAGTGTGCAGTCGTTTCTGAATGAAAATCTAGCAAAGTCGCCGTTGCGAACCACACGTGTTGGCGGCGGTAATTTCTGTCACCCGTCCAAACACCAGATTTCGCTGGAAATCCAACATCAATTCGTTCTACACTTCAGCCAATTCCCTCAGGGCTCCCAGAAATCTCGGTCAAAACAGTCGGTCAAAGAGGAACCATGGCCACAGCCGTAGCACATCCGAGTAATCCCGCGAAACCTTCCGTTGGTCTGGCAGGCCGCCGTTACGACGATCTATTCTTTTCGGCCATGGCCTTGCTTATCCTGGCAACGGTTTTTGTGGGTTTTGCGCGCACTTACTACCTCGCAGGAGTGTTCCAAGCGCCGCTGCCCAGCCTGATCATTCACCTGCACGGGGCGGCATTTTCCTGCTGGGTCCTCTTGCTCGTGACGCAAGCCACTCTGGTTTCCGCCGGCCGCGTGGACATCCATCGCCGCCTCGGCATTGCAGGCTTCCTCCTGGCGTGTCTCATGGTAATCCTTGGAGTATTGGCGGCCACCGATGCGCTCGTTCGCAGTGGCGGCAATCCACACATGGATCCGAAAGTTTTTTACATCATTCCCATCACGGATATGCTGGTTTTTGCGACGCTGGTCTTTTTCGCCTTCCGGGCCCGCTTCAATCCGCCTGCGCACAAACGCCTCATCCTCGTCGCCACGGTTGCATTGATGATCGCCGCCATCGCGCGTTGGCCCCTCGCCATGGTTCACAGAAATCCGATCAGGGCGGCGCTGTTCTCTTATCTCTTCCTGCTCGTCCTGGTGGCCTACGACCTGTGGTCCACGCGTAAGGTTTATCGCGCCACGCTCTGGGCGGGCGCATTCCTCATCTTTGTTCAACAGATAAGAATGCCCATCGGCCAGACAGCAGCGTGGCGTGCCTTTGCCAGTTGGGTCCTATCCCATGCCCGGTGAGCGGAATAAATCTCGGGCGATCCAGAAGCGAGTTCCCTCAATTCGCTCCGAATTCACCTCGGACATGATTTTTGCGGGTAGTCTAAGAAATCACGGTCGCCGAAGTCGGTATTACTCCAGCCGGAGCCACGGGCAGCACAATCCAAAGAATGATGTAAGCAAGTCCGCCCGTCCCGGCAAAGAATACTGCCAGGAACCACAGGATTCTCACAATCGTGGGATCGAGATCGAAATAATCGGCCAGGCCGGCGCACACGCCCGCTATCTTTTTGTCAGTGCTCGAGCGCATCAGTTTTTTCTTGCCGCCCGTTGCGGGTGACAAGCCGGGCGGGGGAGTTTCCGGCTGCTTGGCCCCACAGTTGTAGCAAAACCGCGAACCGACGGCGATGTCCTTTTGGCAGTTGACGCAAGTCATTGGGTCACCTCCACAGAGCTATTTTCTTGGCTTCCCTATCTCTAATTACGCAAATGGGGTGGAAAAAGTTTCCTCGCGAAGTAGTGTAAAGCCAAACGGCTCAGTACTCCAGAAGCTGCTTTACGGCTGCCGCAATGTGGCTCGTCTGCGGCAGGATCACGTCTTCGAGCTTCGGCTGGTACGCGCAGAACGTATCCATAGCCGCGACGCGCTTGACTGGCGCGTCTAGCTCTTCAAAGAGTTCGTCCGCGATCCGCGCGGCGATCTCCGCGCCATATCCCCAGCTCAACATGTCCTCGTAAGCTACAATCACCCGGTGCGTCTTGCGGACCGTCGCGGCAATCGCTTCCCAGTCGTATGGCGATAGCGAACGCAAATCGATAATTTCAACGGATACCCCTTCGCGCTCCAACTGCGCCGCTGCGACCTCCGCACGATGCACAACAGCGCCGTAAGTAATGATGCTGAGGTCAGCGCCTTCCTTCACCATTCGCGCCTTGCCGAACGGAATCGTAAAGTCCGACCCGGGGTTTTCCGAGCGGTTGTACGGCTGGCGATACAGATGTTTGTGTTCGAGGAACATCACCGGGTCGTCGCAGCGAATCGCCGTGCGCAAAAGACCGGCTACATCGAGCGCCGTCGAAGGCATCACCACGCGCAGCCCCGGGCAGTGCGTGAAAATCGATTCGCCGCTCTGGCTGTGATACACACCGCCGCCGGTTAAATACCCGCCGATCGCCACACGAAGCACCACCGGCGCCTTGAACGCTCCATTCGAACGCCAGCGCATGACGCAAAGTTCATCGCGAATCTGCATCATGGCCGGCCAAATGTAGTCAAAGAACTGGATTTCGGCCACAGGCTTCAATCCGCGCGTGGCCATCCCCACCGCCCGTCCCACGATGCTGGCTTCGGCGAGCGGCGTATTGAATACACGGTCGTGGCCGTACTTGCGCTGCAATCCCGCGGTAGCTTTGAAGACGCCACCCTTACCCTTTACGTGTTTCAGGTTGTCTTCGCGGCTGGCGTCGGCCACGTCTTCGCCAAAAACGGTGATGCGCTCGTCGCGCGCCATTTCGTCGGAGAGCGTCAGCGCGACCATTTCGACCATGGTCTTCGGCGCGCCACGCAATTGAGGTTCCGCTTCAAATGCAGCGGACGTTGGATCCACGTCCGGCGAATACACATTCATTCGAATCGAATCTATCGACGGCTCTTCCGCGGCCAGCGCATGGTCGGCGGCATCGCGCACTTCATTGTCGATTTCCGCTTCCAGGGTCTCGATCTGTTTCTGGTCCAGAATGCCTTCGCGCACCAGAAAAAGTGCGAACTTGGAAATGGGATCGCGGCGCGCCTCTTCCTCGCGCTCTTCGGGGGACTTGTACAGTTTTTCGTCGTCGGAAAGCGAATGCGAATACGGGCGAGTGACATGGGCATGAATCAGCGCGGGCCCGCGGCGCTCGCGGCAATACGCCACTGCTTCCTTGCATACGGAATAGCCTTCGATCGGATCAGTCCCGTCGCATTCCGCCACGTGCAGCCCGGGAAATCCTCGCACTAGTTTCGAGATGCTGCCTCCGGCAGTCTGCACTTCAATTGGAACGGAGATGGCATAGCCGTTGTCTTCGACGAGGTACAACAGTGGAAGCTTCTTCGCGCACGCCACGTTCAACGATTCCCAGAACTCGCCCTCGCTCGTCGCCCCGTCTCCGCCTGAAACGTAAACAATTTCGTCGTGCTCGTGATTCACGTACTCGCCGAGGGGCGCCCTCTTCGCCTGCGCCAGTGCCTTGGATCGTCCTTCGTAATAAAGCGTCGCTTCGGCCGCGCCCACGGCTTGCACGAATTGCGTGCCCGTGCACGAAGACTTGCTCACGATGTTGAGCTTGGGCTGGCCCCAATGCGAAGGCATCTGCCGCCCACCTGAGCTTGGGTCGTCCTTCGCGCCCACCGCCGCAAGAAGCATTTCCACCGGCGTCATGCCGAGCATCAGGCACAGTGTGCGATCGCGGTAGTAGGGATAAATCCAGTCCACTCCGGGCCGCAGGAACAAGCCCATCGCCGCGCAAACGGCTTCGTGCCCGGCGCTGGAAATCTGAAAATAGATTTTGTTCTGCCGTTTGAGCTGAATCTCGCGGTCGTCCAGCCGGCGCGAAAGGAACATCGTGCGATAAATTCGAATCAGCGTGTCGTGATCGAGGCCGGGAACCTTGGGGGCGTCAAGCTTTGCCAATTTGACGCGCGTTTGTAACGCCATTCGCTCTGCCCTCGAGTTGGAGTTCGGAATGGTGCCTTCGCGGAATTCAATTATACCGGATTTCCACCACACTCCGCCCAAATCGCCGCTTCCGGCCAAATCCAATGCTCCCGGCCTATGCAGCCAATTTGGCCTCGTCATGCGATCCTGGCAAGGCGGCTCAAGAACGGCTCACACCAAAGTCTCAAACTGCTTGTCCGTCGTCTCAAATTCCGCATCGCCGTGATGGATAACTCTCGGCGATGCGCCCTTGAACGGCTCCTCGGACGGAATGCGGTCCAGCCAGCGTTGTTCGGAAAGTTTTTCGTGCGAAGAAAAATACAGCCTCACCAGCAAGCCGACTCTCCCGTTGACTGTTGCCGCTGATTTTTCCGCGGCAGGTGCTCTCGATTTAGCGGAAGCCACCTTGCCCTTGGCCTTTTCCGCTGATTTTCCTTTGGACTTGACTGGCGCCGCCTTTGCTTCAGGTTCGGGTTCGGGCTTGCCCACAGTTTCGACACCCGCGCTGTCGGGCCGGTCCAGTTTGTACTGCAATTTCTTGTCGAGGCGAAAAGCCTGCCGCCAGCCGTCCAGCTTGTGCCGCGCTTGCTGCGCCTTGTCCTCGTCCGTGCCAAAGTCAAATCGTATGTAACTGTGTGCCATAATTCGAGTCTGCGACGCCGCGCAATTCAAGTCAAGTTAGTGGACTTCGCAGGAGTGCGCGCCGGCCAAGAGCGGCGCACCACGTCAGAGACTCGTGCGATTGGCGTATAGTGTGAGGAAAGCAAGCAGCGTCGTCGAACCGGCTTGCAAACTATGGCGTGTCACGCTATAGTGTCCGCAATAGGCATCGGCATGTAAGCTACATGCAAACTGCGCGTCATGATCGCCGCCGTTCGATTTCCGCAAGCATCTGCTTGCTCATGGTCGTTTTGTTGTACGCGCCTCTTGCCGGTGCCGCGTGGTCGTCCTATCAATCCGCTTGTTGCACGTCCGGTCAATGCAAGATTCCGGCACATCATCACCAGAAGACTCTGGCTGCGCCCGCGCATCACATGGATTGCGGGCACGAAATGTCCGGCATCATGGCTTGCACTATGTCCTGCTGCCATGATTCTGAGCGTTCGTTACTCACTTCGATTGCATTTGTGCTACCCACGGGCGTATCGGCGGCACGATCAACAACGATCAGTTCGCCAATCGAATTGGCAAAGCCCTTGGATTTTCCCCGTTCCATCGAACCTCTCTCTCCTCCTCCTCGATTCGTTTTCGCGGCTGCCTGACGCGCCGCCGTCTCTCTCACATTTGCTGATCAACTCACGCCGCGGCTTGGCTGCCGCGCGATTCATCCTTTTCAGGAGAAAGAGTTCTCAATGCGCAGGGTTTTGTGGTTCGTACTTTTATTTCTTCCGTTCACCGGCGCGGCTTTCGCCACGGTCTTCGGCACGGTTCGCGGCATCGTCCATGATCCGCAGCACCGGCCGGTTCAGAACGTTACCGTCACCTTGAAGGCCCGGACTTCCAGTTACACTGAAACTTCACAAACGGATGCCAATGGTGAATTTCACTTTGATGCGGTCCCTCTTGGCGAATATCACGTGACAGCTTCCGCTGCTTTGTTCGCCAGCGAAGAACAAACGATCGTGCTCTCTGGCACCGCTCCCATTTTGCACTTCGAGCTAAAGCTCAGCACCCAAGCGGAATCCATCACCGTCTCCGCCGACGCTGGGCCCGCGCAGCTCGAATCGATCACGCCCACTACTCTCGTCGACCGGCTCGAAATCAGGGACACGCCCGGCGCTTCGCGAAGCAACAGCCTGGCGCTGATTACTGATTTCGTTCCGGGTTCGTACGTCGTCCATGACCAGTTGCACATTCGCGGCGGCCATCAAGTCACCTGGCTGATCGACGGCGTTTCAATCCCTAACACCAATATCGCCAGCAACCTCGGTCCGCAAGTCGATCCGAAGGACATTGACACGATGGAGGCGCAACGCGGAAGTTACTCGGCTGACTACGGCGACCGTACGTATGGCATTTTCAACGTCGCGCCGCGTACGGGATTCGAGCGTGACAACGAAGCCGAGCTTGTTCTCTCTGGCGGAAATTTCTATCAGACTGACGACCAGCTCAACTTCGGCGGCCACAGCAATCGCTTCGGTTATTACGCCAGCCTCAGCGGAAACCGCACCAATCTCAGCTTGCAAACTCCGACCACTGTCGTGATTCACGATGCTGCCAATGGTTTTGGCGGTTTCACTTCATTGATTTACAACGCCGATTCTCACAACCAGTTGCGCCTCGTCGCTCAAGCGCGCCGCGACTTCTATCAAGTCCCTTTCGATCCAAACGACCCTGCCACGCAAGGGCAGTTTCTCCACGACGCCAACGGGGAGAATGACTCCTTCGTTGCATTTTCCTGGGTCAGAACCTTCAATCCCGGGCTCATGCTGACCGTCTCACCCTTTTTCCACTCCAACAGCGCCAATTATCAAGGCGCTTTGCAGGATTTCCCCAGTTCCGCGAACGAAGACCGCCAGTCGAAATACGAAGGCGGCCAGGCCACGCTTTCCTGGGTCAAAGGCAGGAACAATCTGCGAGCCGGCCTCTACGGTTTCGCCCAACAGGACGATCAACTCTTTGGTTTGATCTGCCACGACCCGTCGCAGTGCCAGAATGTGGATCCAGCCGAAAGCCACAGTCCGGATGGATCTCTGGCAGCCGTCTACGCCGAGGAGCAGTTCAAGGCCACATCCTGGCTCAGCTTGAATGCTGGTTTCCGCCAAACACATTTCTCCGGCGGAGTGGTTGAGAATGCTTCCGGCCCGCGCGTCGGCGCTTCACTGCGGATCCCCAAGCTCAACTGGGTTTTCCGTGCCTTCTATGGGCGCTTCTATCAGGCGCCGCCTTTGCTCACTGTTTCCGGTCCGCTCTTGCAGGCCGCCAACAATCAGAACTTGGCGTTCATTCCGCTCCACGGCGAGCGCGATGAAGAGCACCAGTTTGGCGTCACCATTCCGTTCCACGGATGGACACTGGATGCCAGCAATTTCTTAACTCGCGCCGAAAATTTTTTCGACCACAACAACTTCAACAATTCCGACCTGTTTTTCCCGGTCACGATTCAGGGCGCGCGCATCAACGGGTGGGAACTTACGCTGCGCTCTCCTCGCATCCGCAATCGGGCGCAGGTTTATCTCACGTATTCCAATCAGCTCGCTCTCGCTTTTGGCAACATCAACGGCGGCCTCACGGATTTTTCCTTTGGTGATGGCTTCGGACTTCTCGATCATGACCAGCGCAATACACTGCACTTCGGCGCAAGATACGAAATGCCTTTCCATTCTTACGCGGCATCCGACGTTTACTACGCCTCCGGGTTTACCAACGGCGACCCTAGCGTCCCCGGCGATCATCTTCAACCGCATACGACCTTTGACCTGTCGCTCGGGAAGAGTTTCGGCGAGCGCTTCTCTCTGAACATTCAAGCTCTGAACGTCGCCAATCGCCGCGTGCTGCTCGACAACAGCTTTACCTTTGGAGGCACGCACTACTTGAATCCGCGGGAAATTTTTGTCCAACTGCGCTACCGTTTCCATTACTGATTTTCCGAGGAGCCGTGTGCAGCTTGTCCAAGAGACGAAAAACCTTGTCCGCCTGACTCGCTTCGGCATGGTCAATTGTTTCCTGGTCAGGGAAGATGACGGACTCACGCTGATCGATACCGGCGTTGCCGGGTCAGCTCCCAGCATCCGCAAGGCGGCACAAAGTTTGGGTGCGCCAATCAGGCGTATCCTTCTCACGCATGCTCACATTGATCACATAGGGTCCTTGGACGCGCTGGCCGGTGAATATCCAGGAATGGAATTTGCAGTGGGGCAGCGCGAGTCCAGGCTCTTGCGGAAGGACTTTTCGCTCGCTGCGGGTGAAACGGGCAAAAGGCTTATGGGATTTCCGGGCGCAAAATCTCAACCGACGAGACTCTTGAATGATGGCGATCGCATAGGTTCGCTTCAAGCCGCGTTTTCACCGGGTCACACACCGGGCCATTTTGCGTTTCTGGACATGCGGGATGGCTCTCTCATTGCCGGAGATGCTTTTACCACGCAGACTGGAGTGCTTGCCGCCGGAACATTCAAACTTCTCTTTCCGTTTCCTGCTTTGTTTTCGTGGAACCGTGAAGTCGCGGCCGAAAGCGCGCGGAAATTGCGCGGTCTGAAGCCCGAACGTCTCGCGGTCGGCCACGGCAAGACGGTCGAGTCTCCTCTAGCGGCCATAGATCAAGCTATTGAATTGGCCTTTCGCCAGTGCGGGAAAATGCTAAACTGAAGCACCATTTCGGAAGGCGATGGAGTTCGCCATAACCGTCCCGGCACTGTTCACCGGGTCTGATGACTCCTGGCAGACGCGCGCCAGGAGTTTTTTGTTTACAGATGGTCCGGCCAGCCGTTGGCACTCCCGCGTGGCCTGGAAGATTGGAGAGGAATTGCGTCTCGCGTTGATTGCGATTTTCGGGGCGGTTGGCACGCTGGCGCGCTACGGCCTGCAAGGCCTCGTGCAGATTCGTGTGGCAAGCACTTTTCCGTATGGCACGTTGCTCATAAATTTGACAGGCTGCTTTTTGCTCGGCCTGATCGGCCAGTTCACTTTGAATCGCATGGTCATCTCGCCGGACTGGCGCGTGGCTATTGCCGTCGGCTTCTTTGGCGGCTACACCACGTTCTCGAGCTTCGGATGGGAAACGGCCAAGATGCTGGAAGATGGCGAGTGGGCGCGCGCCACAGCGTATGTCGCGGCGAGCGTCGTTGCCGGACTGCTGCTAAGCGTAGCTGGTATCCGGCTGGCAAACCAGCTGTGAGGAGTGGAGGTACCCCCCACCCCCCTATCAATTTGTATGAATGTCAAAATAAAGGGGTTACAAAAAAAAGCATTCCGTAAGTGGTTGATTCTAAAGCACGCGGTTTTGGTTGTTTTCGACGAGCAAAGGCAAAAATGAGTGCCCAGAAAAAGAAAAAGCGGGAGCAACCTCCCGCACTTCCAAGCATAGTTATCTACAAAATTAAGTATATCATAATTTTGGAAAAGTCAAGGAATGGTTGGAAGAGAAATTGGATTTCGGGCCGCGATACCTGTAAGCCCTTATACCTTACGAAATGTTCGGTATTTAGCCGAACACGAATGGCAAGTCAGAGACCACGGAGCCAACATGACCCACCAAAAATTTGAAGGCGAGCGCACGCTGATGCGCATCCATATCGGCGAATCCGACAAATGGCACAGCAAACCTCTCCATGAAGCCATTGTCGAAATGCTCCGCAGAGACGGCTTCTCCGGCGCAACGGTCCTGCGCGGCGTCGGCGGCTACGGCGGCTCCAGCGTCTATCACACGGACAAACTTCTTCGCCTTTCGCAGGATTTGCCCATCATTCTCGAAGCGATCGAGTCTGCCGAGCGCATCGAAAAAATTCTTCCCCGTCTCGACGAAATGGTCGACGGCGGCCTCATCACCCTGGAAAAAGTTCGCGTCATCCTCTACCGTCCCGCCAAGAAATAGGCAGACGACATTAGCATTCCAAACATGCAAAATTCCGCCCCCAAACAATCCTGGCTCAACCGCACCGTTCTCGGCGTCGGCCTCACAAGCCTGTTCAGCGACTGGAGTCATGAAACCGCCACTGCCGTGCTTCCCGCGTTTCTCGCGGCCATTGGCGCAGGCCCAGTGTGGCTTGGCGCCATCGAGGGCATCGCCGACGGCCTATCCAGCTTTGCGAAACTTGCCGCGGGCCACTTCACCGATCGCTTGAATCGCCGCAAGCCACTCGCCGTCTTTGGCTATGCCTTCACCGCTCTCGCGACGGCGTCGTTCGCGTTCGCCACGCATGCGTATCATGTGCTGTTCGGACGTGCCGCTGCGTGGCTTGGCCGCGGTGTCCGCTCACCGGCGAAGAAAGCCTTGCTCGCCGCCGATGTTCCGCCAAATGCATACGGCCGTGCCTTCGGCCTCGAACGGCTGATGGACACCCTCGGTGCCATCGGCGGGCCGCTGACGGCGCTGTGGCTTCTCGAAGCCACCGGCCATTCGTTCCGCAAAGTTTTTCTGTGGACGCTGTTGCCCGGGATGATCGCCGTCGCGGCTTTCTGGCTTCTGGTGCGGGAACGCCCAATGGAGGCGCGTCCTCAGCGATCTTTTCTTATCGGCTTAAAAGCATTGCCGCCATCATTCCGGCGTCTGCTTGTCGGCGTAGGCGTCTTCGGCGCCGGAGATTTCTCCCACTCTCTTCTGATTCTCTACGCCACCCGCGCGCTGACGCCCGCTCGCGGCCTCGCCCGCGCCGCCAGCCTCGCTGTCGGCCTTTACACTCTTCATAACGTCTTTTACGCCGGATCCGCTTACGCGAGCGGCTGGCTCAGCGATCATGTCTCGCATCGCAAAGCGGTGCTCGCTACCGGCTACGGCCTCGCTGGCGTCACGGCGATTCTCCTTTGCACCGGAACGAATTCTCTTTCGCTGCTTGCGGTGATTTTCATTCTTGCCGGTCTCTACATCGGCACCGAAGAAGCCCTCGAAGATTCCCTCTCCGCCGAGATTGTCCCCAAGGAGCAGCACGGAATGGCCTTCGGCACGCTCGCCGCCGTCAACGCCGTCGGCGATTTTCTTTCCAGCCTCCTGGTCGGATTCCTCTGGAGCGCCTTCAACGTCCAGACCGCCTTCACCGCTTCCGCCATCCTCTTTTTCGCCGGTGCCCTTCTCATCCTTCGCCTTCGAACCTAGGGCGAGCGGACCGTTCCGCTTAGTCAAAAAAAGGGGTTTTCGACTGCGATGCCAAAATATTCCTGCCCTGCATTCAAATCTTCCGACCAGATTTTCTGACAGCCGCCGCGTTCAGCAGCAGCAACAATCATTCCGTCGTAAAAATGTATTCCGTAATCCGCTTGTGCCCGCACTGCGCGAAGAATGACGTCGCCATCGACCGGGACGAGTTTGATGGGCCCGAATGTGTCTAGGAGCGTCATTACGTCTTCGGGCTTTGCCGCCGGCTTCAGCTTGTGAAGGAGCCTGGCCGCGAATTCGCCAAGTACTTGACTGGAAGCCGCAATCTCTCCCGCCACAGCTCTGCGGACCAGGTTCTGCGCTATCTGTCGCTTTCGGGGCTCGCTGGGGTCGTAGGCGTAAACCAGAACGTTTGTGTCCAAGAACTCAAGCGCGCTCATGGAGATCTTCGCGCTTCCAGGTCCTATTTCCAACTCTGAATTGAAACTGCTCGAAGCTGCGCTCCAAGGCTTGGCGTTCCCGACGTTGCCGGCCTGCCGCAGCTTCCTGCCTTGCGAGTTCGTTCAGATACTCGCGAACAAGGCCGGTCAACGTCGTGTCGCGATCTACCGCAATTTTGCGAACGCGTTTCACCAGCTCCTCTGGCAAAGAAAGCGTGATATTCATGTACCCATAATACGTGATTCCCTTATTCTGTGCAACGTTTTCACCCTGGCCTCTGTAGCCTGTGTGCTCTCTGGACGAAGTCCGGCATTTTCCACATTGCGCAACAAGACGCCCTATGCTACGTTGGCGAAGAAAAGGCGAATTACAGAAAGAGCTTTTCATGCAGGAATCGCTGGCAGTTCGCAGGGCAGAAACGTCGACCGCGCTCACTCGCGTCCACGAAGTGCTGGACGCCTTTGCCGCCCGCGACCACAACGGCGAAACGCTCACAGCGATTCGCCATTTCCCCGCCCGCGAAGCTCAGTGGGCGGATTTTCCCAGTTGGGTGAACGCCGATCTCGTTTCTGCCTACACTGCCAAAGGCATTCGCCGACTTTATACTCACCAGGCTGAAGCAGCTGAAGCCGTTCACGCCGGAAAAAATGTCGTCATCGTCACGCCCACGGCTTCCGGAAAAACGCTTTGCTACAACTTGCCGGTTTTGAACGCGACACTTGAAAATTCAGACTCTCGCGCGCTGTATCTCTTCCCGACAAAGGCCCTTGCTCAGGATCAGCTCGCCGAACTTCACAACCTCAACCAGCGCTTGGAAAATCGCTTCGGCGTTTTCACTTACGACGGTGATACTCCCGCTGACGCGCGCCGTTCCATTCGCGAAAAAGGCCACATCGTCCTGACCAATCCGGACATGCTGCACACAGGAATTTTGCCGCATCACACGCGCTGGACCCGCCTCTTCGAAAACCTTCGCTACGTTGTTCTCGATGAATTGCACACCTACCGCGGCGTCTTCGGCAGCCACTTGTGCAATGTGCTGCGGCGGCTTCGCCGCATCGCCCGATTTTACGGCCGCGATCCGCAATTTATTTGCTGCTCCGCAACCATCGCCAATCCCGGGGAGCTTGCTTCACGCCTTCTCGAAACGGAAGTGGAAATTCTCAACTCCAATGGCGCGCCCGCCGCTGAAAAAACTTTTGTTTTTTACAACCCGCCAGTCGTAAATCGCGCGCTGGGCATTCGGCGCAGCTACATCAATGAATCCTCGCGAGTCGCGCAAGAATTCCTGAAGCACGATTTGCAGACCATCGTCTTCTCCAATTCGCGGCTGCTAACGGAAATTCTTCTCACCTATTTGCAACAGGCTAATCCGCAGTTGCCAGGAAAACAGGAAACGATTCGCGGCTATCGCGGCGGCTACTTGCCGAACGAGCGCCGCGAAATCGAGCGCGGCCTGCGCGACGGACAAATTCGCGGCGTGGTTTCTACCAGCGCTCTCGAACTTGGCATCGATGTCGGGTCGCTCGATACCGTCGTCATGGCCGGATATCCCGGCACGATCGCCGCCACCTGGCAGCGCGCCGGCCGCGCCGGGCGCCGTAGCGGAAGTTCCTGCGCTGTGCTGGTGGCGTCTTCGTCGCCGCTCGATCAATTCATCGTGCGCCATCCGGATTATTTCTTCGGCAACACGCCGGAGCACGCTTTTATCCAGCCGGACAATTTGGAAATCCTGATAAATCACCTGAAATGCGCGGCGTTCGAATTGCCGATATCTCCGAGCGATAAATTCGGCGATGTCGATCTTCTGGACTTGTGCGCGCGGCTCGCCGAAGCCGGATTCCTTCATCTCGCAGGAGAAAATTATCACTGGACGCAGGAAGCTTATCCAGCCGACACGATCAGCTTGCGGTCCGTGTCCAGCGATAATTTCGTGATTGTCGATGTTACGGGCGTGCCGACCGTTATTGGCGAAGTGGATTTTCCCAGCGCTCTCATTTTCCTGCATGAAAGAGCCATTTACATTCACGGCGGCCAGCAGCACCACGTCGAGCATCTCGATTTCAAGGAACGAAAAGCGTACGTGAAGCGCGTCGACGTCGACTATTACACCGACGCCGTCCGGTATACGCAAGTCCGCGTCCTGGAAATCGCCGCGACTGAACAGTGTTCTGGCAAGGAAACGCCCGTGCATTTTCATTCGCACGGCGATGTCCTGGTGCGCTCGCAAGTCGTGGGCTTCAAGAAAATCAAATTCTTCACGCACGAAAATATCGGCGATGGGAAGCTTGAACTCCCTGAAAACGAAATGCACACGACCGCTTACTGGATCACGCTGGAACGCCCACTGCTCGAATCGCTTCCTTTCACCGTGAGCGAACGGCAAAGCGGAATGTTCGGCCTGCTGCATGCGCTCGAATCTGTGGCCACGCTTCTCTTGATGTGCGACCGCCGCGACCTTGGCGCCGCCATTGGTGAGCGCCCTCCCGCTGCCGATTCCGAATGCGCGTCTGACGTTGGAGCGGCGCAGCGCACTGCGCCCCTGCAAGGCACAACGGAGAATTTCGATCCGTCCCGCTTGAAAGACGCAACCTCTACCACCGTCAGGGAATTTTTCGAACCAAACCTGTACCTGTACGACGCTTATCCCGGCGGCATCGGCTTTTCCGAACCGCTGTTTCGAACACACGGGCTCCTGGTGCAAAGGACGCGCGAACTCATCGCCGCGTGCCCCTGCGAACAGGGTTGTCCCTCCTGCGTCGGCCCGGCGGGCGATCTTGCCCCGCGGGCAAAGGAAGCTGCACTGGCCATCCTCGACAGGTTGTGTGGATAGATGGCTGCCGCTGCCGACAAATTCGCAAGGCTTGCTGCGCTGAGGCCAACGAGGCCCATGCCGGCGCGGCCCCCGGCGATTCGGACACCCGGCGAGGAAGATGCGCTCGGCCGGCTCCTCGGAGCAGGCGTCGCTACGAATCATTTCGGCGAACACCTGGCGATTCGAAACTGGTTCTCGACTCCGGAATTCGCGGAACCGTCATTTACGACGCTTGAACTGCTTTCACACACGCGGAATGAATCCGTTTCTCGCAAAGCGCGCGCCGCATTGCAGGATCCGGGAAAATGGCTCTTTCTGGATACGGAAACCACGGGCCTCGCGGGAGGAACCGGCACGTACGCTTTTCTGATCGGTCTGGCGTGGTGGGACGCGGGCGGGCTGCAGGTCGAGCAATTCTTTATGCGCGACTTCGCGGAAGAACATTCGCTGTTGCAGGAATTATCCCAGCGCGTCGCGGAACGGCCGGTGCTCGTTACCTTCAACGGGAAATCGTTCGATTGGCCGCTGCTCGAAAACCGCTTTACGATGACACGCTCCATCGCCGTGCCGAAACTTGCGGCGCATCTGGATTTGCTGCATCCCGCCCGCGCTCTCTGGAAATTGCGGCTTGGTTCGGTGCGTCTGGTGGAACTCGAGCGCCACGTCCTCGACGCGCCGCGGCTGGGCTGGCATCGCGAGAACGATGTTTCTTCCGCGCTCATACCGCAGTTTTATTTTGATTACCTGCGCGGGGGACCCGCCGAGCCCCTTGCGGCCGTGGTGCGCCACAATCAGATGGATTTGCGTGGCCTTGCCGCTCTTTTCGGCAAAATCAATGCACTGCTTTCCGAACAGGCAGAGACGGCGATGGAAATCGAAAGCCTCGATCTTTTCGGGCTATCGCGATTTCTGCAGCGCCGGGGAGAGAACGATCGTGCGCACTCCGCGTGCGCGCAGGCCCTGGAGATTGGACTGCCGGCGGAATTTCGCCCGAGGGCATGCCGCGAGCTGGCGCAGATTGCCAAGTGGCGCGGCGAGCACGCGCGCGCCGCGGAGATCTGGGTGGAGATCGTTGCCGATGGGCACAACGGAATTCATGCGTGCGAACAACTGGCAATCTATTACGAACGTCACTGTAAAGATTTCTACCGCGCCACGGAATTCGCGCAATTGGCGCTGGCGAAACTCCGGCGCCAGCGCGGCGTCTCACACGATCCGCATCTCACCGCGCGATGTGCTCGGCTGGAACAAAAATTCCTGCACCGCCTGGCACGCCTGCAGCATCAAATGAAAACGCTTGGCGGCTTGGCAAGCCCGCTTGCACTTTCACGCTCCGGCGGGGAATCTTAGGCGGAAAGCCGATACGCCGGGCGTCAAAGTGATTCTCCTGTTCCTCAATTCAAAGGGGGAAATCGGATGGAAAGTTCAGCCGCAAAACAGCAATCTATGGCAGGAGCCAATGTGATCACTGCCGAACAAAAATATTTGCGCACGGAACTGGAACAGCGCCGCACGCGCCTTCACGAGGCTTTGCATTCGCCTGGGGCCGACGCTTCTCTTTCTGAATTGTTAACGGCTGTGGACACCGCGCTGAGCCGTATCGACCAAGGAACATTCGGGATCTGCGAGACGTGTCACGACACCATTGAAGCGGAGCGCCTCCTGGCCGATCCGTTGGTGCGTTTCTGTCTGGACCATCTTACGAGCGCCGAACAACGCGCCTTGGAGAGCGATCTTTCCATGGCTGCGAACATCCAGCGCGCGCTCTTGCCAAAACCGGGCCTGACGCCGGTTGGGTGGGACGTGCGCTACCACTATCAACCCGCAGGCATGGTGAGCGGCGACTATTGCGATCTCTTTGAAACCGACCGTGGCCTGCTCTTTATGCTGGGGGATGTTTCCGGCAAGGGTGTTGCCGCGTCGATGCTCATGAGCCACCTGCATGCAACGTTTCGCAGCCTCGCCGAAACCGGTCTGGAACTCGATCGCATGGTGGCAGACGCCAACCGCATTTTCTGCGAGAGCACTCTCGCCGGACAATTCGCGACTCTCGTTGTGGGACGGGCGGCCCATGATGGTTCGGTGGAGTTTGTCAGCGCGGGGCACCTTCCCGTGCTTCACATCGAACGTGACGGAGCAACGCCAAAGGATTCCACGGGAGTGCCTCTGGGAATGTTCTGCAACACCCGCTTCCCTGTCCATCGGCTTACGTTAGCCCACGGTGACACGCTGTTCCTATATACCGATGGATTAACGGAAGCACGGAATCGCGCAGGCACGGAGTATGGTCTCCACCGAATCCAGACGTTGGCGGCGCGGCACACAGGGATAGAGCCTGCGGGATTGATCTCCAAATGCCTAGAAGATCTGCAGAGTTTTGCGGAGGGTGTGAAGCAACCGGACGATTTGACGCTTCTAGCAGTTCAACGCGCGGAGTAGGAACGTCCCGAATCGCAAGGAGGCTGTTAGCTTAGACCTGCAAACGTCGTGGCAACGATGTTTTCCCCAGACGCCGGGATCATCGCGGTCTTGGGGGGAACGGACCCGGGTTTCTCCGGCGGTTGAGGCGCCAACGGCCAATCCAGAGCTTTGATGAAGGCGTCGAATTTGTCGCGCGTCGTGCCTTCGAGAGTGACGCACTCAAGTCCCAGACAATCCAGGAACACACCGCCATCAGGCGTGTCAAACGAAAAAAAGCTTGGGCGGCGAAGCAAGTTCGAGCGCTCCGCATATTTTTTCTCGAGCGCTTCCGAATACTGGCCGTAGAATCGCGCCGTGTGCACTTCGCTGTCGAGATGCAGGCGCGCTACCAGAATGAGCTTCTTCGTTTGTTTGTGTTCGAAGACGGCGTAGCGATCGCCCTCCCAGGCGGCCGCCAAATTCTTCGCGCGTTCGCTGTCCAGGAATTGCTTCAGGACTTCCTTCCAGCCGAACTCACCCATGATATTTTCATCGAGCTTCGACCAGTTGTTGCCGAGCACTTTCTCAAGCTGTGGAAGAGCGACATTTGCGGGTGTCTTGGCGGACCGGTAGAGCGCCGGATGGAGAATTTGCTGCGTGGAAACCGGCGGCTCCTCGAACACTCCCGACAGAGCGGACCACCCAACGTTTCTCATGACGGCGGCTGAAAAATTCAGTCCGCCGATATAGGGAAAGATCAACGCGTCCTTAAGGAACGGCGGAGCCTTTTCCAGCGTCGGCGTGCTGCCTAGATCGCCGATCAGCATGCTGGGATCGAAGTCCGGCAGATCCTTCAGAGAGCGCCCCGTCCCAAGCATCAGGTAGTCGACCATGGCGGCCATCGCGCTGCCCTCGAGCACGGCGTCGCGCGCCAGCTCGGCATCTTCATTGGGGCGGGCCGCCCTTAACCACGCCTCGATCTGGAAGTGCTGGTCTTCGAGTGCGTGTGTCAATTCATGGGCCATCACCATGCGCTGGTCAGCTAGCGGGCTCCAGTCAGCGATGTAAAATTCGCGGGTCTTGGGATCGTAGAGCCCTTCGACCTGCTCGGTGAGCACATTGATCATGAAGGAATCCAGGTCGAAGCCCTTGGGGAGAAGTCCAAAGGCTTCCGCGCTGCGCTGGTCAGCGTAACGCTCGGCAGCATTCTTTTCTTCTTTCATCTGCTTGATGACGTACGCGCGGATTTCCTCCCGCGAACGCAGCGATTGTTTCAGCGGGGTAACGAGTTTCAGGCCGGTGATTTGGCTCATCTGGCCAAGGACTTCATCGGCAGCGGCAATGAAGTCGGCCTCTGTTGCAGGCTTGGAATCGGCAGGGGAAGGAGTGACGGACGCTTCCTGCGCAGGGACGGCGACACCAAAGAGCAAGGCAACGCTCATGAAAATAGCGCGCAGCCCGAAACAAACGTGTTTCTGGTGAGAGGTCATATCATTTGCAGGATAGCAGAATCGCGACGGTACCGTTTGTGCGGCCAGCTTTGCGCCCACCGTTATCCCGACTCTCCCCAGGACATGAAGAGCCGGCGATACAGCTTAGAGAGACGTGGTGTAGAATTTGCGCCGAGAATCTCGCTGGAGGGAAGGAAAAAGAACCATGCGATACATCAATAAAAAAAGACGAGTCTCGATTTGGGGCGCGTCCGTGCTTGGCGTTTTCTTGGTGGCCGCGAATCTTGCGGAGGCGCAAACGCCTTCACCAGCGTTGCTAGTCCTGGAAAAGAGCGACAACATGCTGGCGATTGTGGATCCGGCGAACTTGCAGATCGTGGCGCGCGTTCCTGCCGGACAGGATCCGCATGAGATCGTGGCATCGCCGGATGGCAAGCTTGCATACATTTCGAACTACGGCGGTTCCGACAGCACGCTCAACACCATCTCGGTAGTCGATGTGGCTGCACGGAAGGCGTTGGCTCCGATCAATCTCGGGGCGCTACGCTCCGCGCATGGATTGGCGTTCGCGGGCGGCAAGCTGTATTTCACAGCGGAGACGAACAAGATCGTCGGCCGTTACGATCCTGCAACGCAAAGCGTGGATTTGGTTCTCGGCACCGGGCAGGACAGAACACACATGGTGGCGGTCAACGAAAGCCTCGATCGGATTGTGACTTCAAATGTTAGCTCCGGAACGATCAGCATCATCGAGCAAGTTTCTTTGCCAACTGGCCCCCCGCGCAAAACATGGCGTGTAATCAACGTCGCAGCCGGGCGGGGAGCGGAAGGCTTTGATGTGTCGCCCGACGGCAAGGAGATTTGGGCGGCCAATGCGCAGGACGCCGCCGTGACCATCATTGATGTGGCCGGCAGACGCGTCACACAAACGGTTCCCATTCCCGTGAAAGGAGCCAACCGTCTGAAATTCACGCCGGATGGCAAGCGCGTGCTGTCATCGGGCCTGGGTGCAGGAGCGGGGGCCAATCTTGTGGTTTTGGACGCGGCTACTCGGAAAGAACTAAAGAGTTTGGATCTGGGAGGCGGTGCGGCGGGGATCTTAATTGTTCCCGATGGTTCCCGTGCGTACGTAGCCGTCAGTGCGAAGGACAAAGTCGCCGTCGTAGATTTGAAAAGTTTGGAGGTCACTGGATACGTATCCACGGGGAGGCAACCTGACGGTCTGGCGTGGGTGCAATAGGAATGAGTGTCGCGAGCTGAGTCAGTCCCTGTCAGGAAATGGACAGTTCCAAATTGAAACAACTGCAAACTTGTTCTGAAAACTTAACAGTGTGGTAATTCTGTTGTACTCTGCTTACAGGGATTCACTCAGCCCCCGAGGGATTGATGCTTCCCGGTTTTCGTCTGCGGCAGGCCCGCGAGCGACTCGGATTAACCTATCGAGATGTGGAGCGCGCCAGTTACGAATTGGCCGCGCGCCGCGGACGTCCCGACTTCATCGTCCACATCAGCAGGCTGGCGGACATTGAAAACCGCGGCGTAGTGCCGGGCCTGCACAAATTATATTCGCTGGCAGCCATTTACCGGTTGAACCCAGTGGAAATTTTCCGCTGGTACGACGTGCCCATCGAAGAGTGTTTTCATGATGGCGCGGCGTTCGCGGTGCCGCAAACACATCTGATGGCGGCACCGACCTCGTTGCGGATACCGATGAAATTTGATCCGGCGTTCGATCCCCAGCGAACGGAATTCTTGTCGCGAATGGTGGAGAAATGGGGGAACTTCGAAGGCGTGCTCACGAACGGCCACAGCCATAACTTCTATGGCTATATCGGAACGTCGGACCGGCGAATGATGCCGTTGCTGCGCCCCGGAAGCATCGTTCTAGTTGATGGTTCGGTAAACAAAATCGATGATGGCAATTGGACTACGGAGCATGACCGTCCGATGTACTTTGTCGAAGTGCGCGATGGGTATCGTTGTGGATGGTTCCATCAGGAAGGCTCGCGGCTGGTGATGCAGCCCCATCCGCTCTCGCATTGTTTACCGGAAACGTGGCGCGTGCCGGATGAGGCAGAGATCGTGGGACGCGTGACGGGAGTGGTTACGCGCCTGAACGGGCCGGAGAGCGTTCCTCATCGAGAATTTCCAGAATAGTTCGGAGATTTGAGCAGAAAAGGTCCTTGAGATAATCCGGGGCCTGTTCCGGCACAAGGACGCGATAGGCTTCGTTGCGGCGCCAGTGAGAAACGGCCACAGACATCCCACCTTCCATGGCCGCTAAGCAAGCTCGCAAATCTTCCTCCTGGACGGCGAGTGGCTCTTCCAATATCCGCTCGAAAATCTGTTCATGGCAAAGCTGTAAAGCTTGCTGGATAGACGCGTCTGGATAAAGCGCGGCAAGCCCGGCATGTTCATACCTGCCGCTGGAAAGATCCCGCAAGGAAGCGAGGTAGGTTAGCCGGGCAAATTGCCCGGGAATGCCCGCAAGAGTTGTCAGCGTGAAGTCCTGAATGACTTTACGGTTTTGCTGGAACTGAGTAAGCGTTCTCATACCGCCCTGTGTTCCGCAATCGGAACATCTTTCACAAAAGCTCTTCTCCAAAAGCGTCCCTCCTCACCCTGTAAGTCAGGAGGGATACAACCTTGAAAAAAACAGCAATGATGTTGGCAGTCTCTGCTTTGGCCGTATTAATGGTACTGCCTGTTATGCGGTCCGTCAATCTTTCAGCCGGTAAACCGGCGACAATCGATCTCACATTAACCGCTGACGGCTGGCCTCTACCCCCGGGACCACCCAATTCGAATATAACGCTCGTAGCTGATGGCTGGCCTCTGCCACCAGGACCACCCAATTCCAACGCAACGCTCGTAGCCGATGGTTGGCCACTTCCCCCAGGACCACCGAGAACGGATGCGACTCTCGTAGCCGACGGCTGGCCGCTTCCGCCAGGACCTCCTTCGTTGAACCAGCCACAAGCTATTGTATGAGAATTCTCTAATCGTGAGGCTGGGCTGAATCACAGGATTCAGCCCAGTACTCTTGAACTATCGCAGAGGGCCACTCCGCCTATTCAATTGCTAAGTGCGCATGTGTTAAGATGCACGCGTGTTGAGAGATCTATCGCAAGCGCAGCAGATGCTCTGGGCCGTAAACATCGTGGCAGGAGTTTTTCTTCTGGTCTTGCTTGCGGTTCGCAAGAACTACCGCACGTATGCAGCATTCTCCATTTATGTATTTCTGAATCTGATTCTCGGTGTTTTGGCATTCCTCGTCTACCGCTGGCTGGGATTTTCCTCTGATGCTTCCTGGCGTATCTCCTGGGGGATGCAAGCGCTGGTGCTTTGCGCCCGTGGACTGGCAGTGATGGAGGTGTGCAAGCATCTGCTGTCGCACTACCGTGGGGTGTGGGCGCTTGCCTGGCGCATTCTGCTTGGCTGCGCGTCTCTTGTGCTGCTGTATGCCGGCCTGGCAGCAAGACATGGGTTGGGATTCGTGCTGCCGAAAGCCGAGCGCGCTCTGGAGCTGGCAATCGCCGCCGTGATCGTTGGCGTATTCGTTTTTCTTCGTTATTACGACGTGGAAGCGAAACGCGAGGACCGCTCACTGGCACTGGGGTTTTGCCTTTATTCGTGTTTTGGCGTGCTGAACAACACGGTACTTGAGCGCTTTCTGGACAGCTATGTCACTCTCTGGAATTTTTTAGGCATGCTGGCGTTTCTCGCCAGCATGCTCCTGTGGACCTGGGCTCTTCGCAAACCGCAAACCGAAGGAAGCCCGAAAGAAACTCTCTTGCCTTCCGGGGTTTACCAAACGCTTGCGCCTCAATTCAACCTGCGTTTGCGCCTGCTCAATGAACAGCTTGTCCAATTCTGGAAGACGGAGGCTACACGAAATTGAATCTCACGCTTATCTTGTTCTTTGGGTTCGTAGCTCTCCTTCTCCTTGCGTTAGGGTGGGCGCTGCGGAAACCCCGAAACGCAAGGAATCTTCCGACCGATCCGCACGCGCTGGAAGAAGGCCAGCGCCACGTTGATTACTTGCCGCAAATCCGCCAAGCGTTGGCGGCGGCAGATTACGATTTTCTCTCAAGGAGAGCTTCTCGTGGCGCGCTGCAGCGAGTCCGCAAGGACCGCCGGGGAATCGCCCTGGCCTACCTGGCCGCACTGCGAGGGAACTTCCAGAGCCTGCTGCGGATGGCGAGGGTGATCGCCGTGCTATCGCCGGAAGTGGCTGCGGCGCATGAGTTTGAGAGGCTGCGCCTCACCACAAAGTTTGCCTGGCAATACCAGATGATTCGATGGAAGCTGATGGCGGGCTTCGCGCCGTTACCGCAACTCGACGGACTGAGTGCGCTGGTCAGCGGATTGAGCGTTCGAATGGAAGCGGCGCTCAAAGAGCTCGGGGAGCGCGCCGCCCTTGCGGCAGAGCTGACTTCATCGATGAATCGCCGCGGCTTGAGCGCTGTTTAGCAACAGCACATCCACTGCCGCCAATAGATCGGTCGCCTTGAACGGCTTTTGGAGAATGTGACGGCCTTTCACGGCAATGTGCTCGCCTGTGTCTTCCTCTGGTGCGACGGCACACATCCAGATTAATTTGTTGCTGAGAGCAGGCTTGTGCTGGGCCAGCCATTCGCCGAAGTCGCCCCCATTCGCCCCATCGGAAACATGGAGATCGGCGACGATCAGGTCGAAACTCTCTTTTTCAAGAAGGACTTGCGCTTCACGCACGTCTCTTGCTGAGTTCACTTGATGATCGCGGGAACGCAAGATGGTGCCGACAGCTTCCAACACGGAATCGTCGCGATCCACCAAGAGGATTCGTCCATTTCTTCCTGCGGTGGCCTTTTGGTCGGACGTGGAGATGGTGGAAGAGGGTACGGATTGTTGAGGCAACTCGATGAGAAACGAGGCGCCGCGCGCCGGTACGTTACTTACGCGAATAGTCCCGCCGTGTTCCGTGATGATTCCATAGCAAATGCTTAAGCCCAGCCCAGTTCCCTTGCCGACGGGCTTCGTGGTGTAGAAGGGATCGAATACCTTGGAAGCATCTTTGACCCCGGGTCCGCTATCCGTGAACTCAATGCACAGCCGGTCGCCATTGAGACTGGTGCGTACCCACAGATCGCCGTCCGTGGAATGTTCCAGGATGGCGTCAACCGCGTTGTTCACCATGTTGAGGAAAACCTGTTGGAGCTGGTGCGGATCGGCGAACGTCATGGGAAGACTCTCAGCGAGATTCAAGTGGACGCGGATGTTGTGCATGCGCAAGTCATAGTCGCGCAAGGCCAGCGTCTCTTCGAGGGCCTGGTTAATCTGCACTTGCATGCGCTCAGGCTTATGCTGGCGCGCGAAACTAAGAAGGTTCTGCACGATGCGATGGGTGCGCTGTGCCTGCTTGTAGAGTTTGTCGGAATACTCGATTCCCTGCTGGCCCATCTGTCCGCTGGATGTCAGCAACTGGCTGTAGCCGAGGATGGCTGTGAGGGGGTTGTTCAATTCGTGCGCGACGCCGGAGATCAACTGGCCGACAGCCGCCAACTTCTCGCTGTGGAGTAATTGTTCCTGGGTGCGGCGAAGATTCTCGTAGGCCTGGCGAGTTTCCTCATAGAGAATCGAGCGCTCGATGGCGCTGGAAATCTGGCTGCCGACGGCAATGAGCAGGTTTACATCGGCCGGAGCGAATTCTCGAGGCGTGCGGCTACCCACGACCAGACCGCCGATCACGCGGTCCTTGGACCACAGAACCACAATATAGGCGTCAACAATCTCTTCTCTTTCCTGCGCGTCGCGGAAAACCTGAGGCAGGGGCAAGCCTCGTGCCGACAGAAACGTCGCGTGGACAGCCTTGATGTGCTGCATCAGCTCCGGCCTCACCGAGACCGGAGGAAAGCGCCTGGAGAATTCCGAGCGATGGCCGACCGCCGCGGCGCGCCGCAATTGCGTGCCGTCTTCCTCAAACAAATAGAGCGAAGTGGCATCCAGCTTAAAAAGTTCTGCCATTTGGCCAAGCGTGCGATGCAGAGAATCGGTCAGGTCCAGTGATTCCGTCAGCGTCTTAGCGATGGAATTTAGCACCATGAGCTCGCGATTGCGGCGGCGAATTTCGGATTCAGCCCGCTTTCGCTCCGTAATGTCGAGCAAGAACCCCTGATAAGCGGTAACGTTCCCGTCGGCATCACGGACGGCAATGGAAGATTCCTGCATTATGCGTATTTCGCCGTCCTTGCGGCGCATTTCGAATTCGAAATCGGCGACGCTGCCGTGCTGATCCAAGAGCTTCTTGAGCCTCTCGCGGTCGGAGCTGTTGGCGTAAAAAGTTGTGGGAATGTCCAGCGCCAACAGTTCCTCGCGGCTTTCAAATCCAGTCATTCTAAGAAGCGCATCGTTGAAATCCAGGAAGCGGCCCTGCGGCGTGGAGATAAACACACCTTCCTGAACGCTGGATACCAGCGAACGGTATTTTTCCTCCGCACGCTTGCGATCAGTGATGTCCTTCAAGACGTGAACAGTTCCCAGTTGTAGTCCGCTAGGATCAGCAAACGTGGAGTTAGAGGCCAGGAAATAGCCGGGCAGCCAGGGATCGGGGTCGTCGCCTTCCCCGGCGATTCCTTCGCAGTATGGGCAACTCTTATAGCCAGCGTTTTGAACGGGAAGAAGCTCTGTGACGCTGCGGCCGACAAGCGCGCTCCCTTGACGTCCCAAGAGTTGGCTCAGCCGATGGTTGCTGCGCAGAATGCGCCCGGCGCGGTCGTGGACCAATATCGGGTCGCCGATGGAATCAAAAGTATATTCCCACTGACGTTGTACGGCAGTGACTTGTTCAAACAAGTTAACGTTCTGAAGCGTCAATCCGAGCAGGTTCGCGATGTTAACGAGATACGATAGCTCGTCCGGCTGAAAGCGTCCCAGGCGGGTCGAACCAACGGCGATGACTCCCAAGGGCTCTTTCTTGCCGGGGAGAGGCAGAGTGACGAGCGTTTTCAATCCGGCCTCTTCCACTCTCTTCAAAGCGGCGGGATCCCACTCTTCGCGGGACTCCAGGAATTGGCACTCCTCTTTCAACACGTGCTGCGCCCAGGGCTGCGTGGCTGAAAGTTTGGCGTAGCGAGTCAGGTACGGCTGGTCGAATCCCACCGATGCCCGCGCCACAAGTTGCGCTGAGCTTCCTTCTCCTTCTTTCAGGCGAACAATGCCGTGTGTGGCGCCAAGGCTCTTCACGAGATGCGATAGCACCTGGTTGATTACTTCCTGGATGGAAAGAGTTTGCGTGCTTGCGGCTGTCAAGAGCGTGAGCCGGCGCATTTTATCATTGAGTTCTTCGCCTCTCGTGCGCGCGCTCTCCAGGACAACTACGACCATGGCGATGCCCAGGGCCACTCCCAGAAAATGGTCGAAGGCCACGCGCAACAGGAAGAGCGGGTTAGCCAGCCAAAGCGGCCGGTCCAGGCCATGCAGGCCGCTCAACAGGAATATTCCTGCCAGGAGTTGGGCCCCGTGACTGCGGCGCGCCATCTGCGATCTCCACATCACCCAACCGGCAAGCAGGCAAATGACCGTCTCGAAAATGGACGTTTCCCAGTGGAGAGACGCGACCTGCCGGGGCCCTCGGCGTTCGATGTAGTAGATAGCCGCCAGGATCAAACCGAACAGCGGAACGGCAGACAAGAATCGCCGCTCTGAACCTACCGAGCAATGCACCACGGAGATCAGGAAGAGAATCAGGGCGGCAGCTTTCCCCAGGATGCTTGCAAGATTTAGCCCTGGAAGCTGGCGAATCAGCAGCGCCAGTTCGCAAAAGGACGAGAACGTGAAGCACCACCACCCGCCAAGCCAAAAACGAAAATAGCTCGAATGGTTATCGCGGCGGAAAAGAAGAAACAGAACCAGCAGGATGATCGAGGCAGTGGCTTCGAAGAACGCGATCCCAAGCAAGCCTTGATTCGCCAACACCGTGACCCGCCTCCCGGCCGGTAATGCCGTCGCTGCGGTGATGGTGCTGCCGCGAAGCTTGCTGTGGACGGCGAGAAGCTCTGAGGAGTGTTCCTCTAGTGACGCTAACACGCTATTTTCTTACTAGGCAAGCAAGTCCCCGTTTGTTTGTGCCGTCACATATAATGCCTACGGGGAGCACACCAACGTGGAGATGGAAAACATACTCGTCGTGGACGATGAGGAGGCGATTCGAGAGGTCGTTTCGACCATGCTCGAGTCCAAGGGTTATCGCTGCACAGCCGTGCAGAACGGCCGCGTTGCGCAGGACCAAGTTAAGAAGGTAACGCCCGACCTGGTTTTGAGCGACATGATCATGCCGGAGATGGACGGAATCCGGCTGCTGGAATGGATGCGTCAGTACGACCCGGAAGTGCCGGTGATCATGGTCACGGCGATCCACGACATTTCCACAGCCCTGGAAGCCATTCGCCGCGGCGCCTACGATTACATCCTCAAGCCATTTGAAAAAGATCAACTTTTCCTTGGCGTTGGACGTGCCCTCCAACATCGCCGGCTGATCATCGAAAACCGCAATTATCAGCGCAACCTGGAGCAACTCGTCGAGGAGCGCACCGCACAGCTCACCGCAAAGCACGTGGAACTCGAGCAGTCTTACGACGATACCCTCGAAGCTCTCGGAAGCGCGCTAGACTTGAAGGATGCCGAAACCGAAGGACATTGCCAGCGCGTCACCGCGTTTTGCATATCCATCGCCAGATCTATGCCCGTTCCCGACCAGTATCTGCCTATCCTGGCGCGCGCTGCTTTCCTTCATGATATCGGCAAAATGGCCATTCCAGACAGCATTCTTCGCAAACCCGGTCCGCTGGACGACGCCGAAAAAAAGAAAATGCGCGAGCACTGCGAAATCGGCTACAACATGCTGATTCGCATTCCCTTTTTGCGTGACGCCGCGGAGATTGTACTCGCACACCAGGAATTTTTTGACGGCTCGGGCTACCCCCGCGGCCTAAAGGGCGAACAAATTCCTCTGGGAGCGCGAATCTTTACCATCGCGGATTCGCTCGATGCCATGATCAGCGACCGTCCTTACCGCCGCGCCTTGCCCATGTCCCATGCCCGCGAAGAGATTAACCGCTGCTCCGGCAGCCAGTTTGATCCCGCAGTGGTAGATGTGTTTATGACTATCCCCGAGCAGCACTGGCTGGACCTACGGGAACACCTCGGCTCGCCCTTCCGCCTCGCGCACCTGAAGAATTTGTAGCGACGCGTCTTGCCCGCCACACCTGGAGTCGCTCTTCGGCGCGACTCTTCTCTACAACGTCTGTTTCTCTGGGTTCACGTCCGGTCCTTCTGCGGCATTCGTCAACGACGCCCGATCCAGGTCGAGAGTCTCGTGCGCAGCGACTCTCGCTTGCAGAGAACCATCAGAAAACGTATTATTTACGTGTCGTGGCACTAATTCCTATCAAGACTGCTTCCGAAACCGGCTACTGCGATTGCATCTGCGGATGTTACGAGCTCGCCGGCCTGCGCGATGAAGATACGGGCAAAGGCTACTGCCCCGCGTGCGGCAAAGATCACGTCGAACTAAATACCGGCGTGGGCATTCCCCAGCCCGCCCCGGCAAAAGTATCAGCCAATTCCGCAACCACTGGCAAGAGCGCTGCGATGCCTATCCCCGCCGATCCTCCCGGCCGCCTCCGCTAATTTCTTAAGTACGAGTCGCATTTTCAGTACTTCCCCAGAGATGAAGTGAAAGGGCAGTTTTCACACTTTGTGCAATGGCTCCAAAAAGTAGCGGGGGATGGGTCTTGCCCATCCCCCGCTGGAAAGAACTGGTTGCTCTGCGCTAGTCGTCTCTACCAGAGCAGCTTGATTCCGAATGAGATCTTGCGCCCAGGATTTCCAACAATGCCGTTCTGGAGGCCTCCGCTCGTCAGCTCCGGCTTGCCAAAACCATTGCCTTCGGTGGCAAACCCAGCGTCATCCAAGAATGGATCCACCGAGCTGAAATTCGGATGGTTAAACACATTCAACATGCTCATGTGCCATTGCACTTTGAAGTTCTCTTTCACTTTGATCGTCTTGAAGAACTGGACGTTCCCAATATTTGTCCACGCGTCTCGTGCATAGTTGCGCGCCACGTTACCGAATGGGGTATTGAATACGGAATTTGCCGTTGGCGTGTTCGCGATGAACCGCACGTCCTTATTCGTCACTACTTTCGCCGGATTGGCCGGGTCCGCGAGGATCGTGTTTCCGGTCGGATCGGTTGGATCCACGAGTGTCCCAATCAACCCGTTGTTGGTCCCATTAAGGCTTACTAGAGTCGTCGGTGTAATCGCGGGATTCCCGCAGAGACTTCCCGTATTAGGTCCACTCGTGACTGTGGCGCATACATCGCCAGCAAAGATGCCAACCTGAGTGATCGGCGCGCTAGGGCTACCCAAAAACGGCCTGAGTGCCTGGTCAATCGTGCCGTAAAAAGCCGCAACGAACGGATTGTCATAGTACGACGCTCCGTTCAAAGCGAATTGAATCGGGGTGTAGGGCTGACCGGAAGTGAGGAAGTAAGTTCCGGAAACCCCCCATCCTCCAAGGATGTGACCAAGGAGGCCCTGTTGTGAACGGTAGAGCGGGAACTCCTCATAGGCTGATATTGTCCAGGCGTGGCGAAAATTGATTCCGGACAAGCCGTGCTCCGCACCCTTGAAATTCAACTGGCTTTGCGCGAATGCTTGCGTACCGCCCCCGCCGAACGTGGAGAAAATCTCGCTGGCATTGTCGGTGGTCTTGCTGAATGTGTAGCCGGTTTTCAGCGTCAACTGATGCCCGAGCTGGTTCGAACGGAATTCAAACTGAGCGCCGTTATAGTCCGAATAGGCCGTGTTGGTACGCCGCCGGACGATGCCTAGATTGCAATTGACACGGCCAAGTTCCGGGTGCGCTGTTTGCCCCGGCCCGAGAATGGTGGTGGGCGTCGTGCAAGGCGTAAGGCCCGCTGGAACGAGGCTTGGAAACGCCGCCAGCAAACCATCAATTCGCGGGTTCCCGTTAGTGGATTGGAAAAGATTCAGGGCGTGGTTGCCGACGTAGCGCGCTTCGAATACCGCACCTTGCACGATTTCACGCTGGATGCCCAGCGACCACTCATGTGTCTTTTGTGGTCCAAAGTCCGGCGTGATGCTCGTCTCGTTGAACGTCCTCGGGTCAAACACGCCGCGCACCAGTGCCGAAGCCAAATCCGCCCGGTTGTTGGTGCCCGTGGGATTTGCTAACAGCTGGTGGGTGCCAACGGGCAGTGCCCCCGCTGCCGTCGACAGTGTTTGCAGAAATACCACTGGAGCTGAACTCGAAATGTTGATGTAAATGTTATAAAAAGGCGGATCATAGACATATCGGTATCCGCCACGAACCACGGTCTTGCCACTGCCGGTAATCCGCCCGCCGCGACCGGGCGTCCACGCAAATCCCACGCCCGGGCCCCAACTGTTCTTCGGAGCCGGAATCGATGGGAACTCCGTCACCGAGGCCGGCAGGGCGGGATTCCACAGCGGATTCGCGCCGCTCTGGTGCTGTACCGTAAGTTCATGGAACAAATTGGCAGGCTGACCGTAATACGTATACGTTATTCCCAGGTTCAAGGTTAGGTTGTTCTTGACTTTGAAATCATCTCCGAAGTAGGCGAAGGTGTCCTTCTCCCGGAAATCAAGTGACGGGCTGCCCTGCGCGATCCGGATCCGGTTCGGAGTATCTGGTCCGTAGGCGCCCCAGTTCGAGAAACGGTAATCTGCGTTGAAATCGGGCAGGAATGTGTTAGGCGACCTCTGGTAAGTGAAATTGACACCTGCTTTTAGTCCGTGGCGGCCCAGGAAATAGCTCCAGTTATCCTGCGCTTGATAGGTGTTCACGATGCGGCCCTGTGGCGCATTGGTGGCTGGTCCGAAACCCAGATTAGTGGTCCCGTTAAACGAGACGCGGGCGATCGCACTGCCGAGGGCGCCCTGGTTCGGAATCGTGTTTCCGATCGAGTTTCCGCCAAATTCAACATTGATGCGGCCGTAGCTCGCACGAAACTCGTTCGACATCCGGTTGGAGAGCGTGCGCACCCAACTGAATCCATAATCCTGGGACAGCGCCGGCACGTTGTTTGGATATCCCGCGGATGCGCCGGAGAAACTGTCTGCATTGTAGAACGTGGATTTGTTGTACAGATATCGGCCGTAAAAATGATTCTTCGCTGTCTGGATATCCAGCCTCATCGGAAAGTTGTAGGCCTTCGATCCTGTCGGCAGCGTCCGCGTTACTTGGGCCAACTCGATGCTTCGTGCAACGCCATCCGTACAGTTGTTAACCGGAAAGTTCGTAATTGTGCTAGCGATTGGCGTCGGACTTCCGCCCTTGACGGCGTAGGGTCCATACGTCTGGAGTGCCTGCAGGGAAGGAGTGTTGCCATAGCATGCAAGCATCGTCGCAATTCCATTGGGCGTGGGTGTCAGCCTCCCAACGGCGCCGGTGATATTGTCCTGCCCTGAGGTAAAGACCTGTTGCTGTGAAACAATCTCGTTGTCGAACCCCCCAAAGAAAAACACATGGTCTATCCAGAGCGGGCCGCCGATGGCGCCACCTGTAAATTCATCATTAAACCGAGCTGGCTTCGTCAGTCCCTCAAACGCTTTCTGCGTATTGGACAAGGCATTGAGAACGGAATTGCTCTCTGTGCCAAAGACGGAGCCATGAACGTTGTTGCTTCCAGACTTAGTGATAACGTTTACGACCGAACCAGAGTTGCGGCCATATTCCGCGCCGAAGTTACTTGTCGTGATCTGATATTCCTGAACAAATGCCGGGTCGGACACGAACAAGGCCGGACCAGCGACGGAGTTATCGTTGTTATTCTGACCATCGATTTGCTGGTCGTTGTTCCGACCGCGGATACCATTGACTTCAAAGCCCGGACCGTTGGTATTCGAAAACCCCAAATCCCGGTTGCTCGCAACGCCCGGAATCGTCAGCGCCAGGAAGTCCAAGCCCTCGTTTTCCAGAACCCCCGCGAACTTATCAATGTTCGCTGAAGTGAAGTCATTTGTAATTTGAGCTTCGGTGTTCTCTACCAGTGGAGGAGCAGAAGAGACTTCGACTGTCGCAGACACTTCACCGATCTCGAGTTTAATCGTTCCCAATCCTCGATCCGCGCCGACAGCCACGTCGACATTATCAAACACGATCTTTTTGAATCCCTGCTTCGCTATCTCGACCCGGTACGTCCCAGGCTGCAACTGGCCAAGATGGAATATTCCGGTATTGTCACTCTCAGCAATTAAAACCTGATTATTGGCCCTGTTGGTAAATTTCACGCTGGCGTTTGGCACCACTGCCCCTTGCGCGTCTACCAAATTACCCGAAGCTGAACCCGTTGAAACCTGCGCGATCGCGGGCGATACCCATATGCCCGTGATGGCAAGTGCCAGCACCAGAACCAGAGTCAATTTGACCCCGTTTGCGAAACGGTTCATCATAATCGTTTGCCCCCGTCACTAACATTTAGAGAATGGAACGCCCGTGGACCACGACAGGTCCGCTATGAAGAGTGCAAGGACAGTTCCAAATCTTTAGCTTATGTCACTTTAGACTGATATCCCGCTAACTTCTTTGTTTGGATGCTAGGTACTAGGACTATTTAGGCCAATTTAGATGTGGTTTATTCCATAAATTGTATCTAATTCCCATATCGTGTACCCGCTTATCTACTCCCAAAGGTTTGCTTATGTCACAGGACAGTTGAATTGTGATGAATCTAAACTAAAGGAGGAGCTGATCCACAAAACGCCAATAGGTCTGAGATTCCTCGGGCGAACTGCGTCTCTGGAACGAGCACGCTCACGACAATGACTCCCTCCGCAGGGAAATCGTAAAAGTGGCCCGGATGCACGAAAATACCCTGCGTAGTCAGGAGGTCGATCGCCACGTCCTCGTCCGGGCGTGTCGCGGGGACTTTTAGCATCGCGCACCAGCCGCCTTCCAACTTGAGCCGGGAGACGGCCTTTTGCGCGGCCAACTGGCGATCAAGTTCCGCGAGATTCCCGCGGGCGCGTTCGATGACTTGTTTTTGGAAAGCGTGCCGCAGTTCGAGAAATTTGGGGATTGCCAGCTGCACTGGCGCATTCACGGAAAGGTACGTGTCCGCGATTAGTTCCAGGCGCGCAAGCGCTTCACTTTTCCATTCTTCCGGCCCGCTGGCGATCAACCAGGCCACTTTCATCTGCGGCAGCCCGCTAATCTTCGATAATCCGCTCAGTGTAATTGTTGGCGCACCGCGATTCGCCGCGAAGCTCGCAGGCCGCTCTCCGTCAAGCGTGAAGTCGAGAAACACTTCATCGGCGATGATCGCAATCCCTCGCGCGGAGCAAATGGAGTTCAGCTTGGCGATTTCCGCGCGTTTTGCGAAGTGTCCCGTCGGATTGTTGGGATGCACCACGATCACTCCTCGAGTGCGCGGCGAGATGGCCCGCTCCAGCTCATGAAAATCGATCTGCCAGCCGTGGTCGTACAGTAGCGGATAGCGAACTAGGTTAACGTCTTGGATCTCCGCCAGAAAATCGAACAGGGGATAACTCGGCGAAGGAATCAGAAGCTCATCGCCCGGATCACAGAGTGTTCGAAAAACGTAGGAATAAGCTTCGCTGGTGCTGGTCGTGAGAAAAATATCCTTGGCCGAAACTTCCTCTTTGCGATCGGCATAATAGCCGGCGACCGCTCGGCGCGCGTATTCCAGCCCTCTCGGATTCGGTTCATACGAGAGCGCCGCCGGATTGCGCAAAGCGTCCAGAATCGCGCCGCTGTCGTACTCGAATCCACACTCCGTGGGATTCGAAACCGTCAAATCGATCAAGCGCTTCCCCGCCGCGCGGTGCGCCGCCAGCGTTTCGCTCAACCGGTTCGGCGTCAAATTCCAATTGGTTCGTTTTGCAAACATTTTCGGAGCCGCATCATTATAGGGGAGCCGCGCTGTTTGTAGTGGCGGGTCTTCAGACCCGTGCTTTTCTTCGCAGGGGCACGCCCTGAGCTAGTTTGCAAATCCTGCCTTGCCCGAAGCCAAAACCCAATTGACGTATACTGGACGCGCCGCAAAGCCATGACCGCGCAGCCCCAAATCGCTTCTCCGCTCGAACCTGTGCCGCAGCTCGATCTCTCGGCGCAGTACGCCGCGATTGGCGCCGAGATTCGAACAGCCGTCGAGCGCGTGATGTCCTCGCAACAATTCGTGCTGGGCCGCGAAGGGGCCGCGCTGGAAGAAGAAATCGCCAAACTCTGCGGAGTCACTCACGGCGTCGGCGTTGCCTCGGGAACGGACGCTCTGATTCTGGCTTTGCGCGCGTGCGGTGTTCAGGCAGGCGAAGAAGTGCTCGTGCCACCGTTTACATTTGTGGCTACGGGAAGTGCGGTCAGCGCGCTCGGCGCCAAACCGGTTTTCGCGGACATCCGCCCGGACACTTACAACATTGATCCCGCCGAATTCGAACGCCGCGTCACTCCGCGCACGCGAGCCATTGTCGTCGTCCATCTCTACGGCCTCGCGGCGGACATGGACCCCATCCTCGCGTTCGCAAAGGCGCGCAAATTGCCGGTCATCGAGGACAATGCGCAGGCTATCGGCGCGTCGTACAAAGGGCGCCGGACGGGCTCGCTCGGAGATCTCGCGTGCCTCAGTTTTTATCCCACGAAAAATCTTGGCGCATACGGCGACGCGGGAATGGTGGTGACAAACTCAGCGAAACTCGCCGAGCGCATTCGAACGCTGCGCAACCACGGCCAGTCAGAAAAATATCGCAGCACCGAACCTGGCTGGAACAGCCGCCTCGACGAAATCCAGGCCGCGATTCTGCGCGTAAAGTTGCGGCATCTTTCGAATTGGCAGCGCGCCCGCCAATCCCACGCCGCAACTACGCGCAGAATTTTCTCGCAAATTCCCGGCGTCATGCCGCCGCTCGCGCCGGAAGGATTCGACCACGTCTACCACCAATATACGATTCGCGTGGAACAGCGCGATGCGCTTCAAAAATTCTTGAGCCAAAGAAAAATCGGCAGCACCGTCTACTATCCTTACCCGCTGCATCTGCAGCCGCTGTACGCCTCGCTCGGCCACAAAGCCGGCGACTTTCCGCACGCGGAAAGGGCGGCGCAGGAAGTCCTTTCGCTGCCGATGTATCCGGAATTGCGAAAAGAGCAGATCGCGCGAGTGGTGGAAACAGTCGCCGAATTTTTGAAGTGCTAAATTTTCTTCATCAATTGAAATTTCACTTGCCCAAATAAAGTAGAGCCAGCAGAAAAATCCAAAGTCCATCCATAAAATGCCAGTAGTAAGAAGTGATTTCCGCAGCTGCCGGAAGCGAAATCTTTGTCTTTTCAAATCTGCGGAAGGCAACAAAAAGCAGAGCCCCGACGCCGCCGAGAAGATGGACAGCGTGCGCGCCCGTGAAAATGTAAAAGAAACTGCTGGCCTGGTTGCTCGCGATGTATACACCTTGCGCGACAAGCTGGCGCCACGCAACGAGCTGTCCGGCCACAAAAAGAAAACCAAGGGCCGTAGTTACGAGCCAAAACTTGCGGAAGCCCGAGGCGTCCGCAAGATAGAGCCGCTTTCGCGCGGACTCAAGACTGAAACTGCTCGCGAGGAGAACGCAGGTGTTGGCCCAGAGAATGCGCGGAAGATGAACGGTCACCCACAGCTCGCTGCCGCGGCGCAAAACGATAAAAGCGCTGGACAGCGCCATAAAAAACATCAAGATCGAAACGATGCCAATCGTAATCGCGGTGGAATAGCGTTTCGGCGAAGGGGACCACCTGCGGCGGCGATTGCGGTCGTCGCCGCCCGCGTCGCCGTCATCGCCTCCGTCCGGAGGTGGCGTGGGGCCGCCGCCTCCACCGCCGATATCCTCGACGATGATTTCGATATCCGGAACTGGGGTTGTGCCCGGCATGGCAAAACTTTCTTTACTCCCTGAAGTCTACTCTCCAGCCTTGCGCGCCTTGACTACTTGGCTTGGCGCAAGGTGCTGCGGCACAAAATCTTCGGCCGCGTCCGGCATACTGAACTCGTAAGCCCCACGATACACCACCGGGACGGTCACGCCAAAATCGCCGGCGGGCGGCGGTGAAGAAACGCTCCATTCGAGCGTGGTGGCACGCCAGGGATTGGTTTCCAGGACTCTTTCGCCGCGGAATAGGCTCCACAAAAAATTTACGAGGAAGAGTCCTTGCGCGAGAACAGTGAGGAGAATCGTGACGGTGATGAACGTGTGGATCGAAGAGCCGGGCAGGGCGATGGAAGTCAAGTCGCCGTTCGGTGAAACGCGCGAATGGGCGATCAGGCCGAGCCAGTGCATGGGCATGAAAACGCAATAGACGCCGGCGAACGTCAGCCAGAAATGAATTTTGCCGAGCGGCTCGTTCAGGCGGCGGCCAAAAAGTTTGGGAAACCAGAAAAACAGCGCGCCAAGAATGGCGAACGTCGCGGCGACGCCCATGACGAGATGGAAATGGCCGGTGACGAAATCGTCGCTGACGGCGGCAGCGGCGGCGAGATCGTGGCGCGCCAGGAAAATCCCGGAGAGCCCGCCGGAGAGAAAAAGCGAGATGAAACCCAGCGCGAAAAGCATTGCGGTGTTGAGCTGGACGCGCGCGTTCCAAAGCGTGCCAAACCAACTGACGACGAGAATGGTTGCGGGGATTCCGAGCGAAGAAGCCAGCAACGAAAAAACCAGGGGCGAAAAGGGATTCATGCCGCTGGAAAACATGTGCTGTCCCCAGACGCAAAAACCAAAGACGCCCACGCCGCACAGCGCCAGAACCACGAGGCGCTCTTTCCAAACCGGTTTGCGAGAAAACGTGGAAATTAAATGCGCGGTGAGGCCAAAGCACGGAAGCATGGCCACGTAGACTTCGGCTTGCGCGAAAAACCAGAAGAGCCTCCGCCAAAGCACCGGAACGGCGTTTGCGACGGCTCGGGCAGGCTGAGAGGAAATGAAATTCAGTTCGGGGAAAAAGTGCGTGCTGAAAATGCGATCGGAGAGCAAGCAAATACAGGCCGCCAGGAGAATGCTGAAAATTAAAGCACCGAGAATGGCGTTGATGAACCAAGCCCAGACGGTGAGCGGCAATCGTGGAAGAGTCATGCCTGGGGCGCGAAGGTCGATGGTGGTGACGCTGAAATTGAGCGCGTTGAGCAGCGACGCGGCGCAAAAGATGGCGACGCTGACGATCCAAAGCGTGATGGCGGGTTGCGGAGAAAGGAAGAACGTCGCGGTCATGCCAAAGAGCGAAGCTACTGTGAGCCAGAACGCGAGAAGGTTCAGCGTGGGGAAAGCCATTTCGCGCGCGCCAATTTGCAGCGGAAGGAAGTAGTTTCCGAATCCGGCTTGGGGCGCGGCGGTGAGAACCAGAAAAACCATCAGAGAACCATGAAGCGTGGTGAGCGCGGCAAAGCGATCCGGCAAATTGCCGAGGCTGGAGAGGAACGGGAGATGCACTCCCGGCCAAGCCAGATGGATGCGCATGAGCAGCGACATCGCCATGCCGAGAAAAACGCTGAAGAGCGCAAGCCAAAGATAGTTGAGGCCGATGATTTTGTGATTGGAGCCGAATACGTGACGGGACAAGAAGCCGTTCTGTAGCGTTTCCAGTTGATTTGCGTTGCTGTCGTCCGTGGACATGCCTGTGTTTGGAAGCGGCTGGCGGCCTGCTGCTGAACCCAGCCGCCGAGCGCGGCATAAATAGAATACATCCGCAAGGAAAAGGCAAGGCGCATGGCGAGAGGTTCATGGTGGAAAGCTGAGAGTTGACTGAAAAAGAAGAATTTGAAGCGCCAGATAGGTCGGGTCGAACGCGGGTTGAGGAGAACACCGAGCAGAGGGACACCCCACCCCCTGGTGTTTTTGCGAAAGAGTGCGGAATTGCTTGAAAACAAAAGAGTTGGTTTTTGGAGAGTGCAAAAGAGTGCGCAACTGCATGAAGCGAAAGGACTTGAGTCTCTTGGCACGTGCCGCGCGAACGATTCGAAGAAGAATGAAGTGCACCCTCCCCCCGCGTTTTTTTGTAAGTGTTGCATCTAAAGGATTTAGCTCGTCCATAAGTCCTTTGTTTGCCACACTTGCGGGGAATTGTCAGCGCCGGTGCAAAAATCCCCATAGTGCCGGTTGAATTTTCCCCACCCCTTAACGTGGTAAACCGGAGCCCACTCCACACGGAGGAGGTTCCGAGACTTGTTAAGGGGGAGAGACGTGCAAGAACTGAAAGAACTGCAACGGCAAGGAATGAGCATCCAGGCCATCAGCAAGTTGACCGGCTGGGACCGCAAGACGATTCGCAAGTACATGCAAGCGGCGGGTTTGGCACCGGAGTATGGCCCACGCTCAGCACCGCCGAGCAAGCTCGATGCGTTTAAGCCGTATTTGGAAGAGCGGCTGCGCGCCGGAGTGTGGAACGCGCGAGTGTTGCTGCGCGAATTGCGCGAGCGTAACTATGCAGGCGGCTACACGATTCTGACGGACTGGTTGCGGCCGCAACGCAGTGCGGCACGAGTAGTGGCAGTACGGCGCTTCGAGACGGCTCCGGGCAAGCAGGCGCAAGTGGATTGGGGTCATCTGGGTACGCTGGAGATGGCCGGGCAGGAACAGAAGCTGCACGGTTTCACCTTCACGCTGGGTTACAGCCGCAGGATGGTGGCGGAAGCGGCGTTGGATCAAAAGTTGGGCACGCTGCTGCGGCTGCACGAAACCGCATTCCAGCAGATCGGCGGAGTGCCGGAAGAAATTCTCTACGACCGCATGAAGACGGTGTGGCTGGGGACGGACGAGCGGGGCGAGATCGTGTGGCACCCGGTGTTTCTGGACTTCGCGCACTACTGGGGCTTCACGCCGCGGCTGTGCCGGCCGTATCGCGCACAGACGAAAGGGAAAGTGGAATCGGGAGTGAAGTACGTGCGACGGAATTTTCTGTGTGGCTTGCAAGGGCGCGAACCAGACAGCCTGAGCGATCTGAATGCGCAACTGCGCGAGTGGATTTGGGGAGTAGCGAACCAGCGTGTGCACGGAACAACGCATGAGCAAGTGATGGTGCGCTGGGATGTCGAGCAGTTCAGCTTGCAGTCGCTGGCGGGACAGCCGCCGTATCCGTACGTGGATGGCGAGCTGCGCAAAGTGGCGCGGGACGCGTATGTGGACTGGCAAGGCAGTCGGTATTCGGTGCCTTGGCAGTATGCCGGCCAGGAAGTGTGGGTGCGGGAAATGATGGAGGAAGTGGAGATCCGCACGGGCCGCGAGCGGATTGCGATGCACGGCAAAGCGCAGCGCAAACACAGTGTGCTGACGTTTCCGCCGCATCACCAGGGGATCCCACTGGGAGCGCGAAGAGCGGAAGGCAAGATCCTGATTCACCTGCGGCAAAGCGCGCCGGAGGTGGAGAAGCGCTCGCTGGCAGCGTATGAGCGCGTGGCCAACGGAGGTGGGCGATGAACACCCCGATCGAGCGATTGCAGACGGCACTGGAGACGCTGGGACTGAAGGCGGTGGAAGCAAGGCTGGAGAACTTACTGGAACAAGCGTCGAAGAAAGAGCCGAGTTACGCAGACTTTCTCGATGAGTTGCTGAGCTGCGAGGTGGAAGCACGAAGGACTCGGTATCTGCGGGCGCGGCTGCAGTTGGCCCATTTCCCGTTCGTAAAAACCTTCGAACAGTTCGATTTCGGTTTTCAGCCATCGCTGGATGATCGGCAGATTCGGGAGTTGCGTTCGCTGCGATTCATTCACGAAGCCAGCAACGTGATTTTCCTAGGTCCACCGGGCGTGGGAAAAACGCACTTGAGCGTGGCGCTGGCGGAGGAGGCGATCCGCTCGGGACTGGGCGCGTATTTCATCACCGCGCACGATCTGGCAGCGGATTTGGGGCGCGCGTATCGCGAAGGACGGTTGGATCGCCGAATGCGCGTGTACCTGGCACCAAAGGTGTTGGTGATCGACGAAGTAGGGTATCTACCGCTGGACGATCTGGGAGCGACGATTTTCTTCCAGCTGGTGAGCGCGCGGTACGAACGCGGGAGCATTATCCTGACCTCCAACAAAAGCTACGGGGACTGGGGATCGATCTTCGGCGATTCGATCATCGCCACAGCGATTCTGGACCGGCTGCTGCATCACTCGACGACCATCAACATTCGCGGCGAGAGTTACCGGCTGAAGGATCGCCGCAAGGCCGGCCTGGTGCCACCTCGAGGACAGGAAGGGGCGGAGGCCGCGGCTCGTTCCTTGGCCTCGGACTCCGTTCCGCCCAAAGCGCGCCAAAAGACGGCGCTGGGCTCCACTCCGTCCGAGGCCAAGGAGGCCCATTCATGAGGTTCAGGGGTGGGGAATTTTCAACCGGTACAATGAGGAATTTTCAACCGGAATTGACAG